>Ga0193726_1001960_pt1 | contig 14719 bp, 9 predicted proteins | sample H2c1metaG_FD_144928 | JGI IMG/M metagenome (GOLD analysis project Ga0193726, IMG submission 144928) | Soil microbial communities from a riparian zone of the East river system, Colorado, United States - H2c1 | ecosystem: Environmental > Terrestrial > Soil > Riparian zone | place: USA: East River... | reverse complement strand
GGGAGAGAGTTGGAAAATCCAGACGCGGCCGGACGGGTCGTCCGTCAATGGTTTGTCTGGCCGGCTCGCTCTCATGCGGTCTCCCAACAATGGCGCTCTGGGCGTGAGTTTCTCATGCGCCCGTGTCTTCCACGCAACTATAATCTCGAAAACTGAGAGTCAACTTCGGGAGCCAGCTGCCAAGTGAAAATCGCGATCGATACCGGTGGGACTTTCACGGACTGCGTCTATCTGGAAGATGGCGCGCTGCGGCTGCTGAAGATCTTTTCCACCCCGGAAGAACCTGGAAACGCCGTGTTGCAGGCGGTGCGGGACATTGCGGCGTCATCCATTCCTGAAGTGAGGCATGGAACCACCGTGGGCACCAACGCCATGCTCGAGCGAAAAGGCGCACGCGTCGCATTTGTCACGACCGCCGGCTTTGAAGACACGATCGCAATCGGACGGCAGGCGCGGATGAATCTTTATGACTGGTTCGCCACTCCGCCGCCCTGCATCGTGCCCGCTGAATTGCGTTTCGGGGTGAAGGAGCGGACCAGCGCGCAAGGCACCGTCTTGAGGCGCCCCACGGCGGCGGAACTGGAGGCCCTGCGGGAGAGGATCCGAGCCAGCGGAGCCGAGGCGGTTGCGCTGTCGCTGCTGTTTTCGTTTGCCAATCCGGAAAACGAGATCGCGGTGTCGGATGAGTTGAAGAAATTGGACCTTCCCCTGTCCGTGTCGCACGTGATCCTGCCCGAGTTTCGCGAGTATGAGCGGGCTTCGACGGTGGCGGTCAATGCATATCTTGCGCCTCGTGTGGGAAACTATTTGAGCGCCATCGAAACCGGGCTGCGGGGCATCTCGGCTGACGCTCGCTTTGAAGTGATGCAGTCCTCGGGCGGAACCATCTCGGCGCGGCTGGCTTCGGAACAACCGGTGCGCACCGTTCTGTCGGGGCCGGCGGGCGGCGTCATGGGCGCGTACTTCGTGGCGCAGCTTGCGGGATTCAACAAGATCATCGCCTTCGATATGGGTGGAACCTCGACCGACGTTGCGCTCGTCGATGCGAATGCGGGCGGGCCGAAGGCAACCAATGAGTCCCTGTTTTCGGGAATGCCGATTCGCGTGCCGATGTTGGACATCCACACGGTGGGCGCTGGTGGTGGATCGCTGGCGCGGTTTGACGAAGCGGGCATTCTGCACGTCGGCCCACAGTCGGCGGGAGCGGATCCTGGTCCGATTGGCTATGGGCGCGGGACGCAGCCGACGGTCAGCGACGCAAACTTGATTCTGGGCCGGCTGGATCCTGATCATTTTCTTGGCGGAAGCTTGCTCCTCGATGCGGAACGCGCCCGGGCTTACATGGAGAGGGCGCGGCAGGGCATGGCATCGGTAGAAGAGTTCGCCGATGGGATCATTCGCCTGGCCGAAGCGGCGATGGAAAAAGCGATCCGCGTGATTTCCGTGGAGCGAGGATACGATCCGCGCGAGTTCACCTTGGTCGCTTTCGGCGGCGCGGGCCCGCTGCATGCCTGTGCGCAGGCGAAAGCTCTGAAAATTCCGTGCGTGCTGGTTCCTCGAATGCCGGGCGCGCTTTCGGCGCTGGGAATCCTGCTGGCCGACACGGTGCGTGATTATTCCAAGACCGTGATGCTGAACACCAATTCCAACCTGGAACCGCATTTCGCCGAGCTTGAAAAGCTAGGCGCCGAGGCGCTTCGCAACCAGGGCGTCCGCGGCGTGGCGAATCGGACGCTGGACATGCGCTACGCAGGACAAGGATATGAATTGAACGTCCCTGCAGGAGCCGCCATGCTGCAGGATTTTCATCAGGCACACCAGCGGCGCTACGGGCATGCTGACGAATCGCGAACCGTCGAGGTGGTGAATGTCCGCGTTCGCGTCACCGTGCCGGCGGTGGCGGTAGAGTTCCCGCGCAGTCCGCTGCGTGATGGGAATGGCCGGCAAGCGGCCATCAAGTCGAGCAAGGTGATCTTCGGCGGAAAGCATTTGGACACTGTTTTCTATGACCGGGACCGGCTGCAGCCGGGGGACCGATTCGCGGGGCCGGCCATCGTCACCGAGTACAGCGCGACTACGGTGGTCGCCCCGGGATGGGTAGCGACTGTGGACGGGTATCAAAACATCGTGATCGAGGCTGGATGATGCGAAATGCCGTCGAACTCGCGATTTTTCAAAGCACCATCCATTCCGTCGCCGAGGAAATGGGCGCAGCCCTGCGCCGAACTTCGTTTTCGCCGAACATCAAAGAACGCAGGGACTATTCATGCGCCGTATTTGACGCGGCGGGAAATGTAATCGCGATGGGGGACCACATGCCGGTGCATCTGGGATCGATGCCGATGTCGGTGCAAGCCGCCATCAACCGGCTCGACCTGCAGCCGGGCGATATGGCGATGTTGAACGATCCCTATGCGGGGGGGACTCACCTGCCGGACCTCACCATGGTCCGGCCGGTGTTCAGGGATGGCGGCGAGGCTCCAATCTTTTATGTTGCGGCGCGTGCGCATCATGCTGACGTCGGTGGCTTCTATCCCGGCTCGATGGGGCCATGCCGCGAGATCTATCAGGAGGGGATTCGAATCCCGCCGGTGAAGATCATGCAGGGCGGCAAATTGAATCGCGACATCCTGGACCTGCTGTTGAGCAACGTCCGTACTCCGGTGGAGCGCGAAGGGGACCTGACCTCACAAATCGGTGCCTGCCGGGTGGGCGAAGCGAGTCTGCAGGAACTTTTGGTCAAGCATGGCGTCGAAGAAATTCGTGAGTTGACCTCCGAGCTGCTCGACTATTCCGAGGGGCTGACCAAAGCGGAACTCGGACGCATGCCTGAGGGTCGCTTCACGGCGACCGATTTTCTAGACGACGACGGCGACTCGGAAATCCCGATCGAGATCCGAGTTTCGATCGCACTCGACCCGGCCATGCAGAAGGCGAAAGTAGATTTTTCGGGATCCAGCGGACAGGTCAAAAGCAGCATCAACGCCGTGTATGCGATCACCTATTCGGCTGTGTACTATGTGTTCCGCTGCTTGCTTCCGGAACATGCCCCTGCAACCGCTGGAATTATGCGTCCGGTGGAAGTGATTGCGCCCCAGGGGACGATTGTGAATGCGCGCCTTCCCGCACCCGTCGCCGGGGGAAATGTGGAAACTTCGCAGCGTATCGTCGATGTGGTGTTACGGGCTTTGGCCCAGGCGATTCCTGGCCGCATTCCTGCAGCAAGTTCGGGCACCATGAATAATGTCACCATCGGGGGGATCGATCCGCGAACGGGCGCGCCGTTTGCCTATTACGAAACCATTGCCGGCGGAATGGGCGCGCGTCCCGGTGGAGATGGCTTGTCGGGCGTCCACACTCATATGACGAATTCTCTGAATACTCCGGTCGAGGCGCTGGAGTACGCCTACCCGTTGCGCGTCACGCGCTACGGTTACCGGCCCGCTTCCGGTGGCGATGGCAAGTTTCGTGGAGGAGACGGTCTCGTCAGGGAGATCGAACTGCTGGCCGATGCTCAGGTAACACTGCTCGCCGACCGCCGCAAGTTCCCTCCTTACGGACTGCAGGACGGCAGCGCCGGCGAGCTGGGCCGGACCACGCTCATTTCCAACGATGGAGAACGCAATCTGCCGGGCAAGTGCAGCATCGGCGCCAAGAAAGGCGATGTGATACGGATTGAATCTCCGGGCGGCGGCGGATGGGGTCTTGCTTCAAGGCATCATCGCGATCATTGCAGTTGACTGCGACCATTCGCAGAGCCAGGCGGCAAGACACCATACGAACTCTTCCAATACTGTTGCACCGCTGGAGGCAGTTTTCCGACTCGGGCGAGGAAGCCTGTGACCTTCCACATATCCTGCTCGCTCAGGGTGTGATTCCAGGAAGGCATGCCGGTATAGCGAATACCATTGCGCACCACATAGTAGGTATGCCATTCCGGATCGTCCATGGGATCGAGCACCAGCTGTGGAACCGGCGGATAGAACGAATGTTCCAGGGGACTTGCTTGGTTGTCGAGCGTGCCATGACAAACCGCGCAGTTCATGGTGTAGATTTTCATGCCATCGATCAGATTGTTGTCGCTCGCCGGCACCGGATTGTCTAAGCGCTCGGCCCGCCGGCTGAGCGAAGCATCGAGAGCATTCGTGGCAATGCGTCTCTCGATCGAGGGTGGATTCGAGTCGGCGTTTGTAGGCATCAGGCCAAATATCGCAAAAGCGAGTCCAGCGAAGACAAGCAATAGGAACGTGCTGACGATTCCAAAAACGAAGTTGCGCATTTCTTCTGTCCGATCAATGATGTGAGCCCTAAAAGATTTGCCGCGTAAGATCGAAGCCGACAAATAATCCACCCGGCCGGTCAGCGGTAGGATCACCCAGGAACGTGGCCCGCGTTCCACCGCGTTGCGAAACCATGGTGCTCGGCCCATTCGTGAATCCAAAGGTGAAAGCATGTCTCCAGATCTTCTTCTGGATTCCGAAAGCATAGGAAGGACGATGGATGCCCAACTCATCGCCGTTCACCAGCGTGGGGATGGCCTCCGCTACCAGTGCAACCGTGGGGCGGATGTCCACGGCCAGAGCCGCCGCAAGCGAAAAGGTGTTGGCGCAAGGCCTCACAGCGATAGAACCAGCGGCTAGAGGGATTCCGCCATTGCATGGCAAGTCGGGCGGAGCATCGGTAATCGAGTTCTCGCTCAGCAGCGGCCGCGCATGCAGAGACAGGGTGGGCACAGCATAGATCTGGGCACGGTGACCAAGGCTTCGGGATACGATGAGCTCAAAACTCTCCGAAAAGTTCTTGCTGAAATCGTTTTGACCGTCCATTGAAAATCTGAAGGCAGCATTGATGGGGTTGCCGTTGTGCTCGTCGAGAAAGTTATAGGCGGCCATCAGTTCAATCGGCCGTCCGATAACGCTGGGGGATCGATTCGCCATGACAGAGAGTTTCGATGTCAGGCCATAACGCAAACCGAAAGAAGGAAATGAGAAGTTATCCAAACCAAGCAGGGTGCCTCCTTCTGCGGGGCCGGTGAAAGCGGCTTGAAATGGAAAGCGGTGAGTGAAATTGAGATACAAGCCATGACGATCGATCGGCCGTCCGGTGGGAACGCTGAATACAAGATCGTCCCCTGGCTTGTAGATCCTGGCATCGGCCATGGGCGAAGCGGGGCCTGCTGTTGCCGGGGCGCTGGCAGAGGCATTATTGTTTGCTGTTGCCGGGGCGCTGGCAGAGGCACCATTGTTTGCCGCCGCAGTGGCACTCGCGGGCTCGGCTCCGGCTTCCGTGACTTCGTGTGAAACCAGGTCCACCACATATTTTTTTCCATTGCGTTCCACGAAGATCTTTGAGGTCGAGTCCTTTGCGAAGGAAACGCCGAGGTCTGCCGCCGTGGTTGCTCCCGAGGCTGGTCTCGACGAAGAGACTTCCCCGGAAGAGGTCTGAGCAAATGCAAGATTTCCAAGTGCCAGCCCCAATGCCACCAAACTCAACATCAGCCGTTCCATCGTTTTCCTGCATGCCATGACCTGTTTCCCTCCTAAGTCAATTTCATGGATCGCCAATGTCCCCGCGGTTGAAGCTGCGCGGAATGCCGATTCATGGGGCGTCGTGAACCTCAAAACTAGATCGGACACAGGTTCTGTTTGTCACTGAAGAGTTAACTCTTTGTCACTTTTCCTTGCCGCCCGTCCGAAATATTCTTCCCAGTTCCGCGCACTATCCCAGCTGACGCACGCACTTGGCAGCAGCGAATCGCCGCAAGGCACGGTTGAAACGAGGCAGAATCGCGCCTCAAAGAGTTGCAAACTGTTTACAAACTCCTGACAAATAGCCGTCTCGTCTCATTTAACTTTTTTTACGGGGCCACATCCTTAAGAATGGGACATCGATTGTCAAATGACTGTTAAAAACTCTTTCATCCGCATTTTGTATCTCTTTTCAATCATGCTGGCTGCTGTCTCCTTGTACGCGGCGCAGGCGGATTCGAACGCAACTCCAACCTTTACCGGCGAGATCATGGATTCTCTCTGCGCCAAGGCCGGGACGCACGCACAAATGATGCAAGAGATGAAAAGCATGGGCAAGGACAAGGTAACCTGCAGCGCCAAGTGCATTCAGCTGGGTGCCAAGTACGTCTTATACGACTCCAGCAAGAAGGACATTTACGAACTGGATGACCAGGAGAAAGCAGGAAAGTTCGCCGGCCAATCGGTGCGAGTTTCGGGCACGCTGCAAAAGAAGAAGATCAAAGTGTCCGGCATTGAGGCGGCGGAGTAGCCATGCTCGGGTTGGAATGACGGTTGAGAATGCCGAACATGAAAAGTCACGTACATTTTTTACGCTCCGCGATTCAGCACGGCCTGCCCGTTCTGCTGTTTGCAGGCCTGGTCAGTGCGCAAGCGCCGGGCACGGGCGCGATTCGCGGAACCGTTTCGGATCCGTCGGGCGCCGTGGTCGCAAATGCCCGGATCTCGATCGTCAATGAGCAGACGAACTCCTCGCGCAGCGTGGGCACCGCCGCGGATGGGACCTTCCGCGTGCCCTTGCTCCCGCCGGGAAACTATTCGATCGTGGTCGAAAACGCAGGCTTTAAGCAAAACATCCTGCATTCCGTTCATGTTGTGGTTAGCGAAACGGCGGTTTTGAGTATCAAACTTAAAGTTGGCACCGATGCCGTCAGCATTGAAGTCCCTGGCTCTTCGGAAATGGCTCAGACCGAAAGCGCAGCTCTGGGATGGGTCACCGACCAGAAAATGATCCTCGACCTCCCTTTGGCCAATCGCAATTTCACTCAGATCCTGGCGCTGTCTCCGGGAGTCGTGGTGGAATTGCCAAACGCGGCAAATCTGGGTAAAGACAATCAGAACGTCTCTGCCAACGGCGGGAAAACCACGTCCAACAACTTCCAGTTTAACGGCATTGATGCCAACAATATTTCCGAGAACTCATTCTCGGGATTTGATCCCGAGGTCGGGATCGCGGTGCCTGCCCCGGACACGATCGCCGAATTCAAGGTACAAACCGGCATGTATGACGCTTCCTATGGAAGGGGCGCCGGAGCAAATGTCGACCTCGTCAGCAAAGGCGGGTCCAACAGTCTCCATGGAACTCTGTGGGAGTTTTTTCGCAATGACGCACTGAACGCCAATGATTACTTTTTGAATCGCAATGGACAGCCGCGCCCGGCGCTGAAACAGAATCAATTCGGATTTGCCATCGGCGGCCCCATCCGGAAAGACAAGACGTTTTTCTTCGGCTCTTACCAGGGCACAAGGCAGGTAGACGGGCAGGCCAGCGGCGCATTGCAAAGCTCCCTGCTTCCCGCATTGACCAACGACCGTTCCGCGGCGGCCCTGGGCGCGCTTTTCGCAGGGCAGTCCGGTGCGGCCGGCGGTGTGGCCGTGGCCCCCGACGGTTCCAATATCAATCCCGTGGCCCTGGCTATCTTGAATTTCAAATTTCCGAACGGAAGCTATGCCATCCCCAGTCCGCAAACCATCCTTTCCCAGGACGAGGGGCAGTCATCGTTTTCCATTCCCGCGCACTATCAGGAAGATCAGTACTCGGTGAATCTGGACCACAGGTTTTCCGACAAGAATCAGCTCTCCGGCAAATTCTTCTATTCGCGCGCGCCGCAGCATCTTCCGTTTTCTCCATTCGGCGGGACGGTGCCGGGTTGGGGACTGGGGGAGACCGAGCAGAACAACATGTTTGTCTTGTCCGACACGCACGTTTTCACGCCCAACCTGATCAACGTCGCCCGTTTTGGATATATGAGGTTCAATGGGCTGTCCCGCGGCGACGAGCCCATCAGCGCAGCCGATGTAGGAATGGCAACTCCGTCGGGACTGCCGGAGATCCCGGGCATCGCGGTGAATAATTCCTTCACCATCGGTCCCGCGGGAGAGCCCTTCTACTTCGAAAACACAAATACTTTTGTCTGGCAGGACACCGTCTCTTTCACTCACGGCAAGCACAGCCTTCGCATGGGGGGCGAAGCCAAACGCGACCAACTGGACGTCAACGTGCCATTCGTGTCGGACGGCTTTCTGTTCTTCCTGAGCATGCCCGATTTTCTGCTGGGGCAAGACGGAACCCAAAATGGCAGCGGGTTCAGCAACATCTTTTCCACCACCGGAGCGGCAGGCGATTTTCGCAAAAACGAACGCTACAGCGACTTCGCCGGCTTCCTGCAGGATGACATCCGCGTATCCCCCCGGCTGACCGTGAACGCCGGCCTGCGATACGAATTTTTCGGAGCGCCCAGCGAGATCAACGGCCATCTCCCGAATTTTGATCCAACCACGGCTGCCCATGACGTGCCTGCGAGCGGCAGCTTCAGCGGATTCGTGCTCCCGGCAAACTACGCCGGGACCCTTCCCAGCGGCTATACCAGAAGCCAGAACAAGGGTATGTGGAGTCCGGATTACAAGGACTTGAGTCCCCGCCTGGGTTTTGCGCTCCGCCTGCTGAACAAACCCACATTGGTGTTGCGTGGCGGCTACGGCCTCTACTATCAGAGGCTCTCCGGCGAACTCGCGGAACAGGTGGTGGGAGCACCGCCTTTTTCTCTGACCCAAGCGCTGCAAGGGACGTTGAACTCCGCAGCCACCTTCGCGCAGCCGTACAATCCGCAACTCCCCCCCAATTCGAGCTTTCCGATTTTTATTCCGCGAACCCCGGGTGGTGCGTTGACCGTCCCCGCCGTCTCGCAGACGATCACCAGTCCCTACAATCAACAATACGATCTCAACGTCCAGTACGAGTTTGCGAGAGATTTCCTGTGGCAGGTGGGATACGTCGGGTCGAAGGGAACCCACCTTACCGGCTGCGTAGAGTTCAATCAGGCCTTGATCGCGACTCCGGAAAACCCGGTCAACGGAGAAACCACTACCACCGTAGAAAACCTGGGGCAGAGGCTGCCGTTCCAGGGCATCGCCTCGGGAGCTTCCTACGTGTGCAAGACGACCTTTGATTCCAGCTACAACTCGCTCCAGACCAACGTGGTCAAGCGGTTCAGCAATGGCTTGAATTTCCAGGCCAGCTACACCTTTTCCAAGAACCTCGACTACACCGGCGGAACCGGCTCGCTTCCCTCTCTTGACCTTGCCTTCATAAGCAATGATCAAAATAATCCGCGCCAGGCCCGGGGACCGGACAACTCCGATCGCCAGCAGCGCTTCGTCTTGAGCTTCGTGTATGCACCTCCAAAGATCGCAAATGGCCCGCGCCTGGCCCGCGCCGTGCTTTCCCAATGGCAGTTCTCCGGCGATGCCGTGCTGCAATCAGGTCTTCCGATCACTGTGACCGACAGCTCGGCGGGGTCGGTCTACGGAAATTTGACGGGCTTTAGCCGTGCGCAATGCACGGGCTTCGATCCAGCGTCGTCCGGCTCGATATCAAGCCGGATTGGCGGCTACTTCAATCCTGCCGCATTCACCACACCTCCAGCCATCGGGGACGGCACCGGATTCGGTGACTGTGGAGTAGGTCTTTTGCGCGGCCCTGGCCAGAGGAACCTTGATCTGGGAATCCAAAGGAAGTTTGCGGTCACGGAAACCAGTGCCGTGGAATTCCGGACGGAGTTTTTCAACCTCACGAACACCCCGAACTTTGCGCAGCCCAACAATGATTTTGCCGGCGGAACCAATGTTGCCTTTGGAAAGATCACGCAAACTGCTTCCAATCCGCGCATTATTCAGTTCGCCTTGAAGTACAACTTTTGAGGATTTTGGAAAAGGATGGCGATGTCCGATAGGGAGGTACTGCAGACGCTCAATTTGGCTGGCTCCCTGCCGTCCGATCCGGTGCTGAGTCGTTTCGTCCTGCCACTGCGGGCGGTTTACTACCCCTTGGGCTTTGCGGTCGAAATTTCCACGAACTCCGCTGAGGTGCTGGCTGCCGCCGAAGAAAGCTGGGGACGCTTTCGGAAGACCTTTTCTGAACCGCCCGTACGGATTGAGGTTGGCGTCCTTGCGGAGGGCTCACCACAATGCCCTCCCCCGACAATCTGCCGAGCGCGCGGCAACCTGCTAACCATGCTCGCAGACGACAGGAATTTTGCGGTTTGCGATCTGAATCAGGGTTTCGGATTCATCTGGCTCACCCAGGCGACGATCGAGAACAGGGCGTACCTCCGTTATTACTTTCTGGAGGGGCCAGCCATGACATTGCTCGATTGCCTTCACATGACTCCGCTGCATGCTGCCGGTGTCGAAAGTGACGGCCAGGGAATATTGCTCTGTGGAGAATCCGGAGCGGGCAAGTCATCGCTTGCATTTGCCTGCGCGCGTTACGGATGGAAATTTCTATCGGATGATAGCAGCGCTATCGTCCGCAAACGCAAGGGGCGCGTGGTCGTGGGCAATCCGCACCAAATGCGTTTTCGCGAGTCGGCCATCGAACTTTTTCCAGAGCTGAAAAACCAACGCCTGGCGGCTCGTGGCACCGGTAAGATATCGATCGAACTCGCAACCGCAACCCTCCCAGAAATCGCGACGATCAGCGAATGCCAGGTGGACCACATCGTGTTTCTCAATCGGCGCGAGCCTGATCCGCCGGGCCTATGGCCGCTTCCAAGAGAAATCGCCCTGCAATATTTCGAGCAACACATCTGTTTCGGAGAAGAGGAAATTCGTCAGGCCCAGAGACTATCCCTGCAAAACCTGGTCACCGCGAATGTCTTTGAAATGAGATACCGCGACTTGGATTGGGCTGTCGAGCGTCTTGAGACGTTGGTCCAGGAGGGAAGCTGAGCGGACCAGAAGTGCAGTCTGCTTCCGTCAGGAAACCGATGCGTCGAATTCCCCAGCACGTTCAGGCGCTGCTATCGGCCTTGCAATTCCGAGACGCGCACCCCGAAGCGCTGCAGTCGCTGAGCGAATCCGAGTGGAACCAGCTCCTTCCATTCTGCGATCTCGCGCATTTCACTTTTCCCCTATGGCGAAACTCCGGGGGCTTCCTGCCGGAGTGGGTGCGCGCGCGAATCGAGCGCAACGCCTCTGACAACGCCCTGCGTTTTGAGCGCATCAAGCAGGTCTACGGCGAATTGGCCAGGACGCTGGATGAGGCCCGCCTGGAATATCTCGTCATCAAAGGCTTCGCTCAATATCCCGGATACGTCGAGGATCCGCGACTGCGGATGCAATCCGATATCGACCTGTACTGCCCTTCGGAATCGATCTTCCGAGCCCGCGACAAGCTCATGGCTCTCGGCTACCAGCCGCTCACCGGACTTGAACATCTTCCCACCGATCATCTGCCCACGATGGTCCGCAAAGCAGATTGGGAGTGGCGGGGGAATGCCTTCGATCCCGAGATGCCACTCTCGGTGGAACTGCATTTTTGCCTTTGGAACGAGGCGACCGCACGATTTGCTCCGCCAGGCGTGGAAGATTTCTGGCGGCGGCGGGTCACACGGCATTTGGACGACTTCAGTTTTCCCGCGCTTGATCCCGTGGATAACCTGGGTTTTTCCGCCCTGCACGCGCTGCGCGATGTCCTCAGCGGAGATTGGGTGCTGCACCGCGCCTATGAGATGGCGCGTTTTCTGCACACCAATGTCGAGAACCGGGTTTTTTGGACGCAGTGGCGAGAACAGCACGACGATGCGCTGCGATCGACCGAAGCAATCTGTTTCCGGCTTGCCAAAGACTGGTTCGACTGCGACCTGCCGGAAGAAGTCGAAACGGAGATACGCCGTCTCTCTCCCGGAGTTCGGCAGTGGATCGCCCGGTTCAACAATTCCCCGCTGGAAGGCATGTTTCAGCCCAACAAGGATGGAGTGTGGCTGCATGTCGCTCTGCTCGAATCTTCACGCGACAGGCGGGCGGTTCTCCGCAATGTGCTCGCCCCGATGCACGTGCCGACCGTCGGGGCGCCGGGTCAGGACACAACCAGGCAGGGGAAAAGAAAGAGATTTTGGCCGTCGCAGCGATATGTCAAATACCTCTTCTACGTAGTCTCCAGAATTGCCTATCATGGCAAGACTTTTGTCCCGACCCTTTGGCGGGGTGCCAAGTGGTGGCTTGCCACGAAGCAGCTGGGCGGCGATTTTTGGACATTCTTCGCGACTGCTTTTTTCCTCGACTTCGGCATGTCCGTCTATTTTTTCCTCTTCAACTTCTACCTGCTTGATTTTGGATTCACCGAAAGGCAGCTGGGTTTGGTCACCAGCGTGATGGCCGTGGGCAGCATGGCGGGCACCATTCCTGCCGGACTGATGGCACAGCGATTCGGACTGCGAAGGACGTTGTTTCTGTGCTTCGCCATGTTGTCATCGGTTTCCGCGTTCCGTGCCTTTGCCACCTCCGAGCCAATTCAACTCGGCCTCGCATTCCTTGCCGGAGCCTCGCTCTCGATTTATGCGGTCTGCATTTCGCCGGCGCTGGCACAGTTGACGACCGAGGACAATCGTCCCTTTGGATTCAGCCTGGTATTTTCTTCCGGAATCGGGATCGCAGCCTTGGGCGGGGTGATCGGCGCGGGGCTGCCAGGATGGCTGTCGAAGGCCGCTGCCTCCGTGGGAGTGACTCACACCAATCGGGTGGCTCTATTGATTTCCTGTGGAATCATAGCCCTGGGAATGTGGCCTCTGTCGCATCTTACTTTTCAGGCTGCGCCGGCCCGGGAAAAGAAGGGCCGGGTGCGCAATCGGTTTCTGTTTCGCTTTCTGCCGGTGATTGCGATATGGAGCCTGGTGACAGGATCGTTCGCTCCCTTTTTCAATGTCTACTTTTCGCAATTCATTCACATGCCCATGCAGCGCATCGGCTTCGTCTTTGCGATTTCGCAACTTTCACAAGTGCTGGCGATTCTTTTTACCCCGCTGATTTTCCGCAGGTTCGGACTGGTGACCGGCATCATCTACACCCAGATCGCCACCGCACTGGCTCTCGGTGCCCTGGCCGGGGTGCGTGGGGCATCCACGGCCGCATTCGCTTATGTGATCTATATGGCGTTCCAGTGGATGAGCGAGCCAGGAATGTACACCCTCCTGATGAACCGGATCTCGCCCGCAGAAAGAAACGGCGCGTCTGCACTGAACTATCTGGTGATCTCAGTCTCGCAGTCGCTTGCTGCGGCCGCCGCGGGAGCTTCCTTCACGCGCTTCGGGTATCCGGCGGTGCTCAGCGTCACCGCAGTGGTCGCCTTGGCCGCCGCTGCGTTGTCCCGGCTGTTGCTGGGCAACAATGCTTCGCAATTGTCAGCCACAGCCCAGGGAGCGGCGGAAAAGGAATCAGCCGAGCGATCTGCGCAATTCATAGCGGCGCAATCCTGCCAGCTGAAGAGCGATTCTCCACAGGAAAGCGGGATTGCTGACCAAATATCTCTTCCATAGGCGGGACGGTTCCTGCCACAGGCGATGGGCCCATTGAAGGCCACTCTGCTTCATCCACGGCGGTGCATCCTTCAAATTTCCGGTGTGAATATCAAACGCGGCGCCCACTCCGACCATGACCCCACAAGAAATGCGTTCGATGCTCTCCGCCATAAAGCGCTCTTGCTTTGGCGTGCTCATTCCCACCCAAACCACGTCCGGACAGACCCGCGAGATCTTGCCTTCGATTTCTGCCCGCTCCGCGGGGGAGAGAGCCCGGAAAGGGGGGGTGTGAGTTCCAACAATTCTTATTCCCGGGAACCACTCTTCAAGATTGCTTTGTAATTTGCCGGCTACTCCGGGATTTCCGCCATACAAGAAATGAGTGGTCTCGCTCGTCACAGAGCGCCGGCACACCTCCCGCATGAAGTCAGGTCCATAGACACGGCTTATCTGACGATGCCCCTGCGCCCTACCCACCCACACCGTCGGCATTCCGTCGGGAGCGACTAGGAGCGCTCGATCCAGGATTCCGCAGAATTCAGGGTCGCCCTGCGCTTCCATCACTCCATGGACCCCGGTAAGGCATACGTACCCCTTGCGGCCCTCGGAGATCGCTGCCGCAATCAGACCGACGGCTTCCTCCATATCGATGGCGTGCACTCCGATGCCCAGAACATTGGCGCGAGCGTGCTCAGTCGCCGGTTTGGCTAAGGTATTCAACAGGAACACGATCCGCTCTCCTTAGTTCACGCTCAATCCAAAGGTAGGTCACCTGCAGCCCCTGCTCGAGAGCAATGGCCGGCTCCCATCCCAGCACCTGCTTCAAACGCGTGTTGTCACTGTTGCGGCCACGCACCCCCTGGGGCTTGCTCACATCGTGGCGCTTGGAGAGCCGCTTGTGTGCAATTGCGGAAATGATGTCGGCCAACTGGTTGATGGTCACCAGTCGATCGGTTCCCAGATTCAAGGGCTCGCGATAGTCGGACGCCATCAATCGCAAGAGTCCTTCAACGCAATCTTCCACGTAGACGAAGGAACGCGTCTGCTCTCCATCTCCCCAGACATCAATTTCTCCGCCGTCTCTGGCCAGAGCGACCTTGCGCGAAATGGCGGCCGGTGCCTTCTCTTTGCCGCCTTCGTAGGTACCCAGCGGACCGTACACATTGTGAAAGCGGACGATGCGCGTTTCGCAGCCGTGGTCTCTCCGGTAGTACCGGCAAAGCTCTTCGGTGAAGAGTTTTTCCCATCCGTAGCCCGGCTCAGGGTCGGCCGGATAGGCATCTTCTTCCCGTAGCGGGGTCACATTGGCATCGTGCTGCTTATGTCCTGCATAGACGCAGGCTGAGGAAGAAAACAGAAACTTTGTGACCTCGTTCACACGGCTGGCTTCCAGCA
>Ga0193726_1001959_pt1 | contig 14728 bp, 15 predicted proteins | sample H2c1metaG_FD_144928 | JGI IMG/M metagenome (GOLD analysis project Ga0193726, IMG submission 144928) | Soil microbial communities from a riparian zone of the East river system, Colorado, United States - H2c1 | ecosystem: Environmental > Terrestrial > Soil > Riparian zone | place: USA: East River... | reverse complement strand
CAAAATGGGAAAAGAACTTAGTTGTAACGTAGCTCTTTTTAGCATGGATGAGGATAATCCGCGTATTAAAAAACATTGCAACAAAGGCGGCCTGGCTGCAGTTTTTGAAAATGGTTATTTAAGTATCAAAAAAGGAAACTGGAAAATCCGGGTAATGCCTGTAAAAGATATTCCTATAACCTTTGAAGGAAGAGCGTTGCATAATATTCAAAACTGCCTGCCTGCCGTTTTAGCCACTTATTTGTTCCGTGATATCACCATTGAAGACATACGTTCAGCGTTGAGTTCGTTTTTACCGTCATCTTCTCAAACTCCCGGCAGGTTGAACTTTTTTCATTTCAGAGATTTTACTGTGCTGGCTGATTTCGCACATAACCCTCACGGGCTGAGATTACTTTGTGATTTTATCAGTAAACTCGATTACAAAGGAAATATTGGAATTATTTCCGGAACGGGTGACAGGAGGGATGAAGATATCCGTGAACTTGGAGAAATTTCCGCAAAATATTTTGATGAGATCATTATCCGCTGCGATAAAAACTTAAGGGGAAGAACTGCCGAAGAGATCATCGATCTTTTGAAGCAGGGAATCAGAAAAGCTAACCCCGATATACCTATTATGATCATTCCCGACGAAAACGAAGCCCTCGAATACATTTATGCTCATCATAAGCAGGGCGTATTATACACCATTATGTGTGATGTTGTGGCAGGAGCATTGGATAAACTGAGACAACTTAAAGAAAGAGAGGGAAAAGAGGCCAATTCAGATAAATAAAAAATAATCGATATAGCTCTTTTAAAATTTGGACTGAAGTTTTATCAATCCTATTTTTGCACTCCATTTTTTGACCCATGGTGTAATGGTAGCACTACTGATTTTGGTTCAGTCAGTTAAGGTTCGAATCCTTGTGGGTCAACAGATTTTTAGTTATTTGTCACTGCCCTGTGGTATAATGGTAGTACGTCAGATTCTGGCTCTGAACGTCAGGGTTCGAATCCTTGCAGGGCAACAAAGCCTGCTGATCCCTTGCAAATGGTTTTGGCAGGTTTTCTCTTACCCTCAATTTTCAAACAAAAGTCTTCAATATGAAAAAAGTTGTTTTTTTCGTTTTGCTTTTTGTGGGTTATGCTTCATTTTCTCAAAAATGCGGCGATTATTATTATCTGCAGAATAACAAAACCATTGAAATGACCATTTCCAACAAAAAAGGAAAAGAAGGCGGGAAACTGGTATATGCAATTTCCAACCTGGCCAAAAAGGGAAATATAACGACGGCTACTATCAACTCTGAAATGTTTGACAAAAATGGTAAATCGGTGTCCAAAGGCACAAATAGCGTTCAATGCGACAATGGCGTCCTGATGATGGATATGAAAATGTTCATTCCGGCCGCACAACAGGAGCAAATGGATGATATTTCCGGATCAGGTACAACAACCTTCCTGGAATATCCATCCGGAATGAAGGAAGGAGATGCTTTGAAAGATGCATCTTTTTCGATGGACTTTAAATCAAAGTCGGGGATGGGAGGCCATATTTCTATGGATATGACCAATAGAAAAGTAGAGGGTAAGGAAAGTGTAACAACGTCTGCCGGAACATGGGATTGCTTCAAAATAAGCTTTCACAGCAAAATGATTTTTAAGATGGGAATCGGCATTCCAATGAATTCCGACGTCATTGAATGGTATGCCCCTGGATTTGGTGTAGTTAAAAGCCAATCGGGCGGAGGAAGTACAGAAATTACTTCGATTAAGTGATGCTTGTCATCTAACAAAAGCATATCCTTTTTTTCGGGTTTTTTAATCTCTACCGATCGTAAAATTATTTTTACAATCCGCAAATAAAGGGAGTTGCTGGTCTTTGTCAGACACTATTATTTTTTCATTGGGAATTTGCCAATCGATATCCAGGGCTGGATCGTTATACCGAATGCCCGCCTCACTTTCCTTATTATAAAATCCATCACATTTATAAAAAACTTCAGCTTTTTCACTCAATACGGAAAAGCCATGCGCAAAACCAGCTGGAACAAACAATTGCTTTTTATTTTTAGCAGAAAGTTCAATACTAAATACTTTTGAATAGGTTGAAGAATTTTTACGCAGGTCAACTGCCACATCAAGAATTACACCGACAAGAGTTCTTACCAATTTTGTTTGCGCATGAGGGTTGAGCTGGAAGTGCAATCCCCGGATAACACCATAAGAAGAACTCGACTGGTTGTCCTGTACAAACCGCAGTTGTATGTTTTCTTTTTCTAAATTTTTTTCATTGAAGGACTCAAAAAAATAACCGCGGTTATCTTCATAAACAACGGGTTCAAAAACAAGCAAACCAGCAAATTCAGTTTTTAAAAATGGCATACTATAAACTCCAATAATTTCTTTTTGAGATCTTATTCCTATATAAACCTTTAAGGTCTGCGATCAATCCCTGCGGTTTTGTAATTGATACAAAATGGTCCTCGTCCAGTTCCAGGTAAGGTTCGTGTGGTACAGCAATGATCACTGCATCATACTCCGTAGAAATCTCTTTTGAGAGGCCAAATCCATATTCGTGAAATAATTCATCAGAATCAGCATATGGATCTTCCACGTCCACGTTTACAAAAAAAGATCTTAATTCTTTTACCACGTCTGCCACTTTCGAATTGCGTATATCACTTACGTTTTCCTTAAACGTTGCACCTTTTACAAGAACCCTTGAAGATTTGACGTCACCATTGTATTTTATGATGTGCTGGATCACTTTCCTTGCGACATAGTTTGCCATATCATCATTGATGTTTCTTCCCGCAAGGATCACCTGCGAACCATAACCCAACTTTCTTGCCTTATAAGTAAGATAATAAGGATCTACCCCGATACAATGTCCTCCTACAAGCCCGGGCTGAAATTTTAAAAAATTCCATTTAGTGCCGGCGGCTTCCAACACTTCATACGTGTTGATATTCATCATGTCAAAAATGATCGACAATTCGTTCATTAAAGCAATATTCAAATCCCGCTGCGTATTTTCAATGATCTTGGCAGCCTCTGCCACCTTGATGTTTGAGGCCCGGTGCACCCCGGCCTTTACGACCAGCTCATAAACCTTTGAAATTTCATCAAGGGATTCGCCATCACAGCCTGCCACGATTTTTATAACATTTGAAAGTGTATGTTTATGATCTCCTGGATTGATTCGTTCAGGAGAGTACCCCAATTTGAAATCGGTAATATTCTTAAGGCCGGATAATTTTTCTATGACCGGAAGACAATCTTCCTCGGTGCAACCAGGGTATACAGTGGATTCAAATACAGCATAGTCACCTTTTTTGATCACTTTGCCAATTGTTTCAGAAGCCTTTAGTACGGGGACAAGGTCAGGAACATTATGGTCATCGACGGGAGTGGGAACTGCAATAATAAAAAAAACGGCTTCCCGCAATACATCGAGAGAGTTTGTAAATACGATATCCGAACCCTCAAATGCCTTTTTCGGCAACTCATTGCTGGGATCAATGCCTTGTTTCATCAACCCGATCCTCTTTTCATTGATATCAAAACCAATGACCGATAATTTTTTTGCAAATTCCAGGGCAATTGGCAAGCCTACATAGCCTAACCCGATCACAGCCAGCTTTTTCTTTTTTTCGATAAGTTCGGAGTACATTTTAATTAGGGTTTAATAGTCTTTGATTTCCGGTTCAGGCTATTTGTATTTAAAAACTCCTTTGGTTGATTTTCCCATTTTGAAGGTGAAAGGGATTTGAAATAATCATAGGTGATCTTCAAACCTTCTTTACGGCTAAATAACGGCTCCCATCCTAATATTTCCTTTGCCTTGGTTATATCCGGTTGTCTTTGTTTCGGATCATCCACAGGCAACGGCTTAAATACGATCCTAACCTCATTGCCTGTCAATGCCAGGACCTCCTTTGCAAAATCGAGCAATGAAATTTCATCCGGGTTTCCAATATTTATGGGCAAAGAATAATCACTCATTAACAAGCGGTAGATCCCTTCCACCAGGTCATCGACAAAACAAAAACTCCTTGTTTGTGATCCATCTCCGAAAACGGTAAGGTCTTCGTTATTCAATGCCTGGCCAATAAAAGCTGGTAAAGCTCTGCCGTCATTCAATCGCATTTTTGGTCCATAAGTATTAAAAATGCGCGCAATTCTTATATCCACTCCATGAAATGTATGGTAGGCCATCGTTATCGATTCCATAAATCGTTTGGCTTCATCATATACTCCCCTTGGACCCACAGGGTTCACATTTCCCCAATATTCTTCTACCTGTGGATGCATTAGTGGGTCGCCATATACTTCGCTTGTAGATGCAACAAGTACCCTGGCTTTTTTTTCTAAGGCCAGCCCTAAACAATTGTGCGTACCCAACGCACCCACTTTTAATGTTTGAATCGGGATCTTCAAATAATCAATGGGACTTGCCGGTGAAGCAAAATGAAGAATATAATCCACCCCTCCCGAAACATGAATAAACTTCGAAACATCATGGTGATAGAACTCAAATTGCTCTAATGGAAAAAGGTGCGCGATGTTTTGCAGATCCCCTGTTATCAAATTGTCCATGGCAATAACATGATCCCCTTCCTTTATGAACCTATCACAAAGGTGTGACCCTAAAAATCCCGCCGCCCCTGTTATCAAAACTCTTTTATTCATGAATGGTTTAATGACGTATTTTTTTGCTGGTGAATGGTTTCTCAAATCAATCACCAGGTGCTTACCAGCCAGCTTCAACAATTATTCAATTGTTTTCCTTCCGATACTTTCATAATAAAAGCCAAGGTTTTTCATATGCTGCGGTTCGTAAATATTCCTTCCATCGAAGATGACTTTATTTTTCATGAGACTGCTCATTTTTTCAAAATCAGGAGTTCGAAATTCGCTCCATTCAGTAGCTATGATCAACCCGTCACAATTTGCGATTGCTTCATATTGGCCAGAAGCAAAATTAATTTTATCGCCCAGAGCCTTTCTGACATTGTTCATGGATTCAGGATCAAATGCGGTGATTTTCGCACCGTCCTTCAGCAATTCATCGATCATGTACAGCGCAGGTGCTTCACGAATATCATCTGTATTTGGCTTAAAAGACAATCCCCACATAGCTATATTTTTATCTTTTAAATTCCCTTTGAAATATTTTCTTACACGTGGCACCAGGTACACCTTTTGCTTTTCATTAACCTGCATCACAGCATCCAATATTTTAAAATCATAATCTGCTTCATGGGCAGACCTTGCAAGTGCCCGCACATCCTTTGGAAAACAACTGCCGCCATAACCAACCCCGGGAAACAAAAATCTTCTGCCGATACGGTCATCACTACCCATACCTCTTCGTACCATATCTACATCTGCGCCTAACTTTTCACAAAGAATCGCTATTTCATTCATAAACGAAATCTTTGTTGCCAAAAAAGAATTCGCCGCATATTTGGTCAACTCTGCGGAACGCTCATCCATAAAAATAACAGGGTTGCCCTGCCTCACAAAAGGCGCATACAGGTCACTCATGATCTTTTTTGCCCTTTCTGAACTGGTACCTATAATCACCCTGTCAGGTTTCATAAAATCTTCTACGGCCAACCCTTCACGCAGGAATTCCGGGTTTGATACAACATCAAAATCCGTTTTGCAATTTGCCAATATCGCCTTATGAACTTTTTCGGCAGTACCTACCGGCACCGTGCTTTTATCTACAATAACTTTGTATTCTTTGAGAATTTTCCCCAGGTTGTCCGAAACTTTTAAAATGGCAGAAAGGTCTGCTGAACCATCACCTCCCGGGGGAGTCGGCAAAGCAAGTATAATGAGTTCAGATGTTTCAATCCCTTCGGCAAGGTCCGTGGTAAATTTTAACCTTTTCTCCCGAAGATTTCGTAAAAATAATTTTTCCAGGCTGGGTTCAAAAATTGTTATTTCCCCATTGGATAGTTTTTTTACTTTCTCAGCATCAATATCTACACAGGTCACCGTGTTACCCGTTTCTGCAAAGCAAGTTCCTGTAACTAAGCCAACATAACCTGTACCAATAACTGCAATTCTCATTTTTAAAATTTATCTGTTTACAAATTCCAGTACGTTCTGGGTAATATAATTCAGTTGTTCTTCGTCAAGCTCCGTATGGATGGGCAAAGAAATCACTTTTTCAGTCAGCCAATCTGTTACCGGCATACGAAGTGAAGAAGAATTAAATTTGGCAAACATCTTCTGCCGGTGAGCCGGTACGGGATAATAGATCATTGAAGGAATTTTCATTTCAGTCAAAAAACTATGCAATTTATCCCGATTTATACCATCAAGAATGATCGTGTATTGATGGAAAACATGTTTGCAATATGGAGCCCTGTGCGGCGTCTTAATTTTTAAACTACCTGAAAAAGCACGGTCATAAAAATCAGCGGCTTTCTGTCGCGCCTCAATATACCGATCAAGATATTTCAATTTTTCATTTAAAATGGCAGCCTGCAAACTATCAAGCCTGCTATTGCACCCAACTATCTCATGGTAATATCTTTTTGCCTGCCCATGATTTGCTGTCATTTTTATTGTAACAGCCAACTCATCATCATTGGTATATAAAGCGCCACCATCTCCAAAAGCTCCTAAATTTTTTGAAGGATAAAAAGAAGTTGTTCCTATCGTGCCAATGGTCCCTGTTTTCTTTTTTATACCATTACTAAAAATATAGTCGGATCCAATTGCCTGGGCATTATCCTCAATCACAAAAAGATTGTGCTCCCTGGCGATATTCATGATTTCTTCCATATATGCGGAATGCCCGTACAAATGAACAGGAACAATCGCTTTTGTTTTGGAGGTAATCGCCTTACGTATTGATTTAGGGTCAATGCAAAAAGTATCCTGATCAACCTCCACAAATACGGGAATAAGCCTTAATAAAGCAATCACTTCGGTGGTTGCAATATATGTGAAGGATGGGGTGATCACTTCATCCCCGGGCTCAAGACCCAGTGCCATCATGGCTATTTGCAAGGCATCAGTACCATTTGCACACGGAATAACATGTTTTGTATCAAGGTATTTGGCAAGATTAATCGCGAATTCCTGTACAATTTTTCCATTGATGTACGAAGAGCTGTCGAGCACTTCCTGCATAGCATGATTGATCTCTTTTTTTATTTTCTGATACTGCGTTTGTGTATCCACCATTTGTATGGGTCTCATTCAGGTTCTTTGTTTTAAATTGACTCTAGCTGCTTTTCACTATTCCAGGATGTTTAATAATAGGAGCCGCGCAAAAATAATAAAATATAGGTAGGTTATACTATTGCATTTACTTTTGCGGAAATCAAAAAAATTGCCTGTTTTTTTTTATGATATCTTCCTTTTTCTGTATCGCCAGGGTATCGGGATCTATTCGCTTTGGAACCCAAAAGCGAAAAACTGGCTGGTGGGCAGAAAAAACATTTTTAAAGAAATTCAATCGCAACTTTCCCGCTCCCCGGATCGTAAGAATTCCAACACCATCTGGATCCATTGTTCCTCCCTTGGTGAATTTGAACAGGGAAGGCCGATTATAGAAGAAATCAGGGCAAAGGGGTCCGGGAATGAAATCATCCTGACCTTTTTTTCTCCTTCGGGGTACGAATCAAAGAAGGATTATCCTGGAGTGAATTATGTCTTTTACCTCCCTATGGATTCAAAAAAAAATGCAGGCAGGTTCCTGGACCTTGTAAATCCATCACTGGTCATTTTTATCAAATATGATCTCTGGTATCATTACCTGCATGAAATAAAAAAAAGGGAAACGGAGTGCCTGCTTGTCTCAGCAATATTCAGAAAAGACCAGGTATTTTTTAAATGGTACGGGAGCCTTCAAAAAAAGATGCTTGGTTTTTTTACAAACCTTTTTGTTCAGGACGAAGCATCAAAAAAACTGTTAGAAAGTATTCACATTCATCACTGCATCGTCAGTGGAGATACGAGATTTGACGCGGTGCTTAAAATTGCCGAAAAATTTGAACCTATTGTCACCATAGAATGTTTTATTGACGGCAGAAAATGTATTGTTGCCGGAAGTACCTGGAAAACTGATGAGGACTTCCTGAAAAATGTTTTCGATGAATTACAAGATCATGAACTGGCATTAATTATTGCGCCACATGAAATTTATGAAACACACCTTGATGAACTAGCGAAGCTTTTTCCGAATTCTATTAAATTTTCTGAATGCAGTATTGAACAAACCGGGGTAAATCATGATGTATTGATTATTGATAATGTCGGCACCCTTTCCCGTCTATACAAATATGGGTACATCACTTATGTGGGAGGAGGATTTACGCGGGATGGCGTGCATAATGTCCTGGAAGCTGCAGTATATGGGAAGCCGGTTGTCTTTGGAAAAAATTATAAGAAATACAGGGAAGCAGTGGAGTTATTGGAATGCGGGGGAGCCAAAAGCTTTTCTAACAGGGATGAATTGCACCAGGTATTTTCAACGCTTTTACATGATGAAGATGATTACAGGCAGAAATGTCTGGCTTCAAAAATTTATGTATCGCGGAATGGGGGGGCTACTAAAAAGGTCCTTGATTATATAGAGGAGAAGCGCCTTTTGACAAGCTGATAAAAATGTTTTACGATCTCATGCTCTTTATCCCAACCTAATTTTACGATCAATTCCCTGTTGATCCAGTATTCGGCTTCAGGGAAAATATAAAAACTGTTGATGGTTTTTATGCTTCTTTCATACATAGCTTCATCCCCGCGGAAAAGATCGTTTATGAAAACAAAGCGGTCATTAATGCCGATCGCTTTTCTTAAATCTTTTATTGGTTCATGCTTCAGCAATTCCGCCACTTCTGTCTTTTCCTGTTTCAGCCTGTCATTCAATGATTCGGATTGATGACTCGCCAGTTCATTGATCTCTTGCACACCCAACTGGTGGGATAAGGTTGGTGTTTCAAATAAAGGATCAAATAATAAATTGGAGGTTTCAGTTTTTTTAATGAGAATGTTTTTACTTCTCGGGAAAGATGAGCTTTCTTCCACCACCGGATGTTTTTCAACCTTAGGATTGGCCCTTTGAACTGCCTCTTCCGGCATGGAAAAATTAATGGTTTTAGGAAGCATCACAGCAACTTTCGAAGTGCCTAAAGTATGATTGCCGTTTACCTGCAACTGATACAATTCATTTTGAAGCATTTGAACCGTAACCAGTATTTGGGACGGGCTCGCATTTTGTTCAGATTGCTCCTTTAACTTGTTAATGAGGATCTGGATTCGTTCCATTGAATTATACTACTTTTGACGTCACTGAAAAATGATATTTAAAGTTACAAACTGTTTGCCAATAAAGTCAGTGTAACCAGGCAATCGTATCAATTTAACAATGTTTATTGAACCCCAAATCAGAGGTGAGCGCCGGGGATGGATCGAAGTTGTTTGTGGGTCCATGTTCTCGGGAAAAACTGAGGAACTTATTCGCCGGTTAAAAAGGGCAAAAATCGCCAATATGAAAGTGGAGATCTTTAAACCTACGATAGATGTTCGTTACGATGAAGTAAAGATCGTTTCCCATGATACCAATGCCATTCCTTCGACTCCGGTTGACAATTCACAGAAGATATTATTACTTGCGCAGGGAGCTGATGTAATAGGGATAGATGAAGCGCAATTTTTTGACCAGGAATTGCCAAAGGTTTGCGATGAACTTGCCTTGATGGGAGTGCGGGTAATTGTTGCTGGTCTTGACATGGATTATCTTGGAAACCCTTTTGGACCCATGCCCAGCCTGATCTCAAAAGCGGATTATGTTACCAAGGTGCACGCAATTTGTGTGAAATGTGGCAATATTGCCAATTACTCTTACCGCAAAGTACCTAACGATGACCAGGTAATGCTTGGCGAATTGGATGTTTATGAGCCACGGTGCCGCATTTGCTATAATGAGGGAATGAATTGAGATCTATCCATCATATACTTAGCCTCTTCAAAAAAGACCTGCTTCTTGAAATCAGGCAACAATATAGTTTTTATGGAGTTTTGCTTTACATAGGCGCCACCATTTTTGTATTGTATATGGCCATAGATACTCCTGAAAGCAATGTATGGAACGGTTTATTTTGGGTGATCCAGCTTTTTATTTCAGTGAATGCAGTAGCAAAAAGTTTTTTACAGGAAAGCCGTGGGCGCATGCTGTATTTTTATTCCATTGCCGGGCCAAGGGATTTTGTACTTGCCAAAATTTTGTTTAATTCTTTGCTGATGCTCCTGATGAGTTTACTCAGCCTTGCTCTTTTCAGCTTGTTTCTTGGAAATCCCATTCAAAAAGCTGGCGCTTTTATCGGGATCGTTTTGTTGGGAGGCTGGAGCCTGAGCCTGGTATTCACTTTTTTAGCAGCCATTGCCGCAAAAGCGCAACAAAATGCGGCCATCATGGCCATACTTGGGTTTCCACTCATCATCCCCCAATTATTGTTGCTGATGCGTTTGTCAAATGCTGCTTTTAGTTCCCGGATGACCCTCCCCCTACCCACCGTTCTATTGCTGATCGCACTTGACCTGATGGTTATCTTACTTGCCGTTATACTTTTCCCGTTTCTCTGGAAGGATTGAAGAACAAACAGCCCTGAAAGAGGATCCATATTCATTTTTCATTATTCTTTTTTCATTATTTTAATTATTCTTTATTCATTATTTATTCCTTCTTATTTTTGCACCACTTTTTTTAAAAACGATTGCTGGCCTTTCTGAGCTTTTTTCAACAGGGCTACCGATGTTTCATAATGTATGCGTAAATCATGGTGGAAAATATTGTGTGTAATCCTGCTTCTTTACACTTTCATAGGTGGTTTTTTAATGAATGTCCCCCGCCTGCCTGCTTTATCTGAGACCATCCGCAATCTGTATTTCCATGTGTGCATGTGGTTTTGCATGATGATACTATTTACAGTGTCCGTTGTGTACGCCATCAAATATTTACGAAGTAATAAATTATCCGATGATGTTTACAGCAGGCAGTTTGCCGCTGTTGGGATTGTGTTTGGAGTTTTGGGTTACGCAACCGGGACGATCTGGATGAGTTATACCTGGGCCGACCCCAACAATAGTTCCTTTCAATCCTTCAGTGCCGTTGCCAGGGAACCAAAGTTGATCGGCGCAGCCATTGCCCTGCTTATTTATTTTGCCTATATGGTGCTTCGCGATTCCATTTCGGACATTGATAAACGGGCAAGAATAACTGCCGTGTACAATATTTTTGCATACGCTCTTCTTTTCCCTACAATCTGGATCATTCCAAGAATATTACCAAGCCTGCATCCCGGGGGTGAAAATGGAAACCCCGCATTGGATACCAATGACATTGACGGTCGGATGAGATTGGTTTTCTATCCAGCCGTTATAGGTTGGACACTATTGGGAGTTTGGATCACCACTTTAAAAATTCGCCTGAACCTGTTAAAAGAAAAAAGACTGTTGTCATGAGCAAATTAAAATCTTTTGTGGCGCTTGTAATTTTGATTTTGGCAACCTTACTATGCCAGGCTCAAACGGGTGATGATAAAGCTGAGATGGCAGACCTGATGCGGAGCAACGGCCGGATCTATGTTGTAGTTGCCGTGGTCGTCCTGATATTAATTGGATTGATCTTATATATAGTGAGACTGGACAGGAAGATCTCGAAAATGGAAAAAGAAAAATAACGTGTGCCGGATAAAATCCTGCTAACGATTCAATAATTAAAATCACCTGTTGGAAAAAAGGATACGACGGACCTGGTTCCGGATAAAAAGTATCATTCACATAACCGTACAAAAATCAATTTCATGTCAGAGAAGCAATACAGTTTTTTTGAAAGCGTCAATAAAAGTTTTGATAAAGCGTCTGGTTTTACCAAATGGGATCCGGGTGTTCTCGACCAGATAAAGGCATGTAATGCCGTATATCAAATGAGGTTCCCGGTTAAGAGGGACGATGGAAGGATTGAAGTGATCGAAGCATATCGTGTGCAACATTCGCAACACAAAACCCCGTGCAAAGGAGGTATCCGGTTTGCTGCAGAAGTGAACCAGGATGAAGTAATGGCTCTTGCCGCCCTCATGACGTACAAATGTGCCATTGTAAATGTTCCTTTCGGAGGAGCAAAAGGTGGTATCAGGATCAATCCTAAAAAGTACTCCGCCTACGAACTGGAAAAAATTACCCGTCGTTACACTGCAGAACTGATCAAGAAAAATTTTATAGGTCCCGGGACTGATGTACCAGCGCCTGATTATGGAACCGGTGAAAGAGAAATGTCATGGATCCTGGATACCTATTCAAGTTTGCGTCCCGGAGAGATTGATGCAGCAGGTTGCGTTACAGGCAAGCCGGTTACCCAGGGAGGAGTTCGCGGTCGTCGCGAAGCAACAGGATTGGGTGTTTTTTTTGGCTTGCGGGAAGTTTGCAACATGCCTCAGATCATGGATAAGTTAGGTTTGACAACTGGTGTGGAAGGAAAGCGCATCATTGTACAGGGCCTGGGAAATGTGGGCTATCACACCGCAAAATTTTTCCAGGATGCGGGAGCGAAAATTATTGCACTCGCAGAATACGAAGGAGCGATATGTAATGAAAATGGATTGGATGTGGATGAGGTATTTCAGCATCGTAGAAAAACCGGGAGCATATTAAATTTTAATAAAGGAGAAAATTTTGCAAAAAATACGGAAGCCCTGGAAATGGAATGCGATATTTTAATTCCGGCTGCGCTGGAAAATGTAATTGACGGAGAGAACGCTCCAAGGGTAAAAGCAAAACTTATTGGAGAAGCAGCCAATGGGCCGTTAACACCTGAGGCTGATGAAATATTTGCAAAAAATGGAGTTGTTGTCGTCCCCGATATGTACCTGAATGCGGGTGGAGTAACTGTATCTTATTTTGAATGGCTCAAAAACCTGAGCCATGTAAGATATGGCCGCATGGAAAAACGATTTACTGAGAACATGAATGCACATATCTTAGGACAAATGGAAGCACTGAGTGGTAAAAAAGTTGACGCCGAAGAAAAAGAATTTATCATGCATGGAGCAGACGAGGTGGATCTCGTTTATAGTGGCCTTGAAGAAACCATGATCACAGCTACACATGAGATCATGGACATTTGGAAAAACAATCCCCAGATTCCCGATATGCGAACAGCCGCATTTGTAGTTGCCATCAATAAGGTTGGCACGAGTTACGCTGAGCTTGGAATTTTTCCATAACACGAATTTTTTATATCTCAAAGAACCTGTTCGCAAAAATGAACAGGTTTTTTTATTTGCAAAATGTAGAAAACGCTACCTTGTGCGTCTCTAAAAATGAATCATGAAAAAAATAATTCTTTTATTGACTGCTTTTGTTTTTATAAAGGCAAGTGCTCAAACTGCCGATGAGGTGATACAGAAATATGCTACTGCTACGGGGGGCCTTGAACATTTTAAGGCAATCAAGACACTCAAATTAGCAGGTACGGTAAGTGCCCAGGGTAATGAATTTCCGCTGACTGTACAAATCATCAACGGCAAAGCGATCCGTACTGATGTTACTATAATGGACAAAACTATTATCTCAGCCTACAAAGATGGTGTGGGCTGGAAGATCAATCCTTTCCAGGGCTCGGACGCCGCTGTAGACGTGACCGGTAATGAATTAAATGATCTCAAAACTCAATCCTTTGTAGCCAGCCAGCTTATGGATTACAAAGCCAGGGGATTCACCGTAGAACTCCAGGGACAGGAAGATGTGGAAGGAGCAAAAGCCTATAAGATCAAACTTGTTACGGATGATAAAAGAGAATATACTTATTTTATAGATGCCACTACTTCGATGCTGATCAAGTCAATCAATTCATCGACCGTGATGGGCCAGGATATGCTGGTTGAAACCTATTATAAAGACGTCAAAGATTTCAGTGGCCTTAAATTCAGTACGTCAAGAACGCAAAAAGCTAATGGCCAGGAGCTCCAGGAACTTCATTTTGATAAATTTGAAATAGATCCTGCTATCGACGAAAAAGTATTCGACAAGCATTAAAAGGGTGACCCTCTTTTGTCTTAATCCTGTTCTCAGAATGGGATTTTTTTATTGCCAGGCAGGAAGGTGATCCATATGGTTCAATGTTCCATTTGCTTTTTCCCATCCATAGGTGAATTCCCCGTTTGTGATGATAAGAAAAAATACCGGGACAGTTATATTATAAAGTAACACCTGTTGCAAAGCAGTATCACTTAGCGGAATCACGGGTGCCTTGCACTCAATCATCATCCACGGTTTATGGTCTTTATTATAAACAAGAATATCAAATCTTTTTTTAAGCTCCCCCAGCATGATTTCTTTCTCAACTGCAATGAAGGCGGCCGGGTAATGAAGTATTTGAATTAGAAATTGAATAAAATTCTGACGTACCCACTCTTCTTCGGTTAATACAAGCCATTGCTTCCGGATCATGTCAAAGATCCACTCAACGTCTTTTTCTTTTTTTAACCTGAAGGCCGGTTCGGGGAATTTTACAGCGATCATTGCGCAAATATAAAGGACAGCGAGCGGCGAGTTATAAGTTTCGAGTTCGGAGTTCAGACTTAAGAGCTGTGAGTTTCGAAATCAGAAATCAGAAATTCTTTTCATTTCCCCTTGCGTCTTTGCACCTTATGCTGCTACTATAGAACTTACCCCACTGCCTTGAGTTTCAAGAGTTGTTTTTCAAGGTAGGCGA
>Ga0193726_1001958_pt1 | contig 14742 bp, 14 predicted proteins | sample H2c1metaG_FD_144928 | JGI IMG/M metagenome (GOLD analysis project Ga0193726, IMG submission 144928) | Soil microbial communities from a riparian zone of the East river system, Colorado, United States - H2c1 | ecosystem: Environmental > Terrestrial > Soil > Riparian zone | place: USA: East River... | reverse complement strand
ACACCGCGAGGCCGGACTCGAATAGATGCCGGCGCCCTCGAGCACTTGGCTGGGTATCTGGGCGAATACACAGTCAACCGCTTCGCCAATAGTGCGCTCGTCAACGGGTACGTCCAGGCGGCCGTAACAAAGGCCATCGACGCCAACCGGGGGGGGGTGTCGCACCAGATAAATCCGCATCAGCGTGTTCCCAAAACAGCGAGTGCCGCCAAGAGAAAACCGAGCTCCGCAAGTTGCTGGGTGGCGCCTAAGCAGTCTCCGGTGTAGCCGCCTATCCAGCTTTTGAAATACTTGGCTGCCAGCAGAGTGGTGAATCCGCTCAGCGTCAGCGCAGCGACCAGGGCAAGAGCCACCTGGGACCGGGCCGCAGGATCGATGAGCAACAGCGCGGGGGCAAAAATAAGCGCGCCCAGTACACCGCTAAACAGCCAGTCGGCGCCGCTCAGACTGTTGGCGAGCGGCTTTGACTTGGCCTCCGCATCCGCGCGAACGTAGGGTAAGCGCCAAATGAGGCTTATCGCCCACCAGCGGCTCGCCCCGTGTGCGCCAATGACCATGACTGGAAACACCGCATGGGGCAGAGATGCCAAGACCGACCACTTCAACCCCAGCATCATCGCCACGCCGATTGCGCCATAGGCGCCGACTCGAGAATCCTTCATGATGGCGAGCACTGAGTCGCGGGTTCTTCCGCCGCCGAAGCCATCGCAAACGTCGGCGAAGCCATCCTCGTGAAACGCGCCCGTCAACAGCAACGAGGCGCCCATCATCAATCCGACCGCGACGGCCGGCGGGAATGCCATCGAGCTCACCCACCACACGCCAACGCCAATCACTCCCACTAGGGCACCGACCACCGGAAAATACCGAGCGGATTCGGACAGCCAACTGGTCTGAAACCCCTCGAGATTCGGCAGCGGCAGTCGGGTCAAGAATTGAATTGCGACCACGAATAGAAGGGCCTGCCGTTTCATCGGGCGATTCTCTTAGGCGTCCTTGTTGCTCACGCCTGCGCCTTCAAACGTCGCCATCTCCGTGAATAGCGACACGGCCGCCCGCACGATTGGCAGCGCGACGGCTGCGCCGCTGCCCTCGCCGAGCCGCATGCCGAGATCGAGCAGCGGCTGAACCCGTAGATGCTGAAGCAAGGCCCGGTGTGCGTGCTCGGCAGAACAATGCCCGAACACGCAATAGTTGAGCACGTTGGGATCCAATTTCACCGCAAGCGCGGCTGCAACAGTGACGGTGAAACCATCCACCAATATCAATGCCTGGCGGGCAGCGCCCGCCATGATGGCGCCGGTGAGCATTGCAATTTCATAGCCCCCGTATTCCGCCAGTAAACTCAATGGGTCCGTAGGCAGGGCGCGACGACTGAGCGCCTGTCCCAACAACTGCTTTTTTCGCTCGAGACCTTTGTCGTCCAGGCCGGTCCCGCGCCCGATGCAGTCGGTCAATTCTCGGCCGGTCAGCGCATGCATCAACATGGCGGCTGAGGCGGTGTTGCCGATTCCCATCTCGCCGAGCACGAGTATGTTGCTGCCGGCCGGCATCACGCGTCCGACTATCTCACCGCCGAGCTGCAGAGCATCTGCGCATTCTTCCGGCGTCATGGCCGGCTCCTCGATGAAATTGCGCGTCCCAGGGCGAACTTTGGCGTTGATGAGGCGAGGATGCACACTGCAGTCGCCGGCCACACCTGCGTCTACTATCCAAAGTTCCATGCCCTGTAACTTCGCCAGTACGCTGATCGCCGCGCCGCCGCGCAAGAAGTTCGCCACCATCTGGGCGGTCACTTCGCGGGGGTAGGCGCTAACTCCATGTTCCGCTGCTCCGTGGTCGGCAGCGAACACGATGCCGACGGGTTCTACTATCCGGATGTCCAAGGATCTTTGTATTGCGCAGATTTGTGCCGCCAGTGGTTCAAGGCGGCCCAGTGACCCCAGAGGTTTCGTGAGCACATCGAGTCGCCGAAGCGCGGCGGTTCGAATCGCTTCGTCGACCGGCGTAATGTCCCTAAAGCCCGCGAAGTTTGAGCGCTGCGTGGCTAACATGCCGTTGACCCGCGCTTGCGCAATAGATAGGTGTCCATGATCCATCCTTTTTGATTTCGAGCTGACGTACGCACTCGTTCAATCTGCTCGCTTACTTCACTGAGTTTTCCGGCGAACAAGATCTCGTCGGGCGTCCCTAAATAGGCACCCCAAAAGACATCGATGTTGTCGCTGTCCAGCGCTTTGAATGCGCAGTTGCCGTCGAGCATGACCAGCACATTGGTGCCGGCGGTAGGCCGTTCGTCATTCAGCCGGCGGCCGGTTGTGATATGGATCGGCTCGCCGATTTCGTTGAGGGAAATCCGGTGACGTGCTGCGAGTGCCTGAATGCTGGTGATACCGGGAATGATTTCCCATTCGAATTCCACGGTTTTCAGAGCTGCGACCTGATCGATGATGCGCAGAGTGCTGTCGTAGAGAGACGGGTCCCCCCACACGAGAAACGCGCCCACCTCCTTCTCGGATAGCTGCTCTCTTATGACTCGTTCGTACAATGCCGCCCGCTTTTCGTGCCACGCGGCGACTGCGACCGGATAGGCATCGGGCCGGCGCTCGCGTTTGGGATCCTGAATCTCGACGATTCGGTAGGGTTTCGTCTGCATGTGGCGTTCGCAAACGTCTTTTCGGGCACGCAGAAGATCCACCGTTTCCTCGCCCTTGTCGGTGACAAAGACGACATCTACTTGTTTCAGCGCGTTGATCGCCTGCACGGTGATGTAGTCCGGATTGCCGGCGCCGATACCGATGAGCATTAGCCGTCGCATGTGGAATCCTCGAGCGGCGCAGCGACTTGGCCGGTGCGCGCCATCAGTGCGGCTTTCGCGCACGTTTCCAGTAACTGTTGACGGGTACGCACAATGTCGCCGATAACGGCCATGGCCGGCGCCGTGAGATTGGCGGCATGCGCCTCGGCGGCGATTGTGTCGAGAGTTGACACGAGTATCTGTTGATCGGCCAAGGTGGCTGAAACAATCACCGCTGCCGGTGTGTTCGCCGGCAGTCCGCCCCGCCTCAGGGCTGCCGCAATCTTGTCGAGATTGCGCAATCCCATGTAAAGAACAATCGGCTGTCGCGTGCGGGCGAGGGCAGACCAGTCGATGGTGCCGTCCTCGTCGGGGTCATGTCCCGTGGCGAGGATGATCGCCTGGTTGACGCCGCGCATCGTCGCTGGAATGCACGCGCTTGCCAAGCCGCCGAGTCCAGCGGTGATCCCCGGTACCACGCGAAAAGGGATTCCCGCGGCGGCCAGCGCCAGAACCTCTTCACCGCCGCGGCCAAAGACGAAAGGATCGCCGCCCTTTAGTCTCAATACTCGAAGACCGCGGCGCGCAAGAGCGACAAGCTGGGCGCAAATGTCTTCCTGAGCAATGGATGGCTTGCCGCCGCGTTTGCCGGCGAACTGCATCTGCGCCTCGCGTCGCGCAAGGGCCAATACCCGCGGATCGACCAATGCGTCGTGAACGACGACGTCAGCTTGCAACAAACCCGCCAATGCGTCGAGGGTGAGTAGACCGGGATCGCCCGGGCCTGCACCTACCAGCCATACCTCGCCAGGAGCGAACGTGGGACCGTCCCCACGCAACGCGGTGAGCAACTTCATGCCGGAGAGTGGATTGTGATCAGGTGGCATTGGCGTTGCGAAATCGGCGCTGATAGTCGGGCGAATACAAAGAGCTCTCGTCGAAATCCGCAGCCTCGAGGGCCCGGCCGACGAAAACTAGCGCCGTACGTTCCATGGGTTCGACCGCAAGCAGGGCACGAATGTCCGTAAGCGTGCCCCGCAGAATGCGTTCGTCCGGCCAGCTAACCCTCATCAATACGGCCACCGGACAGTCAGCCCCGTAGTATGGAGTCAATTCCTCGACGATCGTGTCCATCGCATGGATCGCAAGATGGATCGCAAGCGTCGCTCCACTTGCCGCAAATGTCTCGAGGCGTTCGCCTTCTGGCATGCGTGAAGCGCGACCCGGCATCCGCGTCAATACGACGCTTTGCGCAATGAGCGGCACTGTCAACTCGCGTCCCAGAGCAGCGGCGGCGGCGGCAAAAGCCGGTACACCTGGTGTCAGCGTGTACGGAATTCCACGTCGCTTGAGTCGGCGCAGCTGCTCGGCGAGCGCGCTATAGATCGACAGATCCCCCGAATGAAGTCGCGCCACATCGAGACCCGCGGAATGGGCCGTGAGGTACTCGCTCTCGAGCTGATCCAGTGTCATCGCAGCGCTATCAATGAGCCGCGCGCCTTCCGGACAATGTGCGAGCAATTCTGGCGGCACCAATGAGCCGGCATACAGGCATATCGGGCAACGAGCGAGGAGGTCGCGCCCACGGATGGTGATCAGGTCCGCGGCTCCGGGTCCCGCGCCGATAAAGTGGACAGTCATTGCAGTTCATCTCCCTCGGCGAGCGCGCAGGTTACCGGGCCGACGACGACTCGCGGTGCCAGCAACCGAGAGTTGGGTCCCGCCGCTGCCAAAGCTGCGGCTTCGGCAACCGATTGGACGTTGAGCGTGTCCATCGACCGTGCTGAACGAGTCACCGTGCGCAAATCCGCCTCTTCCAGCGCGGTCGGGGTGATCAATACCAAAAGGACTCCCCGTGCTGCCGCAGCTTCCACGATGCCCGCTTCGGTGCCTTTCACAGCGGGGACAGCAATGACGTCCAATTGATCTCCGTCGATCTGGTTGTGCCGCAATGCCGCCTCGATGGCCGACTCAACCTGCGCCGCCGATATCGCCTTTCGGCACCCGATACCCGCGACGATCATGGTTTCACCCAAACCCATTGCATGATGGGCATTGCGGAACGCCAACCGGTCATGCGAGCGTCCTCGCCGCCGATGGGGCCGGCGCGGTCGATCGAAATTCGTGTCAATGATCCCCCGCATAGCGATTGATAGCGCAGCAGGATCGTTTCCGTTTCCAGAGCAACGGAGTTGGCGACCAAGCGACCTCCTGAGCGCAGGACGGATTGCACAGTGTCGATCAGTCCCGGCGTTGACGCGCCGCCGCCGATGAATACGGCGTCCGGCACTCCTAGTCCCCCGAGCACCGCCGGAGCCGAGCCCTCGATGACGGTCAAATGAGGCACACCGAATGCAGCGGCGTTGCGGTTGATGCGCGCAACTCGATCGCTGCGCTGTTCGACGGCGAACGCATTCAACGAACCATCCGCGAGCAGCCACTCAATCGATACTGATCCCGAGCCGGCGCCGATGTCCCAGAGCAGTTCGCCGCGACGCGGCCCCAATGCGGATAGAGTAAGGCAGCGAATCTCGCGTTTGGTGATCTGTCCATCATGCTCGAAGAGTTCATCGGCAAGGCCGGCCGCTTTGGGCAGAATGCGCGCCCCCTCGTCGGCCGCCACCTCGATTGCCATCGTGTTCAAGGGATCAATCGATCCAAGATCAAAGACGTTTGCCGGCGCCGAGCGGATCCGCTCGCGGGGACCCGCGAGGGATTCAAGTACCGTGATTCGCGAAGTCCCAAAGCCAATGTCGCACAACAGGCGTGCCAGCTTCGCCGGCGCGTCATGGTCGGAAGCGAGTATCAGGATTCTCGACCCGGGGTGCAGATGAGGCCGGATATAGTCGAGTGAGCGGCCGCAGAGCGACAATAGTGTGGTTTGTGGCAGCGGCCAGAGCAGTCTTGATGCCGCCAAACTGAAGGCGGAAGGGGCGGGCAGCGCCACTGTCTCCTCACAGGCGACGTGGCGTGACAGAATGCTGCCCACGCCATGATTGAAGGGGTCCCCCGACGCCAGCACGCAAACGGCGCTGCCGCGAAGCTTGAGCACTTCGGCGAGAGTCGAGTCGAATGGGACCGTCCACGGTCGTGCTACCCCTCGAATCAAGGGCTCTGCCAGCGTAAGGTGGCGTGTTCCTCCGAACACGACCGCCGCCGATTGGATCAAGTCTCGCGCCGCCGTGCTCAGGCCTTCGATACCGTCCTCGCCGATTCCGACGATGGACAGCCACCGATGCAATGCGGCACGCTGGGGACTGGCGAATTCAGCGAGCGACATGAAACAAAACATCCTCATTCTGGGCGGCACGACGGAGGCGCGATTGCTCGGCCAACAGCTCGCGATTCGCGGCGATAGGGCGGTTACTTTGTCGCTCGCCGGTCGCACTGCCTCGCCATTGGCGCAAGCCGTGCCGGTGCGATCGGGCGGTTTCGGCGGAACGGCAGGCCTCATACGACACTTGCGCGACAATAAGATCCACGCGTTGATCGACGCCACGCATCCCTATGCCGCGACGATGTCGGCTCATGCGCAGAGTGCCGCCGCGCAGACCCACACGCCCCTTCTGTCCTTGTGTCGGCCGCCGTGGCGCGCCATCGCCGGCGATCAATGGACCGATGTGCATGACGCCCAAGAGGCAGCGCGTGCCCTGGGAGTCGAGCCGCGCCGGGTGTTTCTCGCCGTGGGCCGTCAAGAGATCGCGTGCTTTGCTGCGGCACCCCAGCACCGTTACCTCATTCGCAGCGTCGATCCGGTGGATCCGCCACTCGAGGTAACGCATGCGCGTTACATTCTTGAGCGCGGACCCTTCAGCGAAGATCGGGAGCGCGAATTGCTGCGAGAGCATGAGATCGACATCATCGTCGCGAAGAACAGTGGCGGTGTAGCGACGTACGGCAAAATCACTGCGGCGCGAACGCTCGGCCTGCCGGTCATTCTGTTGCGGCGGCCGCCGGCCTTGGATGTGCCCACGGTCGCAACCGTCGATGCAGCGATGGGATGGCTTGATCATGTGCTGAAGGCACCGGCCGATCGCGGGGTGTAGACCAGCGCGGGGCCACGCGGCCGCGCGACAAGGCGGGTTTCAGACGAGCCCACGATGATGCACGTCGCCATGTCCGCCTCGGAACCATCGGCCGCTTCCAGTATCGTGATGAGTATGCGTTCGTCGGCGCGACCGACGGCATGTCCGAATACCACCGGGGTGTTCGCAGGCACGTGGGCGCGCAATATTTCAAACGCACGTTGCAATTGCCAGGGTCTCGCGCGCGAAATCGGGTTGTACAGGGCGATGACGAAACCTGCGCTCGCCGCCGCCTTCAGACGCTTCTCAACGACGGCCCAGGGCTTCAAGTTATTGGACAGCGACAGCGCGCAGAAATCATGACCCAGGGGCGCGCCGACGCGCGCGGCAACGGCAAGCATGCTGGTGATTCCCGGAACAACAGCCAGATCCAGATCACGCCAGGCGCTGGGGCCGCGCTCCAACGCCTCGCAGATCGCGGCCGCCATCGCAAAGACTCCGGGATCGCCGCCGGATACCACGGCGACGTTTGCGCCCTGGGCGGCTTCCGTCAGCGCACGGGTCGCACGATCGATTTCTTCTCCATTGTCGGAGGCCTCGCGGCGTTGGCCTTCTCGAGCGGGAACCCGATCAAGGTACGGCCCATATCCGTACACTACGTCGGCGGCTTGTAAGGCATCGGCCGCTTCAGGCGTGAGTTGACTGACGCTTCCCGGACCCAACCCGATCACGGTGATCTTGCCGCTCATGAGTGCCACGCGCGCCCCGTCACCAACACGATTGCAAAATAGGGCGCGGTGTCGTCTGGTTTATCGACGAGCGGCATGAGCATTTCCTGGTCCATCGTCCCGCGTTCGACATAGGTGGCCTGGAGAAGGCGGTCTGCCGCGGCTAATGCGCGGCGTACCTTCGGCAGATTCCTCCCAATTTTCATGACGACGGTGGGATCGTTCTGTCGAAACCGGCGGATGAGTTCCGCCTCGTCCAGGGTGGCCGGGACTACCGTGAGCACATCGTCTCCTTGTGCGATGGGCAGCCCCGCGGCAGACCAGCAGCCCGACATGGCGGTCACGCCGGGGATGACGTTGGTGGGATACTGCTTCATCAAGCGCACGTGCAAGTGCATGTACGATCCGAAGAACAAGGGATCGCCTTCCGAAAGAACGGCAACGGTTCGTCCCGCGTCCAGATGGGCCGCAATCGCCGACGCAGCCTCATCAAAAAATCCTTGAATCGCCGAGCGATAATGCGAGTCGCCGGTCGGCTTTTCCGTGGTAATCGGATACAGAAGCGGCAATTCCCTGACGTCCGGGCGCAGAAACTGCGCAACGATGGCGCGCGCATTGCTCGCGTTTCCCGCCTTCGCAAAATGGGCGACGACGTCGGCGCATTTGAGTGCATGCACGGCCTTGAGCGTCAACAGGTTGGGATCCCCTGGACCGACGCCGACGCCAATCAGTTTGCCCAGGCCGTTCATAGGCCGGCGCGTGCCAAACCATTCACGGCAGCGGCAGTCATGGCGCTCCCGCCCACTCGCCCGCGCACGGCGATGAAGGGGACGCCCCGTGAGTCGGCGATGAGCGCCTCCTTCGATTCTGCCGCGCCAACGAAGCCGACTGGAATCCCCAGTATCGCCGCCGGGCGGGGCGCACCTTCGTCGAGCATCTCCAGCAGCCGGAACAATGAAGTCGGCGCATTGCCGATTGCAACGATGGCCCCCGCGAGCCGATCACGCCAAAGCTCGAGAGCCGCGGCCGAGCGAGTCGTACCCAGTTTCTCAGCCAGTGCGGGCACGGTCGGATGGCGCAGGGTGCAGATCACGGCATTGTTCGCGGGAAGACGGGCGCGAGTGACTCCATGGCTGACCATTTCTGAGTCACAAATGATTGCCGCTCCGGCCTCGAGCGCCTGCCGCGCCGCCGGAATCACACCGTCTGAGAACACGATGTCCTTGGCAATTTCGACCATACCGCAGGAATGGAGCATTCGCACGGCCACATCCCCTTCCGCGTCCGAAAATCGTGCCAAGTCTGCCTCGGCCCGAATGATGGCAAACGACTGCCGATATATCGCAGTGCCGTCACGCAAGTAAGCACTCATGTGCTGTCACTCATCGCCGCCAACACGCCCGTTACTCCGAGTCTCGATACGATATCGACGCTCCTGTCCTCAGCGCTCTGTTCCCGGCGCTTAAGACTTAAGCGGGAGACACCGGCGATGAACTCAGTAATTGATGTCGTGCCGTGCGGGGCGTCGCCGGCGCAGCCTTGGATGACGAGTTGATTCGGCCCGACAAAGGTCAATCCGGCGGCGCCCGGATGCGCGCAGCCCTTGGCGCAGCCGGAGACGTGAATGGTCAGCGATCCATCGAGGAACGACCGCGCCGCTTCAGCGATCGCGGGGGCCAGCTCGCGCGTGGAGAGCGTCGCGGAATCACAGGCGGGAGCCCCGGCACAGGCGACGACAAATCGGCGCGGATCATGCGGCCGCACGAGAAATCCCGCGGTCTCTGCAGCGGTGGTGAGTTCGATCGCGGCCGCCGCGTCCAGTCCGATGAGCAGCATCGAGCGGCCGGGCGATGGCTGCATCGAGGCCGCGCCGCAAGCCGCCGCATGCTGGGCTAAACGCTGCAGCACCGCGGCCTCCGCGTATCCAAACGCGACGGCCACACCCAGCGCCACTTTCCCGGTATTGAGTGCATGAATCCCGATCGGTTCCGCCGGCGGCCGCGGCGCCGGCGGCGGCGCATCCTCAAGCATGTTCGAGAGCGAACCGCGCAGGGCCGGCAGGTCGGCCGGGTTCGTGAAATCGCGCGCCCTCGCATCCGGACCACGATCCGCGATGTGGGCGAGAAGCCGAAGGATGACTGGGGCGGCGTCATCTGCCGCAACCCACCCGAGAGGAGTCGAGGCGGCCGTGGTTCCGGAGATGCTCAGGTGCACACGTGAATTGGCGCCGGCTCGCAATCGCACATCACCCGGCACGCCGTCCAAATGCACAGCACCGCCGCCGTCAACCAGCACGGATACCTTGGGACCGATCGACGCCAAGGTTGGCTGGTTCGTGAGGGCCGTGCGCAATGCGGCAACCGATGCGCGCAAATCAAAACACTCCCGAGCATCCAAGCCCATCAAGGGCGATGCCAGAATGGGCGGGCCGCTTTCCGCGCCGAGGCCGAGCGAAATGACGCTCTTCGCAAAATGGGATGCGGAAGCGCGGGAGAGCCCCCTAAATTGCAGGCTGCCGCGCTGCGTGATCTCCATGATTCCGTTGCCGTGGGCACGGCTCAAGTCGCACAGAGCAGCCACCGTATCAATGGACAGGGGAGCTGTGGGCAGGAGACGCGCGAGCAGCCCGTCGCCGGTCGGCATGGGATCGAGGATGCCGGGACAGGTACCACGACGATGGGAATTCACGAGGGTTCCTCGCGAAAGTTGATCGGCGGGATGCGGGCGATGAGGCCTCGCTTCAGGGATTCTGGTCGGCCGCGCCAGGGCATGATTCCGTCAGCCGCCTGCGCGAGCAATTGCGCACCCATGATGAGAGAGGGCCCGTCGCGCTGCGGATCGAGGCCTCCAAATATGTAGGTCCAGGTATTCTCGCAGCGGATGGCCGCGCTCAATCCGCGGCTGCAATTGCCCAGGCAGCGGACACGTTGTACCGCAATGCCATCGGCAGCGGCGGCCGCGAGCGTGGTGGCGTCAGCTAGCGTACTGCCCGGTCGTGGTGCATCGACGTCCGATGTCGCGGTCAGGTCCGTCGCCGCGCGGCAGGTAATGCATACCATGACCGTGGGTCGGCCGGCGGGCCCGGTGTCGCTCATCCGCATCTCCTCAGGAGCTGAAGCTCGGGGTGCGGAACCGGCGCGAATCGGCTACTGCCGATTCGCGCACGATCGAGTGACTCGACCGTCGCCGAGGCACCCCGCCCGGCACGTAACCTCTGGGATGGCAGGTCTCCTGGCTCGCGGGTCAGTGCAGCTTGCCGCCTTCCCGACCTGTCGCATACGGACAGATATCAGTGGCATCAGGCAAGTGCTCGCCGCTTACAGTTGCGGGGGCAGCCGTGGGATAGCATGAAGCGCCCTTAAGACGCTTGATGCGTACCACATTCCCTCATCGCTCTCTCGTGTGAGAGAGGCCATCAAGTCGGCTAGTACAACGTTGCGACCCCGTATTGTCAATGGCGACCTGGCAGCCACCGGCGCTTCGTCCGGAACCTCTACGGATCATCCTTACTATTGTTGTTGCCGGCCCTATGCTTTACCCTCCGAGACGTTGTCAGGTGCTCGAAACCAACCCATGGGGTTGGGCGAGTGAAACGGGAATCCGGTGAGAGTGCCCATATGGCATGAATTCCGGAACTGCCCCCGCAACGGTAAACGAATCGAAGGCGAAACCTAGATGTCACTGCGCCCCCGGGCGTGGGAAGACGTTTCGTCGGCCATAAGGCGTTCGCGAGTCCGGAGACCGGCCCGACATCGAGTAGCGGATACCTTCGCGGTGGGCGAATTGGGCTATGTGCTTAGGCGCCGACGGCAGTCCGACTGGCACACTCCAACTGAAGCTGACCCCGATGCGGGTGCGTCGTTCGCATCCAAGTCTCCGCAATTTCTTTGAATCGATTCGTGCGGACGGTGAGCAATCATGGCGGACCCCAACTTGGGCTCTGAAGAGACCGAAGGCGCCGGTACCGAGGCCTATGCGCAGCGGATCCAGCGACGTAAGGCAATCCAGGACCGTCGGATGGCTGAAACCGTGACGGATCGAGGATTGGTCATTGTTAATACCGGCGCCGGGAAGGGGAAAACCACTGCGGCGCTCGGGATGGTGCTCCGCAGCTTGGGTCACGGCTATCGCGTCGCCATCGTGCAATTCATCAAGGGTGCCTGGGAGCCGGCGGAGAAGCGGGCATTCGAGCCGTGGGGCAATCAGCTGCAATTTCACGCCACCGGCGAGGGCTTTACCTGGGAAACGCAGGACAAGGTCCGAGACAGACAAATGGCGCAAGCGGGATGGGAGGTTGCCCTGCGCTACTTGGCGGATGCAGAGTACCACTTAGTCTTGTTGGATGAGGTCAACATCGCGCTGAAGAAAGACTACTTGTCCGTCGATCAAGTCTTGGCCGGGGTCAACCTTCGACCTGCGAAAACCCACGTGGTGCTCACCGGGCGAAATGCCCCTGAAGAACTGATCGAGCGCGCGGACTTGGTGACTGAAATGACCCTGATCAAGCACCCGCTCAAGCTGCAGCGGATTCGTGCGCAGGCCGGCATCGAGTTCTGACGTTGAACCCGATGACCCCGACGACCCCTCCGGTGAATTCGAAGCCGTCGCGCATTCGACTGTTGGTCGTCATGAACGCGGTCGATGACGAATCCTGGCGGGATTGGCTCGCGGCACGCGAAGCGAGTCCCCGGGCTGCACAAATTGCGCTGCAACGTGTATTTCGCGATAACGATGCGAAATCGCAGCACGCCGTCGGATTGGGGTATGGCGAGAGGTTGCGCTGGTTTGGACCCATTGACACGGCCAGCAAGCGTCGACTGACGATTATTTACGCGGGCACCGTGCTCGACTGCGGTAATTTTCCCCCTCTGGGCGAGTCGGAACTGACCGAGTTGGCGGTTCTCGCTCCGGGGGCTGCGATCGACGTGCCCGCGGCGACTGCGGCAGTACCCTTGGAAGGGCTGGTACTGCTCTCGCATGCAGAAACGGATCTGCTGGCGCTCGAACGCGCCCGTGCCGAACTACCGACGCCGTTTCCCAGGGTTGTAGGCCACTCTCTTCTTGGCCTCTCCGGCCCAGAAGCGCTGATTGCACTCTTCGGTTCGCAGCGCTCGCAGCAATTATTAGCGATCGTGCGCATTCACGGCACCGTTGCTTCCGTACCGGGACTTAGCGATCTCATCGGCCTCGCGTACCAAGAGGGCTGGGGGCTCGTCGTGATCAGCGGTGTCGGCGGCAGCGCGGAGTTATTGCCTCGAACTTCCAATGTAGAACCCGAACTCGCTTCGAATCTGACGTCTTATTTCATGGCGGGAGGAGTCGCCAATGTCGCGCAAGCCCTGCGCTGCGCCGCGGCCACGCAATTAGGATACGAGGAGGCATTTTCGCCACCGCGCCCGATGCCCGCGCACGGTCTGTATCACCCGGACCTCTTGGTCACGAATGCCGACGAATGGAGCCAACACCGAGCGGTCGACCGGCCCACCGCAGTGGTACTTTTCTATCGCGCTCACGTGCTGAGCGGCAATCTTGAGTTCGTCGATACCGCGATCCGAGCCGCGGGGGGACGAGGCTTTGCTGCGATCGGAATCTTTACCAGCTCATTGCGTGATTGCGATGCCTCAGGCGTACCGCTCGCACTGCGGCTGCTGTCCGAGTTTCCGGATGTGATCATCAACACCGTCAGTTTTCCGGTCTTTACCCTAAGTTCCTTGGACTTCGCTGCGCGAGAGGCGCGCGGCACGCCCTTTGAAGTGATTGGCGCGCCGCTGATTCAGGCGATTTGCTGCGGAACGCCCCGCGCCGTGTGGAACGCATCCGACCGAGGTTTGAGTCCGTCGGAGGCCGCGATGAATATCGCCTTGCCGGAATGCGACGGCCGCATCATCTCAGTACCCATCTCGTTCAAGGAAAGTCATCGCTACATTCCCGACGCGGAACGAACGCGGCGCGTTGCTGATTTTGCCCACCGGCTCGCGGCGCTGCGCACCAAACCCAATGCCGAGAAGCGAATCGCGATCATTCTCAGCAATGCCGGCGGAAAGGCGCAGCGAATCGGCGGGGCGGTGGGCCTGGATACTCCCGCATCGCTGCTCAAGTGGCTCATCGAGATGCGTACGGCCGGCTATGAGGTAGGCGCTCTGCCTGATTCTTCCGACGCGCTGATGAATCAATTGTTGGCCGAAGGCTGCTACGACGACAAGCTTCCACTCAATCCATCGACAGCCTGGCGAATGCCCCGCGCCCGGTACGCACAGTGGTTCGACGCGCAGTCCGCCGGATTTAAATCTTCGCTGTGCGGCATGTGGGGCGCTCCGTCGGTCGCGGGCCCGACAGTCGCGCCGCCTTTTTGGCGCGGTAACAAGCAGTCGACGCACCGCTCGCCCTTGCTCGCGCTCCACGAGCCGTTTTCGGATGACGACGATTACCTCTTCAGCGGCTTGAAGTTCGGCAATATCCTCATCGCGATTCAGCCGCCGCGCGGATTCGGGGTGGATCCGGAAACGGCGTATCACGCCGCCGATTTACCGCCCTGCCATCATTACACGGCATTTTATCGATGGCTTGGGGATGAATGGCGCGCGGACGCGATTATCCATTTCGGTACCCACGGAACCCTCGAGTGGTTACCGGGCAAGAGCATGGCGCTGTCGGCTGATTGCGCGCCGGACGTGCTCCTCGGCGATCTGCCGCTTTTTTATCCGTTTGTGGTCAACAATCCAGGTGAAGGGGCGCAAGCCAAGCGTCGCACCCACGCTGTCATCGTGGATCATCTCGTGCCGCCGCTCAGCCACGCGGATACCTACGGACCGCTGGCGACTTTGTCGCGATTGGTCGAGGAATACTACCGCGCCGAGGTGCTGGATCCGAATAAACTGCCCGTGCTCCGTCGCCAAGTGTGGGATCTCGTGCGTACGGCGCAACTCGAAGATGATCTGAAGCAAATCAGAGTCCAACGGCATGGCGATCACGAGCACCCGTGGGACGGGCGCATCAACGAACAAGGGATTCCGCGTGCGTTGGAACGCCTGTCGGGCCGAGGATTCGCGCATCTGTTGGAAGATCTCGACGCCTATTTGTGCGACTTGGGCCGAGCCCAAATTCGCGGCGGACTCCACATATTCGGGGTACCGCCCGAAGGCGCGGCGCTGGTGGATTTGCTCTTTGCGATTTTGCGCAGTCCGAACGGCAA
>Ga0193726_1001957_pt1 | contig 14750 bp, 15 predicted proteins | sample H2c1metaG_FD_144928 | JGI IMG/M metagenome (GOLD analysis project Ga0193726, IMG submission 144928) | Soil microbial communities from a riparian zone of the East river system, Colorado, United States - H2c1 | ecosystem: Environmental > Terrestrial > Soil > Riparian zone | place: USA: East River... | reverse complement strand
CGGCGGCGTTGCAGTATGGCGCGGCCATGCATCGGGTTCTGCGAGCTTACTATGAGTCGGTCCGGGAGGGGCGCCCGATGGCGGAGCAGCCACTGGTGGAAATGTTGCAGGCTGATCTGGCGGGCGCCGGAATTCAAGACAAGTACCAGCGGGAACTCTACGAGAAGCAGGGAACCGAACAGATCAAAGGTTTTCTGCTGGCCTGTGAGCGAACCCCGGCTCCCCGTGTGCTCCACTTAGAGGAGCCATTCGAAATGCGCAATGGCGACACCACCCTCGCGGGCCGGATTGATCGCATTGACCAACTAGAATCCGGAAGAGTTGTCATCACCGATTACAAGACGGGGAAGCCGCAGACGCCGGAAGATGCCGACCAGAGCCTGCAGCTTTCCATCTATGCCCTGGCCGTGCGGGCGAAGTGGGGATACGAGGTGGATCGCCTGGTGTTTTACAACCTGACGGAAAACAGCGCAGTCACCACCCGCCGGAGCGAGCTTCAACTGCAGGAAGCGAAGCTGAAAGTGGCGGAAGTTGCGGAGAAGATCGCCGATGGGCGATTTGAAGGGAAGACAGGTTTCCACTGCAATTTCTGTCCTTACCGGAATCTTTGTCCGAGGACGGAGAAGAAGTTTTTTCGAGTCGCCGCGAAGGGCGCGGAGGCAAGTTGAAATCTTCCCGGGGAGCGGGCGCGCGGCCAATCCGCTCGCTCGACCGCCCTTGGGAAGCGGGTCCAAACCCTGCGGATCAAGAAATATCCCGCCAAAAACTTAGGGGACGCTTTTGGCGTCCCCTAAGTTCTTAACTGAAGGCCTTCAGTTAGTGCTTTTTCTTTGCGGCCTTTTTTGCTTTCTTCTTGGTTGCCATTTTGTCTATTCTCCCTTTTCCATTTTTCATGGAGTGAATGCAACGATCCACTGTTGCAACTGATTGAATTTATAGATCATTAAAAACTGATGTCAAGAAAAAAATGATGCTGGCGTGAGCATTGGACTCATGCACGAAGGTCACGGGACCGTGTCCGAGCAAGAAACTTCGATGATGAATCGGGCGAAAGAACTTCGGCCTCGCAAGAATCGTCGCGTAGGAGTGCTTCCACTCCGACCTCGCGGCGAAGGATGCAGTGAGGCAGTGCGGTCGACTCATTGACTCTGTGCCATACCTGATTTTCGTCCACGCATACAAAGCGCACTATAATCATGAAGACGGAAATCTTCGCAGGAGCACAGCAATGGCCGCATTCGACGAGGTTGTTATCATCTCCGGTTGCCGCACGCCGGTGGGCAAATTTCAAGGAAGTCTCTCCGACTTGACGGCTACGCAGCTGGGCGCGATCGCGGTGCGAGGGGCAGTCGAACGCGCGAAACTTGATCCCAAGCTGGTGGATGAGTGCATCATGGGCAACGTCATCACCGCCGGGCTCGGTCAAAATCCCGCGCGACAAGCCGCCATCTTCGGAGGATTGCCGCCGGAAGTGGGTGCCATGACTGTAAACAAGGTTTGCGGCTCAGGATTGAAAGCGGTGGCGCTCGCCGCGCAAGCGATTCAGACTGGCAACAGTTCGATCGTGGTGGCGGGCGGGATGGAATCGATGACCAATGCACCCTACCTTTTGCCGCAAGCGCGCAGAGGATACCGCCTGGGCAACGCGCAGATTGTGGATTCCATGGTGAACGATGGCCTGTGGGATATTTTCAACGACTATCACATGGGGATTACAGGGGAGAATGTTGCGGAGAAATATGGGATCACGCGCGAAGAGCAGGACGGGTTCGCACTGAACTCGCATCGCAAGGCCTTGGCGGCGATTCAGGAATGCCGGTTCAAATCACAAATCGTCCCAGTCGAACTTCCGGCAAAGAAGAAAGGTGCAGCCCCGGCGATCTTCGACCAGGACGAATCGCCGCGCCAGGACACAACCATCGAAGGGTTGCGGGCATTGAAGCCTGCGTTCAAGAAAGATGGGACCGTGACCGCCGGGAATGCGCCGGGAGTGAATGACGGCGCTGCGGCGGTGGTGGTCACAAGCGCCCAGCGGGCGAAAGATCTGGGCGCCCAGCCAATGGTCCGGATTGTTGCCCAGGCGACCAGCGGGGTGGAGCCCAAGTGGGTGATGATGGCGCCCGTGGGCGCGGTCCAGACCCTATGGGAGAAGACCGGCTGGAACAACGAGGATGTCGATCTCTATGAACTCAACGAAGCGTTTTCGGTGCAGGCGCTCGGCGTGATGCGAGAGCTCAAACTCGATCCCAGCAAAGTGAACGTGAATGGCGGCGCGGTCGCCATCGGGCATCCCATTGGAGCCAGCGGAGCGCGGGTGCTGGTCACGCTCATCTACGAGATGATCCGCCGCGATGTGCACCGCGGCATTGCCGCACTGTGCCTGGGGGGCGGAAATGCGGTGGCGATGGCGGTGGAACGGTAGGCGAGGAAGCGGCGGCGATGGTTCGGCGGAAGCTATCCGATGGGGCCGTCGGTCGCTGGCCCCGGGGACCGTACCGCTTCCGCGATGGGGAGCGTGACCGTAAACAGGGCGCCGCCGCCCGGACCTGAAGCGGCCTCAACGTTGCCCCCATGTTCCCGCAGGATTGCCTTGCAGATGCTGAGGCCAAGCCCGGTCCCTCTGCCGGGCCGCTTGGTGGTGTAGAAGGGATCGAAGATGTTGGGAAGGATTTCCGGCGGAATGCCCGGGCCGTCGTCCTGGAAGGTAGCGGAGACCGAACTGGTATTTTTTGCCAGGCGAATGCGCATGGTGCCGCGATCCCGAACTTCGCGAATGGCATGCTCCGCATTCAGGACGAGATTCAAAAATACCTGCATGAGCTGATGGGGATCGCCGCTCACGGTCGGAAATACTTTCTCGGGCAGGAAATCGACGGTGATGTTGTTCTTGCGCAGCGAGTAGGCATGAAGGTGGAGGGTCCTCTGCACCAGTTCGCTGAGATTGATTGCACTCTTGCCCGGAGCCGGGGGGCGCGAGAAGTACATCAGGTTCTGCACAATCTCGGCAGCGCGGCGGCCTTGCTGCTGCAACATGACCAGTTGCTTGCGGATGGCCTCGGAAACCTCGGCGTCCTGCAATAATTCCGCCACTCCCAGGATGGTGGTCAAGGGGTTGTTCAACTCGTGGGCAAAGCCGCCGATCATTTGTCCCATGGCGGCGAGCCGTTCACTTTGGATGATCTGCTGCTCAAGTTTTTTCTCCACCGAGATGTCCCGCACCGAGACGATGACGCCGTTCAGTGTGTTCTGCGCGTCGAAGAGCGGACTGGCCGCAGCCCGCATGGTTCGCCAATTGCCATCGCGATGCAGGGCGCCGTATTCACAGAAACCAAACATTTTTCGCCGGGTGCTGACGTCGCGATAAAGCGCCACGAATTCCGGGGAGTGATCCTGCAAATCTTCCATTTTTTTGCCCAGCAAATCCTCCGGCTTGAAGCCCAGCAAATCGCGTACCCGGGCGCTGACAAAGCTGTAGCGTTCGTCCAACCCAATGACCAGAATAAGGTCGGGAAAACTTTCAAGAAGATAGCGTTGAAACTCTTCCTGTTGCCTCAGGGCCTGCTCCATCCGGTGCCGCTCGGACACATCCACGAGCGTTCCCTGGTAGCGAATGATATTGCCGCCCGCGTCCCAGACCGCGCGCGAGGTGTCGAGGAATTCTGCGGAGGTGCCGTCCTTGCGACGCAGTGTAATTTCCCGGGTACGAACCCCGCCGCGGTCGTCGGTCGTCCTGCCCAGGACCGGAGCCTCGCTGGGATCGGAGTTCAATGCTCTGGGATCGACGGATAGGAGTTCTTCTTTGTTTCCGTATCGCAGGACGTGGACCAGAGCGGCGTTCACATCCTGCAACTTTCCTTCCGGGGTGCTGAAATAGACCCCCTCCTGCAGGGTTTCAAACAGCTCCGTAAAGCGCCGTTCTTTCTCGCGCTCGTCGGTAATGTCCCGGGCCAACACGCTCGCTCCCACGGCCTCGCCGTCTTTGATGATGGAGTTGATTACGCAATCGAAATAGAGCACGCGGGTGCCGTTCTTCAAGCGTAAGGGGACGACTCCGGACCAATGTTTCCGGTCCAAGAAGCGGGGGATACCGGACTCCATCTCAGCGCGGGTGGGCTCTTCCAGGAATTCGTGGACTTTGTGCCCGACAATCTCCTGGTAGGCGATGCCAAGCAACTGGCTCACTCGCTTGTTGACGGTGCGGATCGTACCGTCCAGGGAGACGGCGCACGCCACGTCTTCCAGCGAATCAATCAACTCCTTAAAGCTGCGCTGCGAGCGCGCGATCACCTGGCCCAGTTGGTCAATTTGTTCTTCTGTGGGAGTATTGGCACGCTCCTGCAGGCCTCGAACCAGGTCTTTAAGCTCGGTGACCCGCTTTTTTCGCCCGTACGCAAAACCGGCGAAGGCGATGGCGATCGAGAGCACGGCAATCGACAGCAGCCCAAGATGGTAGGGAAGACTCTCCAGACGTTCCCACAGGAATGCCGCCAACCCGGTGGCGAGCAGAACAAGAAATAGAAGAGTAATCCGCCATAGCGAGGCCTCTTCCTTCTCCAGCGTATTGGGAGGCCGGGCCGGGCGCGGAGTTTGCGGTTCTTGCAACATGACTGCTCAGGCCGCCCATGCTGTGCCGGAGGCGTTTTCCGGGAAGTCGTAGTTTACAGGGCAGCAAAGGCTAAGGGAATGATTGTTGCGGAACCTAAGGTCGATGCACGCAGGTCCGGACGTCTCGCTGCGAATGTGACATCCGTCAACCAGCGCGATCGAGACCAAGCCGAAGACCCACCTCCACCGTCGGTTTGCGCCGGTTCCCGCGGAGCGCACGAGCCATCCATTGGTCACTCGGTCACTTCACCGCTCCCCGGGGTCACCACCCCGACTTGCCCGACGCACAATTCGAATCGCCGCCCGCGCCAGTTCGAATCGGAGCTTGCCTTCAATATCAACCTAGCGAGCGTCCTCACCCCCGCCGGCAAAGAGCCTGCGCCCAGCCATATTTCCGCCCCTCATGAAAGTGACGGTTGCTCCCCTTCGCTGGCGGTCCGCGAAGCTGCAGAATTGACCCCTGCGCTGAAAGTTAGCAGCTCACCCGCAACTGGAGGGATGGGCGAAGAAGTCGAAGGCGCGGGGACACCCCAAGTCGAAAGCGCATCGGCACCTTGCACCTCGTCGGCATCATTAGAATGTGAATGTGAATGCATCATTCGAAAACCCGGAGGGAGCGGGCTCTTTCCATCTCGAAGCCTCGAAGGATTGCGAGCCGAAGACGAAAGGCTGAGGGCGCCGGGCCGTAATTTGATCTCGGTGAAGATTACAACTCGTTTAAAATCAATACCTGGCATCGATATGACACTCATCTCTGCGGTCGGTTGAGCTTTCCAAAAACATGAGTTCCCGGGGCTTTGAACGCCCTCGGACCTCTCTGATGATTCCCTTCATTCTTGGCTTACATTCGATTACACAAAAAAGCTTGACCTATCCCCTGTTTGCGAGTACGGTAAGTGGTTCCGAAGGCATTTTAGCCATTTTTCCGTCTGACGGAACCTCCGCTGGTAGCTGGGCGAAAATCCAGAAACTGAGAAACTTTTAGCGACCGCGGAGCATCTATACGAGTAACCAGAGTTTCCCGTACAACCCATCTGTATTGAGTTACTTACGTGCTCTGGTCAGGCATTGGGCTTGCCGACCTCGATGGTCAACGGCCCAGATTAGGAGAAAGATAATAATGCGATCCGACCGAGTTTTCGACGCTCTTCATACATTGCGGAATCGTTATATGCTATGCCAGCTTGCTTCCAAAGCTACCCGTAAGTTCCATAAACCAAACACCAGAATCCAGGAAACCATGAACGAAGTTCTGGATAAAATTGCCGGTTCGGAGCGGCAGTCGGTTCTGTCGGAACCGGAAAATTTTGCCGAGGCACAACGGCGGGCTGCGTAGTCAGCCCCGCCGCCTGCCCCGCGAAATAGCAAGTCTCCCCCGAGTGACCCTCCTTTGAAAAATCCCTTCGCAGGTGAATTGAATCAATGACCATCGCAGAACTGAAAGAAAAGAACATTACTGAGCTGACCAAGATCGCCCGATCTTTGGATCTGCCAGGAGCCAGTGGACTACGCAAGCAGGACTTGATCTTCAAGATTCTTCAGGCGCAGAGCGAAAAAGAAGGCCACATTTTTGCCGAAGGCGTGCTGGAAATTCTGCCCGACGGCTACGGCTTCCTGCGCTCTCCTGACTACAACTATTTGCCCGGCCCGGACGACATATACGTCTCGCCGTCGCAGATCCGCAAGTTTGACCTCAAGACCGGCGACACCATCAGCGGCCAGGTCCGCCCCCCCCACGAAGGCGAGAAATACTTCGCCCTGGTCAAGATTGAAGCTGTCAATTTCGAGTCGCCCGATGAGGCGCGCAATAAGATCCTCTTTGACAACCTGACGCCACTGTATCCGCAGGAGCGGCTGAAGCTGGAAACTGTGCGCGAAAACGTGAGCGCACGGGTGATGGACCTTCTGACTCCGATTGGTAAAGGGCAGCGTGGCCTGATCGTTTCGCCGCCCCGGGCCGGCAAGACCATGCTGTTGCAGAACGTCGCCAATTCCATCACCACCAATCATCCGGAAGTGGTTTTGATTGTCCTGCTGATCGACGAGCGCCCCGAAGAAGTCACCGACATGCAGCGCTCGGTGAAGGGGGAGGTAATCTCGTCGACCTTCGATGAGCCGGCAGCCCGCCACGTGCAAGTCGCGGAAATGGTGATCGAGAAGGCGAAGCGGCTGGTTGAGCACAAACGCGACGTCGTCATTCTGCTTGATTCGATCACGCGTCTAGCCCGCGCCTACAACACCATCGTTCCACCCAGTGGCAAAGTTCTCTCCGGTGGCGTGGATTCAAACGCGTTGCAGCGCCCCAAACGGTTTTTTGGCGCGGCCCGCAACATTGAAGAAGGCGGTTCGCTGACCATCATCGCGACCGCTTTGATCGACACCGGTTCCCGCATGGATGACGTGATCTTTGAAGAATTCAAAGGCACCGGCAACATGGAAATCATCCTCGACCGCAAGCTAGTCGACAAACGCACATTCCCGGCAATCGACATTCAGCGCTCCGGCACGCGCAAGGAAGAGCTGCTGATTCCGAAGGAGGATCTCACGCGTATCTGGGTGCTGCGCCGGGTGCTGAACCCGCTCTCGCCGGTGGAAGCCATGGAACTTCTCATCGATAAGCTGAACAAGGCCAAGTCGAATGGAGAGTTCCTGGCAAACATGAGTTCGCTATAGGCAAACAAGGCTCGGTGGGTTATCCAACTGGCACGGGCGTCTTCACGCACGTGCCTTTTGTGTTGGCCTTGCCGTCTGACCATTCTGTTCCATCGAGGTGATTTGTGCGATTCCAACTCTCGGTTCTGCTTCTGTTCCTGCTTCTCGCCGTTTGGTCGGCAGGATCTTCCGGCCAGAGTTCCACGGATCCTCAGAATTTCCCGGCCGGGCGGCATCCCTTGCCGGGTGAGGCGTCCTCTCCGGAAGACGAAAACGTGGCCCGGCAGCAAAAAGAGATGGCAAAGAAGGCGAACCTGGAGCGGCATGCTCAGCTCCAACGCGACACCGATAAATTATTTCAGTTGTCAACCGAGCTGAAACAGTATGTCGACAAGACGAACGAGAACGTCCTGTCTCTGGATGTGCTGAAGAAGGCCGAGGAAATTGAAAAACTGGCACACAGCGTAAGACTGAAGATGAAAGGCAATAACTGAGAACTCCTGCTTTCCCCCGATCTGTCCGGGCAACACCTTCCGGATGATGAATTTCCTGTAAAAAGTCGAGTTCCTACTCCCGGCGAAATCGGTTTTGGATTACAATTGCAACCGAGTTTCAACAAGGTTGAGGACACGCCCATGCCCCTACCGCAAACTGAAGCACCCGGCCGGTTGCAAGCCGAGCTCATGTCGCGAGGACTGCGCATGACTCGCCAGCGCCGCACCATTCTTAGCGTGGTCGAAACCGCCAAGCAGCACCTGGATGCCAGCCAGCTCCTGCGTCGCGCGCGAAGACTGGACCCGAAGATCGACCGGGTCACGGTCTATCGAACCCTGGGACTGCTGAAGCGCCACGGACTCATCGATGAACTGGATCTGATGCACATGCAGGGGGAGAAGCACTTCTACGAGAGGCGTCCTCAAAGAGATCATATTCACATGGCCTGCCTGCGTTGCGGGAAGATCACGGAATTCGAAAGCGATTTGTTCGACCGGCTCAAAGGACAAATCCAGCGCGATTGCCAGTTCCACATTGTGGTGACCCGCCTCGAAGTGGGCGGCTATTGTGCACAATGCCGGGTCGCCAAGCCAGCCTGAATCCCATGCATTGCAGCTAGTTGCAACAACGCTGAAACAGAAAATACACCGCAAGCTTGACCTGTCACATCGCCGGTTTTAGGATGAGAAAACCTTCTAGTTGCAACCGTGTTGCAACTATAAGTGCACCTATGCGGCCACCATCGAACCCCGCGACCAAGATTCTCCGGCTGAGTGCGGTTCGGACGCGACCCACAGAAGCGGGCGAACGAAGCGCTTGATTCCTGGTCATTCGAAACAACCGCGGGTGGTGGATAAAGGATGGACATGAAATTGAAGCAAATTCTGGCACTGGCTCTGTTCGGAGGTTCAGTCTCGCTGGCGCCTTTAACGGCGCAGGAGCGGCCTTATTTCGTCACCTACTCGCACGAGATGGAAGAGCCGGGAAATCTTGACATTGAATTCTTCAACGCAGACGGAAAGCCCCCGGGTGCGAATCGCTTTGTGGGGTCAAATATTGAATTCGAGTACGGGGTGAAGACCTGGTGGACCACCGAGTTTTACCTGGACGGCCAGATCACCCAGCACGACAGCACGATATTCACCGGTTATCGCTGGGAGAATCGCTTTCGTCCGCTGATGGGTGAGCATTGGATCAATCCGGTAATTTATGTTGAATTCGAGAACGTCAGCGGAGACAAGGCGCTGCGGGAAATCGTTGGCCACGATGGCATCCCGGATTTTGCCGACCCCAATGCAGAGTCGAGGCTGGACAAAGAACGTGAAATTGAAACCAAGCTCATTCTGGGAAGCAATGTCCGCGGTTGGAACATCAGCGAAAACATCATTGCAGCGAAAAACCTGGCCAATGAACCATGGGAGTTCGGATACGCCGTGGCGGTCAGCCGTCCCCTGGGGCTAAAGGCCAGTGCGCACAACTGCACTTTCTGTAGAGAGAAATTCCAGGCGGGACTCGAATTGTACGGCGGCCTGGGCGACCGCTATAGTTTTGGCACGGCGTTCACTTCCCACTATGCCGGGCCCACGATCAACTGGCAAAGTCCGAGCGGCGTGACTTTCTTGTTTTCGCCTCAGTTCGGACTGAACGACTACAGCATCCCGCGCCTGTACCGCTTCGGAGTTCAATATGAGATCGACCAATTTTTGAGCCGCTTCCATAGGGGAGAAAAGTAATGCTCGCCAAGATGCCCATGACTTTGTTCGGGATGGTACTTCTTTCGACTGCATTGAGCTTCGGCGCTGCCGTTGGCGACGGCGCCTGGTTGACGGGTGTGCCGACGCGAGAGCACGCGAAAACCAATCCTTTCAGGGATCAGCCGGACTCGATCTCTGCGGGGCGACGAGTGTATGTTGACCACTGCTCGCATTGCCACGGCGAAAACGCCGAGGGCACAAAAAAGCGTCCGGCACTCAAGAGTGATCGAGTCCAGCAACAGGCGACGGAAGGCGACTTGCACTGGCTACTAGTAAACGGCGGCATGAGAAAAGGCATGCCGACCTGGTCCAAGCTTGGGGACCCGCAGATTTGGCAGGTGATCAGCTATTTGAAGTCTTTGCACGAATAGGGTGTTTAGGCCCATGGGAGTTCAAGTTTTGCCTTGAACCGGAGACGGAATGCGCCTTGGACTAAAACAGAGTGGCATCGCCGTCACCGTCATATTCATCGCCATACAACTCGTGCCGGTCGACACCCGCAATCCCGCCGTAAACCCTCCGCAAACGATCTATGCGACTACGCCGGTGCCGCCTGACGTACGAAGTGTCTTTGATGGCTCCTGTAAAGACTGCCATTCCAGTGAAACCCGCTGGCCATGGTATGCCCACGTTGCCCCCGTTTCGTGGATCGTTGCACACGATGTTCACGAGGGCCGCAAGGAAATGAACTTCTCCGAGTGGGGTACCTACTCGGCAAAGAAGCGGGAAGACAAGCTGGAAGAAATCTGCGAACAGGTTGTGAATGGCGACATGCCGGAAAGCAAATACGCGTTCATCCATCGGAAATCCAAGCCTACCGAAGAGCAACGAAATGCCGTGTGCAATTGGACCGAAGACGCTCGCCCGTAATGCTGCCTTCGACGAAATAAAAAAACGCCATCCGACGAGCCGGATGGCGTTTTCATTTTCTAGTCTGCTTCCTACCCGGGGTGATGGGCATCCGAACCAATCCGCATCCCGTAGAACGACCGGTAGACGAATATGAACGACACCACGAAGAAAGCCACTGCCAGCCAATGGACCAAACTGCTGCCGGCTTGCACGGTTAGCTTGACCGCAAGCTCGACGGCCAGAAGCCCGAACAGCGTCGTGAACTTGATCACGGGATTCAAAGCCACCGAAGAAGTGTCCTTGAATGGATCGCCGACCGTGTCGCCCACGACGGTCGCATCATGCAGCGGGGTGCCTTTTTGTTTCAAGGTGACTTCCACGATCTTTTTGGCATTGTCCCAGGCGCCGCCGGCATTGGCCATGAAGATTGCCTGGTAGAGGCCGAAGATCGCAATGGAAATCAGATAGCCGATGAAATAGAAAGGCTCGACAAAGGCAAACGAGAGAGTCGCGAAGAATACGGCCAGGAAGATGTTGAACATCCCCTTCTGCGCATACTTCGTGCAGATCGCCACAACTTTTTTGCTGTCCTCCACCGAAGCCTTTTCCACGTTCTCCAGCTTGATGTTGGCCTTGATAAACTCCACCGCCCGGTAAGCGCCGGTGGTCACTGCCTGCGTGGACGCGCCCGTGAACCAATAGATCATGGCTCCGCCGGTGATCAGGCCGAGCATGAAGGGCGCGTGTAGCAGGGAGAGCTTGTCGACGTTGTTGGTCAGGCCGTCGGTGAGACCCATGATGATGGAGAAAATCATCGTGGTCGCACCGACGACTGCGGTTCCAATGAGGACCGGCTTGGCTGTAGCTTTGAAGGTATTGCCCGCACCGTCGTTTTCTTCGAGCAAGTCTTTCGCGCGCTCAAAGTTCACATCGATGTTGTAGGTCTTCTTGAGTTCAGACTTGATGTTCGGAACATGCTCGATCAGCGACAGTTCGTAGACCGATTGAGCGTTGTCGGTGACCGGGCCGTAGGAGTCCACAGCAATCGTCACCGGGCCCATCCCGAGGAAGCCGAACGCCACCAGCCCGAAGGCGAAGACAGGCGCGGCAATCATGAGCGAGCCAAGTCCCATGGTGCTGACGTAGTAGCCGATGGACATGAGAGCGACCATCGACATACCGAGGTAATACGCGGAAAAGTTTCCCGCCACGAATCCGGACAAAATGCCCAGTGAGGCGCCGCCTTCTTTTGCCGAACTGACCACTTCATTTACGTGGCGTGATTCTGTCGAAGTGAAAACCTTTACCAGTTCAGGAATCACAGCGCCCGCCAAGGTTCCGCAAGAAATGATCGTGGCCAGCTTCCACCAGAGTGTGGTGTCGTCAGTCGGGCCGAGAACAGGAACGATCAGGTAGGAGATAAAATAGGTCATTCCAATCGAAACGAGCGAGGTGATCCAGACCAGCGAGGTCAGGGGAGACTCGAAGTTCATCTTGTCTTTGCCCGCGTAGCGCGCCTTGGCGATTGCACCGTTGACGAAATACGCCACGGCGCTGGCCACCAGCATCATGATGCGCATCACGAAGATCCAGACCAGCAGTTGTACCTGCACAGTCTCACTCTTGACGCCCAACAGGATAAAGGTGATGAGCGCCACCCCGGTCACGCCATAAGTCTCGAATCCATCGGCCGATGGCCCGACGGAGTCGCCTGCGTTGTCGCCGGTGCAATCCGCGATTACCCCGGGGTTGCGCGCGTCGTCTTCTTTGATCTTGAAGACGATCTTCATCAGGTCGGCACCGATGTCGGCAATCTTGGTGAAGATGCCGCCGGCAATTCGCAATGCTGCCGCGCCCAACGACTCGCCAATGGCAAACCCGATGAAGCAGGGCCCCGCGTAATCGCTCGGAATAAACAGCAGGATGAGGAGCATGATCAACAGTTCCACGCTGATGAGCATCATGCCGATGCTCATGCCGGCTTCGAGCGGAATCTGGTAAATCGGATATGGCTTGCCGCGCAGACTGGCGAACGCCGTCCGCGAATTCGCAAAGGTATTTACTCGGATGCCGAACCATGCCACGCCATAGCTGCCGATAATTCCGATCACGCTGAAGAAAAGAATGATGGGCAGCGTAGTGCTGATCGGTTTGTTGGGCACCGGCGACAGCACGCCGAAATAGAGGACGATCACGACCGCAATGAAGACCCACAATACCATCAGGAACTTGCCCTGGGTCACGAGATAGGTCTTGCAGGTCTCATAAATCAGCTCGGAAATTTCGAGCATCGACCGGTGCACCGGCAGATTCTTCAGCCGCATATAGATCGTCAGACCGAAGCCCAGGCCGAGAACGCAGAAGATCAGTCCGATCATCAGCAGCTTATGGCCATCAAAACCGAGAAATATCACCTGGGAAAGATCGGGCAGCTTCAGACTCGCCTCGCCACCTGCTTCGCTCGGTTGGGCCCAAGCGGCCGATGAACCGAGAGTCAAGGCGGTCAACGTGATTGCCAAAGTGGTGGCGAATGTTCGGGCAGAACGGCATCCTTGGAACGCAGCACGAGCGAGAGCTGGCCAGATGCGCATAGAAATCCTCCGGGAAAAAGAATATGTCTTTTAGGATGACAACGTGTTTAGGTACGCCTTCCGGCGCCGCTACCGCCAACCGCCCTTTGATGACCACAGGCGGCCACGGTTGCATTGCTGGAGTTCCGAACACGCTTCCACTGCACGGCATGAACAAGTGTTGAGCTTGGCCGCGTCGGATGTTTTGCGCCGAATCGCCTTGGGCGGAGACAGAAATCCCCCAAGGGCCTCGTACACAAAACTTGTCTTTATAACACGCGCAGGGGACTAGGTCAATTGGAGGATGGACATTGGAGGATGGGCGGGAGGATTGGGCGGAGAGGATGGGCGGGCAGCAGATCTGTTCGGAATCGCTATGGTGTTTTCCGACAGACGCGAACCAAAGCCTTCGAATCTCCCGGTCATGCTCTTGCTGGAGTGGATTTCCAGAACTCAACCAGGAGCGACGCCAACGATCACGCAGGATTCCATCGCATGGCATTCCTGGGTGCAGCTTCGGGTTCCTGGGTGGTTGATCGGTTCTGCGGAGACCGGCCCCTTAGCTCAATCCGGCGAATTGGCAATGCTCCAGGTTCACATCCCAAATGCAGGGCTCGAACGGCAAGCTCTCCAGCCCAATTTCACCTTCTTTGCGGGTGCCCACTCTCCCGACCCATGCCACGCGGAACTGGGCCTTCTCCTCGCCCATCTGGACCTCGAGAATGGTGCCGGCTTTGAGCTGCTTGCGGAGACCCTGGATGCACGCCCCCGTGGTACTGATATCCTTCACCGTGGCCACCGTCATGAAGGGCCGATCGTAGGCGTCCATCCCCCAGAGACGGACGGGCAGGGGGGCGCTAACTCGTGGGTTCCGGCGACGGTCCATAGGCCTCTCTTCACGAAACTGTTTGGGGAGGATGCTTGGTAAGCACTGGGGCGATGGTACGAAGGTTCCTCGAAAAGGGAAACTTACGCCGGTGAGGGGAGAAGAGTACCCAAGTTACCTGTGCTATGTCATTTGCAGGCAACGTTTTAGCGGGGATAGCGCTGGCTCGAAGAACAACCAAGAATGCCGATATTGCCTAGTCCGGCAGGGAGCAGGATCCTGGGCCACGCGGGTCTCCGCAGCTTCCGCAGCCAGCGCCAGCGGAGCCCTTCAGGGCTGACTGACCTTTGCCGGCGACCGCAAACACCGAAAGCTGGGGTGCCAGCTGCTTGCTCTTGCACTTGGGGCATTCGGCCTTTTTGCCGCCGTAGACGATGGCCTCAAATTCGTGATCACAAGCTTTGCAAACGTACTCAAAAATCGGCATGACAAACTCCTATGACCGGTGGGAACGGGCCGCGGTCTCCATTTAAAATGAATTGTGGTGACTTGGCAAACTGAGGGATCAGGATTTCGGCCCCGTCGCGGCCTGCAGGGTGGACATGTCCAGACCATCGCCAGCTTTTTCCTGCGTCGCCGGATGGCCTTCCCGGCGGGGGAAGCTCGCCTGATCGAAGTGGAGCCGGGCGTCCAGGTTCTCTGTCATTGCCACTGGCAGGCGGAGCGCAAGCACGCGATGACGGTTGTCATCGTGCATGGCCTTGAGGGTTCGAGCGAGTCCGAATACATGCTGGGCATCGCCCAGAAGGGGCTGGCGGCGGGGATGAACGTGGTGCGCATGAATCAGCGGAACTGCGGCGGGACCGAGGATCTGTCTCCCACGCTCTATCATTCAGGACGCTCGGCGGATGTTGCGGCGGTTGCTAGGAATCTTGTCGTCAACGATCAGATTGGCCGCCTTGGGTTGGTAGGATTTTCCATGGGAGGAAATCTTGT
>Ga0193726_1001956_pt1 | contig 14752 bp, 12 predicted proteins | sample H2c1metaG_FD_144928 | JGI IMG/M metagenome (GOLD analysis project Ga0193726, IMG submission 144928) | Soil microbial communities from a riparian zone of the East river system, Colorado, United States - H2c1 | ecosystem: Environmental > Terrestrial > Soil > Riparian zone | place: USA: East River... | reverse complement strand
TGTGGCCATTCACGCGCCAAGAGACTTCCCTGGCAGCGATTCGCGCAACTTTCATGCCCATCTGCTCGCGACCACGCGCGAGGTAACCCCCAAAGGCCTGGGGGCAAAAACCACGGTTGAAATGCATGACCGGCGTCGCCGCGAGGCAGGCTTGGATTCTAGTGTTCGTGAGCTGCTGGATGTTCGTAAAAGCTGGGCTGACGCCGCCAACGGCGCATTGCAAGCGGCGCATATCGATGCGCGCATCGATCATCGTACGCTTGCGGCGCAAGGCATCGACCGCGAACCCACGCCGCACATTCCGCGGGCCGTATTTGAAATGGAACGGCGCGGCCAGCGAACCGTGGTCGCCGAGCGCATTCGCGAGGAATTCCAGGCGCGAGTCGAGGCGCGGCTGCAGCGCGCGGCGCAGCGGTCTCCCACTCCAGCCCGTGCGTCCGCACCCAAACGCAGCTCTGACGAACTTCAGCGGCAGTCGGCTCAGAATTGGCGGCGTTGGCGCGAGACGCAACCCAAGCTCAGCCTCAGCTCTAAGGATCCTGCAAAGCAGTCGGCGGAAAGATGGCGGCGTTGGCGCGAGACGCAACCCAAGCTCAGCCTCACTGAGGATCCTGCAAAGCAGTCGGCGCTAAGATGGCGGCGTTGGCGCGAGACGCAACCCAATCTCAACCTCACTGAGGATCCTGCAAAGCAGTCGGCGCTAAGATGGCGGCGTTGGCGCGAGACGCAACCCAAGCTCAACCTCAGCCCTAAGGAGCTCCAGAAGCAGTCCGCCGAGAAATGGTTGCGCTACCGCGAGGCGCACCGCGAGACGCAACCCAAGCAGCTCAGCCCTGACGAACTTCGCCGGCAGTCTGTCGAGAAATGGTTGCGCTACCGCGAGGAACATTCCAAATCCAAATCCCAATCTCCATCCAAATCCCGGGCTCGCACGCGCGACCACGATCATTCGTTATGATCCGCAGACTTGCCTACGCGTCCTGCTATGTTTATTCGCCCGCCGGAAAGGGCGCAATCTGCGAACGCTCCCGCCTGCTGCGTGCCCTGCTGAAAGAGGGCGATGCCCATTTCATGCTCAAGTACGCTGTGCGCGTCCATCAGCAAGCCGAACGGAGCCCGCAACTCGCCGGATTTTTCCGCGACACCGACGTGTTGGTGCCCGTGCCGAGAAGCTCGACCAAGGCCTGCGGCACGTGGGTTGCGGCGGATCTGGCGCGTGCCCTCGTTCACGAAGGATTGGGAACCATGGCATGGCCCGGTCTGCACCGCGTCTGCGCGGTGCGCAAATCCTCAACCGCCGCTCGCGGCGCCCGCCCGACGGTCTCGTGCCACTTCGAATCGTTCCTGATGGAGCGACCCTCGATCGACCCTGAAAGTGTCGTGCTGATCGACGATGTAATCACCAAGGGCCGAACGTTGCTGGCCGCCGCCGCCCGCGCACGCGAGGCGTTTCCGCATGCGCAAATCCGGGCATTTGCGTTGCTGCGAACCATGGGATTTACCGCAGGTGTTGAACACCTGCTGGACCCCTGCAGAGGGGAAATCCGCTGGCAAGCAGGAGACGCGCGCCGAACTCCTTGAACGCAATTCCTGAGCGGCAAACGCAATTCCCGCGCGGCGAACGCAATTCCTGAGCGGCGAAAGCAATTCCCGCGCGGCGTTCTCGCCTATAATGCGTCGCGCTTGCGCATTGATGTAAAAACTCCGCCTGGCAGCCGGCCGCTTCAAAATCTGGCGCCGGCGGATATTGCCAACCAACTGCAGCAAGCGTTCGCTGCCGCGGACGGGCTCATCGGCGCCCACTGCATACACGAGCTGTGGATGCGAGGCGCAATGTCCATTAATATTGAGCGCGCGCTCGAGCAATTATGGGCATGCGCGGCGGCATCCGTTCCGGAATGGCTGCCGATGCGCTATATCGAATGGCTGCCTGAGGCCTACGAGATCGCGCTCGGGTTTAGAGCCGCTGCCAAGGGGCGATCGAACATCTACTTGGTGCTGCTGGATTTCGCCGACCGCGGCGAAACCTACGGCGTGTACGTCGGCATGAGCAAGTACAGTCCGGCGCAGCGCTTCGATCAGCATAAGGCGGGGATTCGCGCGGCGGGAAGTGTATTGAAACGAGGTATCGAAGTGCTGACAGGACCCACCATGCATTTGCAGTTCATCAAGCGCAGCGAGGCCGCACGCATCGAAGCGCAACTGGCCGAGGCCCTGGCCGGAGCCGGGTTGGTGGTGAAGGGTGGCCACTAGGAGCCTGTCTGAGTATTCCGCGTGGCCGCGAGCGAGACGGATTTGCCTTCAGTCGAGGCGGAGCCGACGAAGTTGGGTATGCTCCCAATGAGGAGGCGACAACGATGAATGAAGGCAAATCCGTCCGCTCCCGCAGGGTTGGCTCTGGAAGGGGCGTCTGCGGCGTTGCGCGGCTTGGCCGTGGAATTAACCACGGCCTGCGCCGCGCGCCTTGCATCCGCTCCCTTGCAGAGCCAACGCGGCTCACGCGGAATACTCAGACAGGCTCCCTATGATTCTCATCGGCATGTTCGATTCACCGTTCGTGCGGCGCGTCGCGGTCAGCATGAATCTGCTGCAGATGCCGTTCGAGCATCGCAACTGGTCGGTCGGCAAGGACTTTGAGCTGATCCGCCAGTTCAATCCCCTGGGACGCGTGCCGGCATTGGTGCTGACGGACGGCGACACTCTGATCGAGTCTGCCACCATATTGGACTTCCTCGACGAGACTGTGGGTCTCGAGCGGGCACTGCTGCCCAGATCGGGCGAGCCTCGGCGGGAAGCGCTCCGCATCATCGCGATTGCGGTCGGCGGCGCGGAAAAGGGCGTGCTGCAAGTGTACGAAACCGCGTTTCGCCCGCCGGAGAAACGCTATCGGCCCTGGGTGGAGCGCTGTCACACCCAAACGCATGCGGCGCTCGCCGAGCTCGACCGCATATGCCAGGTGCGCGGCGGCGAGTGGTTGATCGGCAACCGGATTACCCAGGCTGATATCACCGCGAGCTGTGCCTACTCATTCTTGAGCGAAGCGTTGGACATCAATCGTGATGAGGTGGTGTACCCGGCCTTGGGTGCGCTGGCGGCGCGCTGTGAAGCACTTTCCGAGTTCCGCTCAGTCAAAGCTGCTTGGTTCGCGCCAGGCGACCCCTAGTAGCTCGGCTCAGTGATGATTCGAAACTCGTCCTCCGGCACCGTGACGTTGAGCGGTCAGCGCGATTGGACTAGGCCATCCGAACCGGTCAAATTCACAATGCCGAGGTCCTAGGAGCCCAGGCTCCCTAGGGTCTACAATGGCCGGATGGTCGTCGTTCACCATCTCAACAACTCCCGGTCGCAGAGGGTGTTGTGGTTGCTCGAGGAACTCGGCGTCCCTTACGAGGTGAAGCGCTACGAGCGGGACGCCAAGACGATGCTGGCCCCGCCCGCGCTGATCGCGATTCACCCGCTGGGAAAATCTCCGGTCATCGTCGATGGCGGGATCACCGTAGCGGAATCGGGCGCGATCATCGAATACCTGGTGGATAAATACGGCGGCGGACGCTTGATTCCCCCGGCCGGTACCGCGCAACGCCAGCGCTACACGTACTGGTTGCACTATGCGGAAGGATCGGCAATGTCGCCGCTGCTGTTCAAGCTGGTGTTCGATCGGATTGCCGGCAATCCCGCGCCATGGCCCGTCAGTGCGATCGCCCGCCGGATCGCCGCAACCGTCACCAATGCCTTTATTGCGCCTAACCTGAAGCGCCATTTGGACTACATTGAATCCGAGCTGGGCTTGCACTCGTGGTTCGCCGGTGAGCAATTCACCGCGGCGGATGTGCAAATGAGCTTTCCTCTGGAGATTGCGGTATCGCGGGCCGGATTGGATGCCGGCCGCCCCAAATCGATGGCATTTCTGGATCGCATCCATGCGCGCGACGCTTACAAACGCGCGTTGGAGCGAGGCGGGAAATACGACTACTAATAATGAGTAAGGGGGAGTTGCCATGTCGAAGTCGATTCAATTCGGCGCCGCGTTGCCGTGCGTCCTGCTGCTTGTCCTGACGGCCTGCAATCAGTCGACGCCACCGCCGCCCAAACCCAAGGCGCCCTCGGCCGCGAGCGCCGCCTGGCTCAAGCAATCGAACCATTTCATCGAAGACTACATGCTGGCGCGGCCGTCGTTTGCGGTGCAAGCCGGCCGCCACGAATTTGACGGTCAGCTGCCGGACTTGAGCGCGCACGGAATAAAACGCGAAATCGCGCGGCTGCATGACCAGCGCGATCAAATCTCCGCCATCGATCCGGCGGCCCTGGAGCCGCGCGAGCGCTTCGACCGCGCATACTTGCTGGCCGTCCTGGACAAGGACCTGTTCTGGATTGAAAAGACCCAGTTCCCTTTCAGCAACCCGGGCTGGTACTTGGACCAGATCGATCCTGACGTGTACTTGAGCCGGAATTATGCGCCGCTCAACGTGCGCATGAAGGCCTACATCAAGTACGCGCGCGGCATTCCCAGGCTCGCCGCGGCAATCAAAGAGAATCTGAAGTCGCCGCTGCCCAAAACCTACGTTGAATTGGGAATCGCCCAATTCGGCGGACTCGCCGATTTCTACGCCAAGAATGTAGCGGCCGTGTTTGCGGCGGTGAGCGATCCCGATCTGCAAAAGCAGATGGCCGACGCGGACACGAACGCGGCGGCGGCCATGAATGGCCTCAAGGACTATCTTGTGGCCGAGCGCAAAAACGCCAACGACAAGTATGCCGTCGGAGCGGACTTGTTCGCGCAGATGGTCAAACAAACCGAACAAGTCGATTTGAGCGTCGACAAGATCGAAGCGGCGGGACGCGCGGATCTCGACCGCAACACCGCGGCGCTCAAGACGGAGTGCAACACCTATGCCCCGAAGGCGTCGCTGGCGCAATGCGTCGCCAAAATGGCGGCGAACAAACCGAATGCCGGTCCTGTCGAGGAAGCGCGCAACCAGCTCAAGACGCTCAAAGAGTTCATCGTGCAGAACAATGTGGTCTCGATTCCGGGCAACGACGAGGCTTTGGTGGCGGAAGCTCCGCTCTACAATCGATCGAACGCCGCATTCATCAATACCGCGGGTCCCTACGACAGAGGCGTGGCATCCACCTACAACATTGCACCGCCTGACCCGAAGTGGAGCAAGGCGGAGCAGGCGTCTTATATTCCCGGCGAAGCGGCGTTGTTATTCACGTCGGTGCACGAAGTCTGGCCCGGACATTTCCTGCAGTTCCTGCATTCCAATGCGAATCCCGACAAGCTCGAAGCGCTGTGGGTGGGTTACGCCTTTGCCGAAGGATGGGCGCACTACTGCGAAGAGATGATGATCGAAATGGGCTTGGGTAAAGGCGATACAGAGAAGCATATCGGCCAGCTCAACGAGGCGCTGCTGCGCGACGTGCGCCTGCTGTCCGCCATCGGCCTGCACACGCATGGCATGAGCGTTGCGACGTCCGAGAAAATGTTCCGCGAGCAAGCCTTTCAAGATCCCGGCAATGCGCGCCAGCAGGCGGCGCGCGGCACTTATGATCCGGCGTACCTGAATTACACGCTGGGCAAACTCATGATTCGCAAGCTCCGGGCGGATTGGCTGGCCAAGGGCGCGGCGGCAGGTTCGGCCGCGCCATCCGCGGAGACGATGGGACGCTGGCACGAATTCCACGACAAGTTCCTGTCGTACGGAGGGCCGCCGATTCCGCTGCTGCGCAAGGAATTGGTGGGAGAGGGCGGCGACCTACTCTGAGGGCCCAGCGGCCGCCGTAGCCGCCGCAGCCTCGCCGATGCCGATCAGGATGCCGCTGTCCGCCCAGGTCCCCAGAAGACCGGCGGCGGCGGCGGGAATTTCGTCGTCCGGCAGCAGCGCGCTCAAGTCCTCGCAAATCTCGCCAAAGCTGCGGCCGCGCAGCGCGGAGTCGAGCGCGGCCGATTCGGCGCCGCTCATGGAACGAAAATAATTCTGCAAGTTTTGACGCCACAACAGCCATGGCGCCGGCGCGGCCGCCGGTTCAGGCCGCGGCGGCGTCTCGTCGCGGCTCATGGCCTTCCAGACGGCCGCCGTATTCCAGCTGAACTCGAGCCGGCGCAGCGAAGGATGAAACTGGAATGTCAGAGCGCCCCACGCCGACGGGTCGACGGCGGCGAGCGCCGCGCGCTGCACTCGCGGAGGTCGCGCTGCATCGAATACCTCTGCCAGGGTCCATTCCAGCAGCGCGACCTCCGCGAGAATGGGCTCATCGGCGAAGGGCGGGCAGCGCGCCAGGAAATCCGCCAATTCACCGCCGTACCAGCGAATCGAACGGAACACCGAGGGGTGCGCGGCCACATAGGCCTCGCCCAAGGCGACCCACGCCTCATCGCCCAGCAGACCGTGAAGGACGGGATAGGTGTCGTGCAGCGCATCGATCAGGCGCACCTGATAAGCATTGCGATAAATCGCCAGTCGATCCGCCGCGGGCAGCGGCGGTGCATCCACAATGGCCGCGGTGACTGCGCTTGACTCACCCAACAGATGCCGCTGCATATCCTGCTGCAATTCGCGCAGCTGCATCACGCCGCCTGCTTCGAGTGCCTGGCAGCGATGTCGCGCGCCATGCCCAGTTCCGCCACCAGCTCGCCGAGCTCAGGAATGTTGTCGTCGCGTTCGATCATGGCAGGCACATCGCCGAACAGCGCGACGGCCTGCGCATACAGATCCCATACGGGCGCAACGATTGGATGGTCGTGCGTGTCGATGAGGTGGCCGCCCATGTCGCTATGCCCGGCGAGATGAAACTGGCGCACGCGCGATTTCGGCATGGCCTGAAGATATTCAACAGGGTCAAAACCATGATTGACGCTGCTGACATAGATGTTGTTGACGTCGAGAAGGATGTTGCAGTCGGCGCGCGCCGCGACTTCGCGCAAAAATTCCCACTCGCTCATCTCGTCGGCGTGAAAGCTCAGATAACTCGATACGTTTTCCAGCAGGATCTGCCTGCCCAGAGCGTCCTGCACCTGGCCGACTCGCGCCGCGACGCAGGCTAAAGCCTCCTCGGTGTACGGTAGCGGCAGTAAATCATGCAAATTCCGTCCGTCGACGCCGGTCCAGCACAAATGATCGGATATCCAGTGCGGTTCGATGCGCGCAGCCAGCGCCCGCACCTTTTTCAAGTACTCGAAGTCGATGGGGTCGGTGCTGCCGATGGACAGCGACACGCCATGCATCACCATGGGGAAGCGTTCGCGGATGCGTTCCAGGTAGTCGAGCGGCTTGCCGCCGGGTACCAGATAATTTTCGGTGATGACTTCGAGCCAATCGATCGCGTGAGGCTCGCTTAGAATGGCCTCATAGTGGGGAGTACGCAGGCCAAGGCCGAAGCCGGAGAGTTTCATCAAATGAGGCCGGGCGATTAAGCCCGGCCCCTTTTCAACGCTTCAGCTTACTTCGCCGCCTTGGCTTTGGCTTTGGCATCGTCGCAGGCTTGCTTGGTCATGGAGACGAAGCCCTGACCCTTGCAGCTGTTCATGCCCTTGCAGCTATTCTTCGCCGACTTGCACTCGGAGGTTCCCTTGCAGGAATTCACACCCGTACACTTGACCGTCGCGGCATCCGCGGCAAATGACGTGGTGGCGATTCCAGAGGTGAACAGCATGGCGGCGGCAGCAGCCACGGCGGCGCTCGACAGTTTATTGATCTGCATTTTGAAGTCCTCAATAGTTATAGAACGCAGCGGAATTGCTGCTCATATAAAAGACCCGGCCAACGGCAACATTATTACTCAATTATCTAAGCTCATGCCTGTTTCAATCAGGCGACAGCGGCCGCCGGCAGCGGTGTAAGGGACCGGAAAAATGACGGTTTCTTAATGTTGATCTCGGAGTGAATCCACTCCCGCTGCCGCGCCAAAAAGCATCTCATGCGCGGACGAACCCCGACGCTCAAGGGTATCGCGTAGGACTCGCTGCCAGGGCGATGGCCTGCCTGATCTGTGCGAACTGTTCCGCAGCGCGGTCGAGCCAAGCAAGGCCGCGGCGGATCTCGTGACCATGCAGCTCACGCGCTTGGTTCAACACCGCGGCGCGCAATGCGGGGGTATAGGCATGCTCAGGTGCCTTCGAGTAGCGGCGCATGTCCGGCCCGTCGAGGATCGTCCTTACTTCGGCGGCGTTTGCGTCGATGCCGAAGTGGCGAAAAATCCCCAACAGACTCGACGGATCGACCAGGAACTCGTCGAAGTTCACTCGCGCGGCGCGCTCGCCGGCACTGCCGGCCGCCGCCGCCAATCCCAACATCTCGCAAACCCAGGCCAACGCCAGCCTCTCGCCTTCGCTCAACGGCGCGGCGCTCCAGGCTTCGCGCCCAACCCGTTTATGGAGACGGCGCAAGCGGCTCGGCGCCAGGATTTTTGCTTCCTCGCGCGAATTAGGGCCGCCGAGAATCGTCGCGATGTAACTCTCCGGCGAGACATACATCAGTACCGCCCGCGGCCTTGCGGCGCGCGCCAGCAACGCTTCAGCTAGCTCGGAGACGAAACTGGTCGCCTTGATCACCGCAAGCTGGCCGCCGTCGAATGTGCGCGAGAATAATTTGAGCATGCTGCTCAAGCGGCGCTCGACATCGTCGCCGTTCCACGCCGCAGGCGCGCCTGCGGGTTCGCTCATGATTTGCGCAAAAGTGCGCAATATCCCGGGCTCGCGCAGGGCGAATGCGCCGGGATGGGCGCCGATGAGGCGTGACAGCAGGGTCGAACCGACATGACCGATGTGGAAGATCAGTCCGCAGCGCTCTTTGAGCCCGGCCGATTCGACCGCTTCGGCGACATTGCGCCATGGCAGCGTGCGTATCAGGGTCTGCGGCGTCAGGATGCGGCCGTCGAGAAAGCTGGCTTTTTCATATTCGGCCCGGGTGAGGTCAACGAATGCAACGCTGTCGCTGTGCGGGTCCAGCAGGTGCGGAAACATCTGCGGAGAGCGCGCCAAGGATTCCTGTATGCCGTTCATGCGCTGCAGTCTCGCACCGGTACGTGGTTTTCGCGAGCCGCCGTTTATACTGGGGCGCATGAGTAACGAGATGAAGAAATCGCATGAGCCCCTGCTGGCTCAGGCGTTGCTGCTCGATCGCCAGGGACACGTGCCCGAGGCGATCGCCGCCTATCAGCAACTGCTGTCGGACTGGCCCGCGCTGCCGGACGCTTGGTACAACCTGGCGGTGCTGCAGCGAAAACGGCGGCAGTTCGATGCGGCGCTGACTTCCTACCAGCACGCGCTCGACCGCGGTATCAAGCGCCCCGAGGAGGTTCATTTGAATCGCGGCGTGATCTTCAGCGATTGCTTGCGACAGGACGACGCCGCTGAACTCGAACTAAAAAAGGCTCTGGCCCTCAATCCGAATTATGTTCCCGCGCTCATCAACCTGGCGAATCTTCACGAGGATCTTGGCCGGCGGGAATTGGCCGCGCGCGTCTATGCACGCCTGCTGGCGATGGATCCGAACTCGCCTCAAGCGCTGGCGCGCTACGCGCGGCTCAAGACTTTCACGGATCCTTCGGATCCGCTGATCGAACAGATGCGGCAGGCCCTGGCGCAGCCTCGCTTGAGTCTGCAAGATCGCGCCGGCCTGGAGTTTTCGCTCGGCCGCGCGCTGGATGACTGCCAGTCCTATGCCGCAGCGTTCGAGGTGTACACGGCGGCAAATCACCACAGCCGCGAGAGCGCGCCCCCCGGCACCGGGATATACGATCGCGCGCTGGCGGAGCAGTTGACCGACCGGCTCATCGCCGCTTTTCCGGCGCCGTCAAGGCCGGGCTCGACGCCCGCGGCGGCGCCGGGGAATGACCGGCCGCGGCCGATATTCATCTGCGGCATGCACCGCTCGGGCTCGACCCTGACCGAACAACTGCTGGCCGGCCACCCGCTCCTTGCCGCCGGGGGCGAGCTGGATTTCCTGCCGAACGCGGTGCAAGACGCGCTCGCGCCGTTTCCGGAATCGATGGCGGTGATCCTGCCGCAGCGGCTGAAGTCCCTGGCGGCGGAATACGTGCAAGCTCTCGGCTCCATGTTTCCGGGAGCACCCTATGTCACGGACAAGCGGCCTGAAAATTACATGAACATCGGCTTGATCAAGGCCTTGTTTCCGGAAGCGAAAATCATCCACACGTCGCGCAATGCCCTCGACAACTGCCTGTCCATTTTCTTCCTGCATCTCGATCAGCGCATGAGCTATGCCCTGAATCTGATGGACATCGGCCATCACTACGTCCAGTACTTGCGCCTGATGAGGCATTGGAGGGCCTCGTACGGCGCCGATATCGTGGACACCGATTACGACCGTTTGGTGCTGGAGCCCCGGCCTGTCATGGAAGCCTTGCTCGAGTTTCTGGGTCTCGAATGGGACGAGCGTTGCATCGCAGTTCCGGCCGTCGGCCGCTCGGTCAAGACTGCCAGTGTCTGGCAGGTAAGAGAGCCGCTGTACCAGCGCTCATCGGGAAGGGCGCAGCACTACGAGAAAGAACTCGCGGAGCTTCGGCGCTATCTCGATCTATACTCGGCGCCTACAGGGCCATAGGACCAGCAATGTTCTTGCAGATCCCTAATCTACTCGCGCCGGCCGAAGTGCAGAGCATTGCCCAAATTGCGCGGCAGGCCAAGTTCATCGACGGTAAACGCTCCAACCCGCATAACGTCGTCAAGCAGAATGTGATTGCCGATCAAAGCGATAAGCTGGCGCAAAACGCGTCGCAAATCGCATTGCTCGCGCTGCAGCGCAGTGAAGAGGCCAGAAATTTCGTTTTCCCGCGGCGCATGCCGGCGCCGACGCTGTCTCGATATGCGGTTGGAATGAAATACGGACCGCACACCGACGCGGCATTCCTGCCGGTTGCTGCCGAACCGCTGCGCTCGGATGTCTCCTGCACCATATTCATAAGCCAACCGGACGAATACCAGGGCGGCGAGTTGGTCATTCATCTCGGCACCGAGGCCGTCAGCATCAAGGGCCCCGCAGGATCCGCCATATTTTACCCCTCGACCACGGTACATCAGGTCGTGCCGGTGACCGCCGGCGAGCGCATGGTCATGATCACGTTCATCGAAAGCCAGATTCCGGATCAATTGCAGCGAGAAATGCTGTATTCCTTGGGCGAGGTGCGCGCGCTCGAGGGCTTGAAGATGGAGTGGCAAAACCGCACGCAGCTCGAATTTGTCATCGCCAATTTGCATCGGATGTGGGCCAGATAACGCCTTGGCCGGGGTTTGTTGCGTGATAGCAACGGTTCCAAGGGGTGCAAAAGCGATGTTTTTTTGCCCGCCGGCCGCGCAGCGGTGCGCCGGGCCCAATCGCCGACACAAAAATTCTGCCTAAATTTCCCTGTCAAACGCGATTTCGACGCGCTTGGCCGCAAATCTTCACGCGACGCGACTTGGCAACACATTGGCGACATGTTGTAATCGGGTGATAGCTTGAGGTGGCGGAATGATGCATTGATTGCACGGCCACCGAAGACCGTAACTGAACAGCTTTAACTTACAGGGAGCGATCAAGATGGGTAAGAATCGGATTTTGCAGCACGCGGTTCACGCCGTCCTCACCGCAGCCGCGGCGAGCGCAGCCGTTCCGGCCGCTTACGCGCAAACCGCGCCGGCCGCGGCGGCCGCAGCGCCGTCAGACATTCAAGAAGTGATCGTTACCGGAACACGCATTCAATCCGGCAACCTGATATCCGCCAGCCCGATCACCACGGTCACGAATCTTGATATTCAACAGTCGGGCCTGACCCGCGTTGAAGACATCCTCAACAATCTACCGCAGGTATTTGCCGGCCAGGGCAGCAACATGTCCAACGGCGCGGATGGCACCGCGACCCTGGATTTGCACGACTTAGGCCCGCAACGCACCCTGGTGCTGGTCAACGGCAAGCGGCTTGCCCCCGGCGCTCCGGACGGCCGCAACTTCACCGACATCAACCAGATTCCCGCCGAACTCATCGAAAGAGTCGACGTGCTGACTGGCGGCGCTTCCTCGACCTACGGCGCGGATGCCGTATCGGGCGTCGTGAACTTCATCATGAACACCCATTACGAAGGCGTGAAAATCGACGCTCAGTACGGCATGTTCAACCACAACAACCATGAGCCTTTCTATCAGAACCTCGTGGCCTCCAGCGGTTTCAACGCGCCCACCGGCAGCGTGGATTCCGGATTTCAGAAGAATGTGTCATTCATCGCCGGTTCGAATTTCGCGGACGGCGCAGGCAATGCCACGGTGTACGCGACCTACGACAACCAGGCCCAGAACATCGGCGGCCAATTCGACTACAGCGCCTGCAGCCTGTCGCATGGCAAAACCGGTGCAATCTGCGGCGGATCCGGCACGAATGCGGGCGGCACTTTCCTCGCCTACAACTCCTCAGGCAATATCCTGCACAACACCGTTGATCCGAAGACCGGCGTTTTTCGCCCCTCCGTGGCCGGCGACAATTTCAATTTCGGCGCGCTGAACTTCTTCCAGCGCCCCGCCGAGCGCTGGACGGCCGGCTCCTTCATCAACTATGACGTGAACGAGCACGTCAAGGTGTACAACGAATTCATGTTCATGAGGAACGAGACGACGGGCGGCATCGCGCCGGGCGGCGACTTTGCGAACAACCTGCTCAACTTGGATTGCGGCCCGGTCGGCCCCGGCTTGTCGGGCAACCCGCTGATCACGGCGCAGGAACGCGGCATCCTTTGCGGCCCGACGCTGGCCGCTCAGCAGGTGCCCGGTCAGCCCGCCAGCAACACTCTGCAGTACTACCTCCAACGGCGAAACATCGAGGGCGGTCTGCGCTTGACCGACTTTACGAATACCGACTTCCACGAGGTTATCGGCGTCAAGGGCGATTTCTTGAGCGCCTGGAAGTACGACGCCTATGCTCAGGTCGGCATCACTGACCAGCAACAGCTTCAATTGAACAATTTTTCCGCCTCAAAACTCGCTTTGGCGGAAAACCCTGTGACGAACACTGCCGGCAACATCGTTTGCGGCCCCCCCGCACCTTCGAGTTGCGTGCCCTACAATCCTTGGGTGCCGGGCGGTGTGACAGCGGCGCAGCTCAATTATTTACAGACTCCGGCCTTACAGCAGGGAAGTTCTCGGGAGTACGTCGCTCACGTGGACGTGACCGGGGATCTCGGCAAGTACGGTGTGCAGACACCGTGGGCGAAGAGCGGCCTGCAAGTCAATCTGGGCGGCGAATATCGTTCGGAAAGCGCCGTGTTGCAGCCGGACGAAGAAAACCTATTGGGCGATATCGCGGGAGGTGCGGGAGCGTTGCTGCCGCTGGCCGGCAATTACCACGTAGCTGAGGTCTTCACCGAGTTCAACGCGCCCATCTTCGACGATATGCCGTTCGCCAACCAGTTGACGGTCAACGGCGGCTACCGGTATTCGAAGTACACCCTTGGCTTCTCCACCAACACTTACAAGATTGGTCTCGAATGGGCGCCCATCAGGGACATCCGTTTCCGCGCGAGCTATAACCAGGCGGTACGCGCACCCAACATTGGGGAGCTGTTTACCACCGCGAGCATAGGACCCGGCGGCAGCATCGACCCATGTTGGGGTCCGACGCCGACGTTAACCGCGGCGCAGTGCGCGCGCACGGGAGTCACCGCGGCGCAATATGGCAACCTCGGCGTGAATCCGGCCAGCCAGTTCAATGTCCAGACCGGCGGCAACGCCAATCTGCATGCTGAAACGGCACATACCTGGTCCTACGGCCTCGTTTTCCAGCCCACGTTCCTGCCGAACTTCTCGGCCACGTTTGACTACTACGACATCAGGATCACCGGCGCCATCTTTCAGCAATCGGGAGTCTCGATCATTACGGATTGCGCCTTGACGGGCAATGCGGACCAATGCGGCGCGATTCACCGTAACCCGGCCAACGGCTCTCTATGGCTGACCAATGCCGGATACGTCGCTACGCTGTCGGCGAACAGCGGTTTGGTGGAGAACAAGGGTGTAGACGTCAATCTGCACTATTCCCTGCCCATGGAGGGCTTCGGCAAGTTGGTATTCAACTTGCAAGGCACGGATACCATCTCCAATGTCACCCAGCCGCAGACCTCTGTGCCGGATCCCGTCAGCGGAGCGTTGCTGGCCGGGCCGCAGTACAATTGCGCCGGCTTCGAAGGCGTGACCTGCCTCAACCCGTTGCCGCACTGGCGCCACGTGTTCAGCACGGATTGGGCGACGCCGTGGCAGGGTCTGGATCTGCACGCTCAGTGGCGTTATATCGGCCGTACGCAGGTTGATGCGTTGAACCAGAGTCCGCTGCTGTCTTCGCCTTCAACGGTGTATCCGGGCTACGATCATGTTGCGAGCTACAGCTACCTCGACCTTTCTGCATCGGTTTCGGTCGCTTCAAACGTTACGGTCCGCCTCGGCGCCAACAACGTGCTGGATAAAGACCCGCCGATCATCCTGTCGGCAAATTGCCCGGTAGGACCCTGCAACAACAACACATGGACGCAAACCTACGATCCGACCGGTCGGTTCTTGTACGCGCATGTGGAGGCGAAGTTCTAAACGGAAGTGAAGTTCTAAACGCAAGTTTTGAAACTCAGACGGCGGGCTTTAAGCCCGCCGTTTTTTTTAGGTGCGCCCGGAAGGGCGCACCTACTGAAAGGGCGGTATCTACCGCGACCGGTTGGTCGAGTGGACATCCCGCATCAAATTGAGTGTCGCTGAGGTTGCCATGGACCCATCGCCGA
>Ga0193726_1001955_pt1 | contig 14764 bp, 12 predicted proteins | sample H2c1metaG_FD_144928 | JGI IMG/M metagenome (GOLD analysis project Ga0193726, IMG submission 144928) | Soil microbial communities from a riparian zone of the East river system, Colorado, United States - H2c1 | ecosystem: Environmental > Terrestrial > Soil > Riparian zone | place: USA: East River... | reverse complement strand
CCCGCCCTCGCCTATCTCGACATCATCCGCCGCGTCCGCGACGAGTTCGACGTTCCGGTCGCCGCCTACAATGTCAGCGGCGAATACAGCATGGTCAAAGCCGCCGCTGCCAACGGCTGGATTGACGAGCAACGCGTCGTCCTGGAAATTCTCACGGGCATTGCCCGCGCCGGCGCCGACATCATCCTCACCTACCACGCCAAAGACGCCGCCCGCTGGCTGAAAACCGCGTGAGGCGGATGCTCCTGCGTACTGCCCAAGATCGCGCCGCGGATTGCAGGCGGCCGGACCATCCAATTCCAAGCCGAGTCGGCAAGTCCTCGGTCTTCAATTTTTCTTCACCAACGAACTCATGCTAAATTTATCGCACTAGACTAATGACCCGTCCCGATCGTACTCGTTCCCGCGAAATCTTCACCCGCGCCGAGAAATTACTAGTTGGCGGCGTGAACTCTCCTGTCCGCGCCTTCCGCGCCGTAGGTGGCGAACCGCTCATCATCGAACACGGCCAGGCTCAGCATCTCTACGACGCCGACGGCAACGAACTCCTCGATTACGTCTGCTCCTGGGGCGCCATGCTCCTCGGCCACGCCCACCCCGCAGTGACGGCCGCCATTGCCGACCAGGCGCGGCGCGGCACGAGCTTCGGCGTAACAACAGAATTAGAAATCGAACTCGCCACTCTAATCACGACCGCCGTCCCGCAAATCGAAAAAATCCGCTTCGTCTCAAGCGGCACAGAAGCCACCATGAGCGCCCTGCGCCTGGCCCGCGGCTTCACGAGACGCGACCTCCTCCTGAAATTTGAAGGTAACTACCACGGCCACGCCGACAGCTTCCTCTCCCAGGCTGGTTCCGGCTTGGCCACTCTGGGAATCGCCGAATGCCCGGGCGTTCCCGCCGATCTCGCCGCACTCACACTCAACGCTCCCTACAATGATCTGGCCGCCGTCGAGCAGATTTTCTTCCAACACAAAAACAAAATCGCCGCTGTCATCGTCGAACCCATTGCCGCCAACATGGGCGTCGTCCTCCCCGAGGAAAATTTCCTAAAAGGTCTGCGCGACCTCAGCAAAAAACACGGCTCGCTGCTTATCGTCGACGAGGTTATTACCGGCTTCCGTCTCCATAACGGTTCCGCCCAGCAACTGTTCGGCATCGAAGCCGACCTGACCACATTCGGCAAAATCATCGGCGGCGGCGTCCCCGTAGCCGCCTATGGCGGCCGCGCCCATCTGATGAACCACGTCGCCCCCGTAGGTCCGGTCTACCAGGCCGGCACGCTGGCCGGAAACCCCCTGGCCATGGCCGCCGGCATCGCCACCCTGAAGCAACTGGCCAAGCCCGGCTTCTATGAGGCCATCAATGAAAACGCGCGGCGTTTGGTCGGCGGACTCAAGCAAGCCATAGCCGACGCCAAGGTCCCCGCCGAAATCAACGGGACACACTCGCTGAGCACAATTTTCTTCATCGATGGACCAGTTGAAAATTACACCGATGCCAAGCTCTGCAACACCAAACGGTACGCCCGCTACTTCCGGGAAATGCTGGACCGCGGCATCTTCCTGGCTCCTTCTCAATTCGAAGCCGCTTTTGTCTCCGCAGCCCACACGAGGGAAGATATCGACCGCACGATTGCCGCCGCCCGAGAATCTTTACAAGCGGCAGCCAGCGAATAATTGTCGTAGCTTATGTTGATTGAACTGAGGAGGGCGCACAAATGGAACTACCCGAAGTCGAACACGAAAATCACCCGCTGGTCCTGCCCGTCTCGGTAACCATGTCGATTCTTGCAGTCTTGGTGGCCTGCGTAACAGTCCTCGGTCACCGCGCCCACACCGAAGAGCTTTCCCGCGAAATCCAGGCTGCCAGCCGCTGGACGCAATACCAGGCCAAGAGCATCCGCCAGAACGAAGCCGAAAATACCTCCGACATTGTCGCTCTGGTCGCATCCCTCGACAAGGAAAAGGGCGAATCTCTCAAGAAAAAATACGAAGCAAAAGTGGAACACTACACCAGTGATAAATCGGACGTGAGCAAAGAAGCCAAAGACCTTGAAGCCGAGCGCGACCGCGCAGCCCACCGAGCCGACCGCTTCGACGGCGGGGAAAATCTCATCGAAATTGGTCTGGTCATCTGCTCCATCACCCTGCTCGCCAAGAAGAGATTTTTCTGGTTCTCCGGCATGGCCGTCGCCGCCGTGGGCATAGCCGTAGCCCTAACCGGCTTCCTTCTTCACTAAATAAATTTGCCAGGGAGGGTTGGCGCGTCCCCCCTCACCCGTTCGTTCTCCCAGCCTTCAGCAACTTGATCTCCTCCGTTAGCCCTTCCAGCTTTCTCACCAATTCCTGATGCCGCACCTCTTCGGTCAACGGCTTTTTCGCCAAAAACGCCAGCGTGCCTCCCGGCTCGAGGACACACTTGTCCACTTCCTCCAAGGTATCAAACCCCTGCTTCCGCGCCGCCGCCTCCAGCTGTTGCACGCTAATCAATTCTTTTTTCAAGTGCGCCGTGTTCACTTTCCCGCCATCGATGAGCACGTCGGACTGCCCCTCCACAAACTCCTCAATTTTGCGATGGTTATACAAGAAGCGCACGACCAGATAATTCACAACCAGCAGGGAGGTGGCTCCAATCACTCCGCCGCTGACTGAATTGTCTTCCCCAATAATCGCGTTCTGTACGGTATTCGACAAAGTCAAAAGCACCACCAAATCGAACGGATTCAGCTGCACCAGCTCCCGCTTTCCCGACAACCGCAAACTAATCACCAAGAACGCATAAACGACAATCGGCCGTAATATCTTTTCCGCCAGGGGCAATCCCATTACAAACATATCCTTCCACATGTCGTGCATCGCGAAGTCTCTCCTTGTTTTCCTGACCCGGTCGGCGTACAAGTTCCGGCAAATTCCCGTCGAATTGATTGCGAGCCTACCACGCACGAGGCGCCGCCGGAAACACCTGTCGGCGCAAAATATCGTTCTATTTATCTGGCATTTACATGCGCTGGACGGAGTGCACTCGCCATCATTTCCAGCGATGTTCCCGGCGGCCAGCTGGCAAGCCCAGTCCTATGTTCGTGTTAGCATTACGAATCCAACTAGTCTGCGCTGTTCGGTTGCCGCTTCAAGTGCCCTGGAAATCTTCCGCTGCCGGGGCTGGCCGTAACCGGCACCCTGTCCTTTAGTACAGTCATTGATTCGCGCCTTACCTTTTGGCAACCTCTATTGCCGTCCTGAAATTTCCTTATCATAGGTTCATTAGCTTTTTCTTTTGGCGGGGTACCCCGTCAAAAATGTCTTGCCAGCGGAGACTGAAAATTTATGGTCCAGCGCGCTGCTGCCGCGCGGGCCGATTTTGTATCGAACGAACAAAATGGCCCAGCCACCACCCCTCGCGCAAGGATTCACGGTTGGACCCCGGCAGTATTCCGCCTTGTTTGCGTCGCTCCGCGAACTCATCGCTATTCTTACTCCTGAAGGCTTCATACAATATGCAAATCACGCATTTACCAGGGTCCTTGGCTATCGCCCTGAAGACTTGCAGGGAATTTCGCTCGTCTCTCTGGTCCACGGGAATGACGCCGCCAAAGTGTGCCAGCGCCTCGCCGAATTGCGCGCGGTGGCCGGCCAGGAGATCAGCGGCCGCTGCCGTTTGCGCGCCAAGGACGGGACCTGGCGCTGGTTCGATGTCGTGGGCAGAAATTGCGTAAATGATCCGGCGATCGAAGGTCTGGTCATCACCTATCTGGACGTCACCGACCTTCATCGCATGGAATCCGAGCGGCAGGTCATTTCCGAGATTGTCCACGCCCTCAATCAAACTGCCAACCTTGACGAACTCTTGAACGGGATTCACCAGGCACTTAAGAAAGTTCTCTACGCGGAAAACTGTTTCGTCGCTCTCCACGATGCGGAAGAAGATTCCTTTTATTTTCCATTTTTTGCGGACGAATTTGATATCGCACCACCGCCGCAAAAAGTCGATCGCAGTTGCACCGCTTATGTCTTCAGAACCGGCTGCGCGTCCATCATCAACCAGACTGAATTCGACAAACTGGCCGCCAAAGGCGAAGTCGAATTGGTCGGCTCAGCATCTCCTACCTGGCTGGGCGTGCCACTGAAAACTCCCATCGCGACTATCGGTGTTCTTGTCGTCCAGCACTACCAGAACGAGAACGCCTACGACATGCGCGACTTGGAATTCCTGGATTCCGTTGGCGGGCACATTGCTCTCGCCATTGATCGCCGCCGCGGGGAAGAGGCCATCCGGAAAAGCGAATCCACGTTCCGTCTTCTTTTTTCCCACAATCCGCTTCCTACGTGGGTTTTCGATTGCGAGACTCTGCAATTCCTGCAAGTAAACGACGCGGCCATTCGCCAGTACGGATATACGGCCGACGAATTTGCAAATATGAAAGTCCTGGATATTCGCCCGGAGGAAGACCGAGCCGGCTATGTTGAGCAAATGCGCAGCCTGGAAAGTGCCGGCCACTACCAGGCGAATTGGAAACACAAAAAGAAAGACGGAAAAATCATCGACGTAGATATTATTTCGCACCGACTCGACTACGCCGGACGCCACGTTCGCCTGGTCGTCGCGCAGGACATCAGTGAACGCCACCTCCTTGAAGAGCAATTGCGCCAGGCGCAAAAAATGGAAGCGGTGGGACGCTTGGCTGGCGGTGTGGCTCACGATTTCAACAATCTCCTGATGGTCATCAAGGGTCATACCGAACTTCTCTTAAATGCCCCCGCTCCATCGGAGGCCTTCACCAGGAAAATCCAAAACATAGATCGTGCCGCCGACCGCGCCACTTCGCTTACCCGCCAACTCCTGGCCTTCAGCCGCATGCAGGTTCTTCAACCGCGCATCATGAATCTCAACGGCATTATCGAAGACATGGGGAAACTTCTCCCGCGCTTGATCGGTGAAGATATCAGTCTGATGACCCGCGTTACCCCCGATCTCGGAAGAATCCGCGCCGACGCGAGCCAGATGGAACAAATCATAATGAATCTTGCGGTAAATTCGCGCGACGCGATGCCCGGCGGCGGAAGATTGATTATTGAAACGTCGAACGCGGACCTCGATGAGTCGTACAATTCATCCCATCCGATTGTGAAACCCGGACGATACGTTTTACTCACGGTCACGGATACGGGAACGGGGATGGATGCGGAAACGCAGGCGCATATTTTTGAACCGTTTTTTACGACCAAGGAGCAAGGCAAGGGAACCGGCCTGGGTCTGGCCACGGTGTATGGCGTTGTAAAGCAGAGCGGCGGGTTTATCTGGGTTTACAGCGAATTGGGCAAAGGCACCGCATTCAAGATTTATTTGCCGCGCGTGGATCAGCTTGTTGAATCAGTGGCAGTGGCGGCGTCGTTTTCCGAAGCGCCACGCGGGACGGAAACGGTTTTGCTCGCCGAAGATGAGCAGGACGTTCGCGAAATTGCTCGCGAATTTTTGGAATCGGGCGGCTACACCGTGTTTGAAGCGAAAGACGGCGCCGAGGCCATTCGCATTGCTTCGCAGCAAAACGGAACGATCGATTTGCTCGTCACCGACATGGTGATGCCCGGAATGTCCGGCCAGGAACTCGCCGGACGGTTGCAGCGTTTGCGAAAAGATTTGCGCGTCATCTTCATGTCCGGCTACAGTGAGCACGCAACGGCGGAAGTTTCGCCGGCCGCAGAGAATATGAAGCTGCTCACCAAGCCCTTCAGCCGCAATGCCATTCTTCGTTTGGTGCGCGAATCGCTCAACGAAGCGAAGGGCCTGTAACAATTGCTCAGGGGCTAAAGCCCGCCCTAAGCTCTGGCTCCCGAACTGTTTTTTGCTTCCTTTTCTTGTTCGTCTGGCCAATACAAAAAATGTCAGGCGACCTTCGGGTGGCGTTTGTGCCAGTCGGTGTATTGCTGATAGGTGCGGGCGGCCTGGATTACCGCGAAGTCGTTGCCGGCGCGGGCTACGAATTGCATGCCGATGGGGAGATGCTTTTCGTTGAATCCGCAGGGAACTGCGAGGGCGGGGAGTCCGCAGAGGTTGCCGATGCCGCCCAAGGGATCGGAAAACAGCATTTCGGTTTCAAGATTCATGGCCAGAGGAGTTGCGGAAATGGGTTGGCTGGCCGCCACCAGGACGTCGTAGGTGTCGAACATGGCGTCGATTTTGGTTTGGATGATTTCGCGGACTTTGAGGGCTTGGAGATAGTCGGCGCCGGAAATCTGTTCGTTGACATAGCCGGCGATTTGCCCGAGAGGATCGGCAAGTTCGCTGACCTTTCCGGAACGAATCAGGTCGCGGAAAGCGGCAGCGCCTTCGACCGAGATTACCACTCCGCCGGCCTCTTCCCAGGGTCCGGTCGGTAGTTCCGCGTTGTGGATGCTGACAGCGTGTTTTTGCAGAACCTTTCTGGCGACGTCCAGTGCCTTAGCGACGGCAGGTTGCGGTTCTTTCCAGGCGTTGGTGAGCCAACCGATTCTGAGCGGACGCGCCCGCAAATCCATCGACGGCGAATAGGTAAAGGCAGCTTTGTCGAGTGGAAGGGAGCCGCGATCTTTGCTGTCATGCCCGGCAATGACGGCGAAGATGCGCGCGCAATCTTCTGCGCTGCGAGCCATCGGTCCGATCTTGTCCATGCTCGGGGAGAGCGCCATTGCGCCGTAGCGGCTGACGCGACCGTAGGTCGGACGAAGTCCGCTGAGTCCGCAATAGGTGGAAGGGCAGACAATGGAGCCCCAGGTTTCAGTGCCGATGGCGAAGGCCGCGAGTCCGGCCGCAACTATCGCTCCCGAGCCGGACGATGAGCCGCACGTCCAACACGTCGGATCCCACGGATTTTTTGCCGCGCCCTGCAGCGATGCGGTGGCAAAACGGTAGCCCATGCCTCCCGCCAGTTCGATCATGGCGGCTTTACCGAGGAGCACGGCTCCGGCGCGACGAAGATTGTTGATGACAGTGGCGTCGTAGTCAAAGACTTGACTGGCATAGGGCTTTGCGCCCCAGGTCGTAGGTAGGCCTGCAACGGAGAGCAGATCTTTGGCGGCGTAGGGAATTCCGTGGAGCGGTCCGCGATAGTGGCCGCGGCGGATTTCCTTGTCGGCGGCTTCGGCCTGCGCCAGGGCAATTTCCGGAGTGAGGCGGTCGTAGGCGTTAAACTGCGGGCCGAATTTCTGGCTGCGGTCGAGATAGAGCTTGGTGAGGTCCACGGACGAGAGCTTTTTGGACTCGATGCGTTTGGAGAGTTCGGTGACGGGGAGATGGAAAATTTCTTCAACTGGCATGGTCGGCTCCCTCAGTCTTTCTTCGTATCTTCGCCATGCGGGGAGGCGGAGTTGGATTTAGTTGCCGCTGCAGGAGCTGTGGCGGGTTTCTTCTCGCGTTCGATGAGCGGCTTGAGGTACAGAGCGGAGCCGTCGCCATTCTGGACAAGGTAGGCGCGGAGTTTGTCGAGACCGGGCTGGGCGCTGTGGCAGAGGCGGCGCAAGTCGATTTTCTGAGCGTCGGAGAAACGGGTCCCGTATTGCGCGAGGATGGCCTGATAGCGGGCCTCGACTTCGGCCTGGCTTTGCGGCGAAAGTTTGGGCAAGTCCGCCGCTGGCGTTTGTGCAGGCGCGGTCGGTACCCCCGTGAAGACGCCCGCGGGGACCAGTGTTGTGGCGGAGGCCATGGCGGCACGCAGGGCGAATTCGCGGCGCGAGATTGTTGCAGTTGATTTCTTCTGGTTCATGCGAGTGGTTCCCCCCGTGGATGAAGCGGCTGAGTGCTCGTCCGTTGTGCTGAGGGAGGCTACTGAATCCCGGGATGGGCGTCAAGGAGTCCGCCGTCGACTGTCGTCACGGTTTGAGGTGGGGAGAGAACGTCCTGCGATTCAGAACAGGCCGACCGCGATACCTCCTAAACGAGCTGGGAAGAGATGGCGGCCAAGGGGCCGGCTTATTGCCCTGCTTCTTTGTGTACAAGGCACGAATCTCGGCGCTTGTAGGCCGCGTATTCTTGCTAACGTTTATTCAGTTGGATCTGCAAATTTTCGCGCGAACTCCGTTACTTCCATCCGTAAAGAGGCCCACGCCATGAAATGTCTTGCGCTTGCAATGCTTGCTGCGGTCTTGTTTTCCGGGGCGGCCCCCTGGGCCCAGAACAAATCGGCGGGGGCGGACGAAATTCAAATTCGGCAACTGGAACGGGCCTGGAATCAGGCCGAGGCCAAGCAGGAAGTGAGCGAACTGTCCGCGCTACTGGCAGACACCCTGGTGTATACCGACTACGATGGCGCGTTCATGAACAAGCCGGAATACATGAAATGGGTGGCGGCGCCGCAGCAAAAGGCGGATCACCTTTACGACGAAGGCCTGAAGGTCCAGGTGTACGGCGATGCCGCCGTCGTTACCGGCATCTATCGGGAGTCTGGTACGAATAGGGGCAAACCGTACGTTATCCGTTCGCGCTACACGGATACCTGGATCAGACGCAACGGCGCCTGGCTCTGCGTGGCCAGCCACAGCACACTGATCCCGGCCAAATAATTTGTGCGCCCTCCCTGCAGGCGCAGGGCACCGGCGAATATCTGCCCCGGCTTTCTTGAATGATACGTTTCCCGAACGCTACCGCAATCCATTGCGGGGTGATCTATGAAACGGAGAGCGCCCAGCGCACGCAGTCAAGCTTGAACCTGCAGGGACAAGCGTTGCGGTGCCTTCCGCAGTCGCATGGGAATGAAAAAAAATGGGTGGCGGCTCAGCGCCACCCATTTACTTTGTCTTTATGTCAGATCGGATTAACCGCGAGAGAGGAGCGAGGTTGAGCCTGGAGTAGCAGGGGATTTTTCGATGCGGGAGTAAAAGCGCTTTTCGCAGGCATCGCAGCGCAGAGGAGCGAGGCGAAAGAAGTCGAGAAAAGGTTTTTCCAGCGGGCGGCGATGCGAGCGGAAAACATACTTGTTTCCACAACGAGGGCACTGTTTGCGGGCCATCCTAGTCAGCTTCCTTTTCTGAAGCAACGGACTCCAGATTTGGGGGACGCTCGGTATTTTAGGTGTTCGGCGGGCGCGGGGAATACAGTAGAGCCTGTATGAAATGCGTTTAAACAATTTAGTTGCAATGAGCTAGGTGGCACTGAACCAGCGTGCTTTTGTAGCTGGGCCGGGGTACGGACCGGGGCTAGCAGGATGCACGGATAGGTTCCGGCGCGTGTGGTGGGCCCGGGCAAAAAAAGTCGGGCCGCCCGGGAAGGCGGCCCGGAGGGATTGCGAGATCAGGTGCTGCGCATTGGCTAGCCGACGCTCGCGGCGCGGGCGGCAGTGTTGCGGGCTTCGCTTTGGGTCATTTGACTGCCGCAGAAACAGGTCAGCGACATGCTGATAAAGCGACTGCTGGTGGTATCGTCGAGCGCATTGACCGCATCTGTAATGTCCAGTTCCACGTCGTCCGTGCCGCTGAGATCGTCGGTGGGGTCGAGACTTGAGTTGGCTACCCGGTTCGAACTGCTGCCGGAACCCAGAAGGGAACTGCTCGAACTGGGAGCGGACTTCTGAACGTCCGAACCATAGCGACCCTGGCGCGTCGCGCTTTCACTTCCCGAGCCGGAAGCTCCGAAGACGCCCTGGCCGGTAGCGGTAGGGGAGCTGGAGTTACCAAGATTGGAAATATCGCCCGCTACCGGGCCGACTTCTGAGGTATGCGTTGAAGTGGGCCGTCCACTGGACGGATTGGCAGCTTCGCCGACAGGATTGCCGGAAGCCGACCTGCCATCGAACATGTTGCAAGGACTCTTCACTTCAATTTCGCATCCGCAATTTGGATCCGAACAGGTGTAACGATCGCCGATCTGGTTGCTCATGGATTCTTCCTTCGCCGCAAAGTTGGGCCGGTCGACTGTGCAACCTGCCTAAGGGCGAGCGTGCCCAATTGGCGAGTAGACGAATATCGGGTAGATACTGCAATGTGGATTAGACTCGTGGTAGGAGGAGGAGCGAATGGGCGCAGAGTTGACAGGTGCTGGCGTTGCTACTTCGATTGCGCCGTGGTTGTCGGTTCGGGACAGCGCGCGGGCGGTGGAGTTTTACAAATTGGGGTTTGGAGCGAGCGAAGCGTTTCGAATGGAAGATGGCGGAGGCGTAGTGGCGCGACTTGCTGTGGGGGGCGCGGAATTTTGGGTCAGCGAGGAATCGCCGGAGCACGGGAATTTCAGTCCGGAAAGCGTGGGCGGCGGGACGGTGCGCATGATTTTGGTTGTGGGTGATCCGGATGCGATGTTTGCGCAAGCGGTACAGACAGGAGCAACGCAAGTTTTTCCTGTCGGCGAAGAGCACGGGTGGCGATTGGGACGCGTCAAAGATCCCTTTGGGCACTCCTGGGAGATAGGCCGGCCGTTGACGGCAAACTACTGAGACCGCGGATAGGGGTCCAATTTCTACGGAGTGGGCGAAGCGGACATGTGCCAGCCGGGCAAGTTAGTCAGCGCTCTTGAAACTGGTCCTCTCCAGAACAACCGGAGTGAGCGGAGAATCAATTGACGCGACGGACTCATGCGCGCGAACGCTCGATTGAACGGGCATGCCGGTCCAGACATTCATCATTCCCAGAACTTCGTGAAACACCTGCGTCATGTCGCCGGTATTTCTCCACCAGCGCGAAGGCGCGAATTCATCGCTAACGACGGCGTGCACCATCATTGTGCCTTCGTCCGAGTGATATTTGTTCCAGAGAGAGTGGACCCGGCGCGTGTGGGATTTGCTGGTGACGATAATGACGGATTCGTCGCCTTTATATTTCAGAGCGGCGCCGATTACATCGAGCTCGTCGGCCGTGTTGGCAATGGGCATTTCAAAAACGTGAATGGCTTTTGCGGGCACGCCCTGGCGGCGCAGTACCTGATAGTTGAACTCGTCTTCGCTCGGGAAGTGGATGCCGAGATCCTGGAGCAGACTTGCTTTATTGCCCGGGTGGGTGAGCCAAATTTCCTTTGCGTAGCCGTCACGATAGAGCTGCGCTGCTTCGAGCGCCCGCGACGGCAAGCTGCCGGTGAGAACGGCAATGGCGTCGGCTTTGTGAATGGCATCTTCGCGTACCAGCCAGCGTCCGACCAGAGGAAGACTGAAATACGTGAGCATGCTGGTGATCAAAATGACGACGAGAAAAGTCGAGCAAAAACGCGCAAAACGAAGCAGAATATTTTTTCGTCTCTCGGGGCCTATGGAGATCATCTCCTCAAATCTTTCTTAGCGCGGTCCGCCGCGGATTAGCTGGTCACTCTAGGAAAGTGCATGCCGAGGGCCAAAGGCCCGATTCTGGCGGAAACCAAAGTCGCCGCTGAGGGGGCCGTAAGACACTGAAACAACGCTACTTGTTTGTTATGGAGCGAAGAATATATGGAACATTGCAGGGAAGGAGAAGCGAAACGTAGTTCTAGTCCTCGTAAGAAAGTCACTGTTGATGAAAAAGACACTCGATGACGAGGGTAGACTTGCGAAGAAAAAAACGGGCTTGTAGGGGAAAAACTGCACGAACAAATAGAAAAAACAGTAGAGCGAAATGAGGCGCGCAGGGCCACACGCGAGAAAACGATTCAGAGTCCGGATGCTGGAATCCCTCTGTTTCCCGCGATCTGACGCGTCAGTCGAGCGGCGGTAAGGTGCTAAAGTAAGAAAGGAATTCTTGTGGTTCGGTCCATGAAATCTTCAGCCGTGACAAATAATTCAATCAGCAGAGCGCAGATACTGGCGCGGGCGCGGGAGTCGTTTGCCAAACAGGCGTGGACGGACACCTATTCCACGCTACTGGCGGCCGATGAAACGGCACCGCTCGAGGCTGAGGACTTGCAATCGCTGGCGGTTGCGGCGCAGCTGACGGGGAAGGAAACGGAGGGCGGCGAATTTCTGGCGCGTGCTCATCAAGGATTTTTGGGGAAGGGCGAGACTCGGCGGGCGGCCCGCTGCGCATTTTGGCTGGGCTTTGTTGCGCAATTCAACGGTGAGATGGCGCAAGCCAGCGGTTGGCTGGCGCGTGCGCGGAGACTGCTTGAAGGGCAAGGGGAATGTGTCGAGCTCGGCTACCTGTTGCTGCCCGAAGCGATTCGCCTGGTGATCGGGGGAGAAGCAGACAAAGGACACAAATCGTTCGTGCAAGCTGCCAAGCTTGCTAAATCTTTTGGCGATCGGGATTTGTGGACCCTGGCATTGAACGGGCAGGGCCGGGCGCTGATTCGCATGGGAGAAATTTCGCGTGGTGTGACACTTCTCGATGAGGCCATGGTAGCGGTTATGGCCGGCGAGGTTTCGCCGCTGGTGGCGGGGGGAATTTACTGCAGCGTGATTGAGTCCTGCCGGGAAACATTTGATTTTCGCCGGGCGCAGGAATGGACTGCGGCACTGACGGCCTGGTGCGCAAGCCAGCCGGATATAGCGCCGTATCGAGGCGCTTGCCTGCTGCATCGGGCCGAGATCATGCAGATGACGGGCGCATGGCCCGATGCGTTCGTTGAAGCGAGGCGGGCACACGAACAGCTGTTGCAGGCAAAACCCAAGCCGGTGATTGGCTCGGTATCGTACTTCCTGGCGGAGCTGCACCGGTTGCGCGGAGAATTCTCCCAGGCAGAAAAGGCGTATCGACAAGCGGAGCAATGGCAATCGATGCCGAAGCCGGGATTGGCGCTGCTTCGATTGGTTCAGGGAGAGGTGGCAGGAGCAACCGCGGCGATCCAGCGCGTGATGGACGAAGTTCGAGAATGTGGCGCTCGGGCAAGAGCTCTCGATGCGTATGTGGAGATTGCCCTGGCGCGAAAAGATATTGCCGCGGCGCGCGCAGCAGCCGATGAAATGGCCGAAATTGCGGCCAGGCACGGTGCACTGCTGTTGCGGGCCATGTCGAGCCGGGCGACCGGAGCGGTACTTTTGGCCGAAGGCAAGGCTCGCGAAGCAAGCGTGAAGTTGCGGGAGTCTTACAAGTCCTGGAGCGAGATTGGCGTTCCTTATGAAGCGGCGCGTACGCGAGTACTGCTGGCACGGGTGGCCCGGGAACTGAACGATTCAGAGGGCGCGGCGGTGGAATTGGCAGAGGCGCGGGAGGTTTTTCAGCAGCTTGGGGCTGCGCCGGATTTAGCCTGTGTGGAGGAATTCACCGCCAGGAAGAAAAGCGACGGAATGGACCCCCTTACCGAACGAGAGATGCAGGTGCTGAAACTGGTGGCATCCGGCGTGACGAATCGGAAGATCGCCGTACAACTGGTAATCAGTGAGAAAACGGTTGCTCGTCACGTGAGCAACATCTTCAATAAACTCGGTTTAAACTCCAGGGCGGCGGCCACAGCCTACGCTTACCGGCAGGGCCTGGCTTGAAAACGGCTACATAAAATTACCCACAACTATTTTGCGTATACCTGGGTAGTTCGCCCGATGCATCAAACAGCGGGTGGCCTTATTCTCCTCGACGAAGATTGATTCCTAGCGAGGTAATCTTGAGTACGCAGAGCGAAACGACACGAATTCAGACCATTGTCATCGGGGGCGGCCAAGCGGGGCTGGCCGTGGGGCACCATCTGGCGAAGCGACGACGCCAATTTCTGATTCTAGATGCCAACAAAAGAGTAGGCGATGCATGGCGAAATCGCTGGGACTCCTTGCGGCTTTTCAATCCTGCGCGGTACGCAGGACTGCCGGGAATGCCGTTTCCGGCGCGAGGAGATTCATTTCCGACCAAAGAGGCCATGGCGAATTATTTAGAGCTTTACGCCAAGCGTCTGCAACTGCCGATTCAAACCAATACCCGAGTGGATAAACTCAGCAAGCGGGGCGAGCAATTTGTTGTGACCGCAGGAGGGCAAGAGTTTCTCGCTGATAACGTAGTCGTAGCCATGGCGAATTACCAAAAGCCCAAAACTCCGGATTTCGCCCGCGAGCTCAAACCGAGCATCGTTCAATTGCATTCAAACGACTACCGGAATCCGTCGCAATTGCAGGATGGCGCAGTGCTGGTCGTCGGTGGAGGAAATTCCGCAGCGGACATTGCACTCGAGGTTGTGCGCACCCACCCCACCTGGATGTCCGGCCAAGAGTCGGGATTTGTTCCTTTTCCGATTGAGAGTTTTGTTGGCCGCCATTTTCTGTTGCGGGTGGTCCGGTTTATCGGCCATCACGTCCTGACGCTCGGCACTCCACTTGGGCGCAAAGCAAGGCCAAGATTGATTGGCCGTACGGCTCCGCTGGTCCGCGTGAAACCTAAAGATCTGGTGAGCGGCGGGGTGCAGCGGGTGCCGAGAGTCGTTGGAGCGCGCGAAGGATTGCCGTTGCTAGAGGACCGTCGAGAGTTAGATGTGAAGAACGTCATCTGGTGCACGGGATTTCATCCTGGATTTTCCTGGATCGACCTTCCCATTTTCGATCAGGACGGAAGGCCGAAACATGATCGTGGCGTGGTAACCGGCGTGCCGGGCATGTATTTCGTTGGGCTGCATTTTCTTTATGCGATGTCCTCGGCAACCATTATTGGAGTTGCACGAGATGCCGAGCGCGTAGTGAAGGCGCTCGATTCACAGAGGGCGAGCCGGACAAATCAAGCCGCCGCTGTGCTACATCCGATGGAAGCTAAATAATTTTGCCGGACGCGGATTTACCGCAAGGAGTTCGTGTCTCCGGGATTTCCGATTCGCCATTCCTCGCCAACGCTTTTCCAACATTGCAACCAGGTCAGTGGTGCGACTGGGGGTGGAAGCATAGCTGTCCGTTCCCCCCGGCCTCCTTGACTCTCGATGGCCCATAAGC
>Ga0193726_1001954_pt1 | contig 14764 bp, 14 predicted proteins | sample H2c1metaG_FD_144928 | JGI IMG/M metagenome (GOLD analysis project Ga0193726, IMG submission 144928) | Soil microbial communities from a riparian zone of the East river system, Colorado, United States - H2c1 | ecosystem: Environmental > Terrestrial > Soil > Riparian zone | place: USA: East River... | reverse complement strand
TCATTGTTTCCACTGCCGCGATGCGCGCTCCACTTCCGAGTTGGGTCAAAAGGCGAAATTCCGGGGTGACCAGCGCATGTCTGCTTCAGCCTCAAAAGCGGACATCTCTCATTTTATGAGTACACGTCCTGGTCCCCGCAACAAAGCCCAGACACTGAAAGACAGGTAGAGCTACGGCCTTCTGTCAGGACTGGTGTCTGCGCATTCATTCACCGATCGCTTGACACTCGTCGTCCTTGTTCCCATTATGTTCTCTCTGCGAGAACCTGTTCGAAACGTCATGGGCGAACGGTCGGGATGGCAACGACAGCCACCATCCTCCATGCGGACCTGGATGCCTTCTATGCTTCCGTAGAGCAGCTGCTTGACCCTTCGTTGCGCGGCAAACCCATTGCCGTCGGTGGTGGAGTTGTGCTTGCCGCTTCTTACGAAGCCAGGGCCTTCGGGATCCGCGGCGGCATGCCGGGACGGCAAGCGTGCGAACTCTGTCCGCAACTCACGTTTGTCAGCGGGCATTTCAAGGAATACCAACGGCTGGGCGACGCCGCCATCAAAGTGATCGGCGATTTCACGCCCCTCGTCGAGCGGATTTCCATCGACGAGGCCTTTGCCGACGTCGCCGGCTGCACCCATCTCTTCGGTCCGCCAGCCGAAATTGCAAGGGCAATCCGCCAACGCGTGCGGGCGGAGCTTGGCCTTCCGATCTCGGTCGGTGTAGCGCGAACCAAGCATCTGGCAAAAATTGCGTCCCAAGTGGCCAAGCCCGACGGGCTCGTGGTTGTCGATCCCGACACCGAGCTGAAATTCCTTCACCACCTGCCCGTCGAGCTGATGTGGGGAGTGGGTCCGGCCACGAGGGCACGGCTGGCCGAGATCGGTGTGCTAACGATCGGGCAGCTTGCAAAGACACCGGGATGGTCGCTCGAGCGGTTGCTCGGTCCGGCGGCAGGAGAGAAACTCGCAGCGCTGGCGTGGAATCGTGATCCACGGAAAATCAAGGCTCACCGCCGGGCTCGATCGGCAGGAGCGCAGTCGGCGCTTGGCAGGAGGCCGGCCGAAGCGCGGGTTTTTCGACCCACTTTGCTTCACCTTGCAGACCGAATCGGCAGCCGGCTCCGGGCCAAATCCAGGCCGGGGCGAACCGTGACGGTCCGCGTTCGCTTCGCCAACCTGAACTCGGTCACTCGCTCGGTAACGCTCGACGCACCAATCTGCGCGACCGTGATCCTCGCCGAGCTCGCCGAGCAGCTGGTGCGCGCACTGCTCGCGGATCACCCTCACCAGAAAACCATCTCGCTGCTGGCGATTTCCGTGTCGCATCTCGAGGAGCACTGGGATTTGGAGCTGGAACTCCCGCTTGGACTTGCAGATGAAGCACGCCGCCCGGGCACCAAAAAGGGTATGGCGCGTTGGGCGGCCGACCATGCCGTCGACAGGATCCGCGATCGCTTCGGATGGGATGCCATCGGATACGGCTCGGTGGCGCTGGGCATCTCTTCTTCCGTTCCCGACGAGTTTCGCAAGCTCGCCGAAAAGGACCTGTGACCGTCATCAGCACACCGTGCGTCCAAAGGTGCGTGCTTTGAAACAAACGGGGGCGGCAGCGAGCATCGTTCTCCGTGAGAGCGCCGCAACGAATTGGGTGAAATGACCGTGAACAAAACGTGGCGGAAATGCCTGGCGCTTCCGCAAGGCCAGCGTTTTCGCGGTACCAACACACGGATCTGTCGATATCCGAGAGGAACACGATGACATTCGGTGTCGTTAGAGCGGCGATCGTGACCATCGCGGCCCCCGCGAATGGTTGGGGACGTGACAGCCTGCCGTGCTTATAATGAGGCGGCAGGTCGGCCCTTGTCGGGGGTCGTCGACACTTGGAGTTGTAGCGTGTGCGTACCGCGTCATGCATCGACTTGATTTCAAGGAAGCGTCGGAAACCATCAAGGCGGTGGATGAGGAGCTTGAGGCGTTGCTCAGGGTCGTGTGGGGCCAAGCGGCGCGGGAGCGACAGCGCGATCTGTGCTTCTTCCTGGCCAAATATCCTTACAAGCATTTCGTCTTCAAGAACGGCCGACCGCTGGATCCCGATGGCCAACCGCTGCGGGCCGACCTGCTGGTGGCCAATCTATTGCCGGTCGGTCTCATCCTCGACAACGTGCTCGAGGTCATCGACGAGGTCATCAGGCGCGAAGAGGTCATTGAGTTACCGCAATCCCTGCTGTTCAAGCGTCAGCTGATCGGCCTTTGGGAACTCATCGATCAGCAACTGACTGTGGAAGGCCGACCGCTGTCGAACTGGACGATCTCTTCCGGGTCGCGCAGCCTCAGGTTTCTGGAGTTTCCGACTCAGAGGGTGCAGTGGGACCGGCTGCGCGCCCGGTACCGGCAGCTTTCGACCTACGACAAAGGAGCCGTGCGCAAGCTCAAGGAGATCGATCTCATCGAGATGATCGGCGAGGTCGACCAGAAATCGAAGCAATGGGCGACGCAGATCCTGTATTTTTCTTCACACTGGTTCAAGGAGCTCGAGCGCCAGCTGGCGGACCCGGAATGCAGGGCACCAGCGATGGAGTTGGCCTCCTATTTCAATAACACCGGCTGGGCGTCGCTGGCGCGCGTGCGCTACAACGACGACCAACTTACGGACGCGCTGACCGAGCTGGGTGGCGACTCCAACGCGGCGAGATGCAAGGCGGCCTACCTGCTACTGCGGCACAGCCTCCAGGTGCTCAGCCAACGGCGCCCGTGTTTCGCGCTGGCCAACGATCATGCGGATCTCGGTCCGCTCGACACGTTCCGACAGGAGCTGCTTCAGGTCGCCCGGCTCGATCCCACCATCCTGGTGCCGGGATATCTGCAAGCCGGCCAGGCCGGTTTCCTGTCGCTGTCGCAGCTCGTCCCGTCCGCATTCGAGGAGAGTCCGGAGGACAGCCTGGAGGACGTCTTCAAGCTCATCCTGCGCGCGCGCAATGCCGCCATGAGGCAGAGGGTCGCCGTGCCGGGTCTCGACAATCTACCGGGGCTGTTCTCTCGGCTGGCGTTCCGGGTCAAGAGCGGACGGCTGCGCCAGAAAGGCCGGCACGGCTCGATCTTGACCTTCAAGATCAACTGCTCGTCGCACGACAGCGGCGGCTTCCAGCGCGAAAGCATTCCGATCGAGCAGTTCTACGCCCCGTTCTTTTCGGGCGACGACCTGCCGACATCGGACAGCCGGTTCTTTCGTGTTGCCGTCAAGCTCGACCTGCCGGAGCCGCTGGATACAACTGTGGTGCGAACGCCACACACGGACGGAATCGTTCCGCGCACCATTCCAAGCTAGGTCTCTTTTCACACCACTCCTGCTAATTCCATCGTCCGGCGGCGGCGAGTCTCCGACTCGCCGCGGACCATAGCCTCACTTCTTCGTTCGCTGGGGGGCGACCCTGTTCAGGTTCGAGAATTCTCCACCCGACGCAATCCTGGCCGATGAACGGAACGACATCGTTCCTGGCCGGGGAGATTTGCGCATTTCGTTGACGTCGGCCTGCAACCTCCGCTGCAGCTACTGTCACAACGAGGGCCAGAGCGCGCCGTGGCTGCAGCCGGCCAAGACTTCTGCGCGGTTCGGCAATATCGAGAGCTTGCTCGAGGTCGCAACGAAATACGGCATCAAGAGCGTCAAGTTCAGCGGCGGGGATCCCGGCGTCTATCCGGACTTGTTGGCGCTGATGGATGCGATTGCGACGTGGCGGCAGCGTTTCCCGAGCATCGCAAAATGGGGGATCTGCACCAACGGCACGCCCTTCCTCAACCCAAAAAAATTCGAAGCGCTTGTCCGGTCGGCATTGGACAATATCAGCATCGGCATCGATTCCGTCGATCCGCGGGAGCGATCCAAGCCCCTCTCGCCGGTCGGAGTGGAGGGTACGAGGTTGCTTGAACAATTCGTCATGCCACTGGCTCAGGCGTGGACGGGACGGTTCATCAAGTTGGACGTCGTGTTTTACGGGGACAAGCGCCAGACCCTCGACGTCATCAGGGCCGCTCGGCGCCTCGGCATCAACGTCAGCGTGGTCGAACTCAATGGCGTGATGGCGAACGTGACAGATCAAGAGATGCGCAATCTGTTTCTCGAACTGATTGCCGAGACCGCCGCGGAATTCTCGCTCGAGGCGAAGCTTCACAAGCCTCTGAACGAGATCTACCTTTTTGATCGGGCGGAACAAACACCGATAAAGTTCTATCAGGACCATTGCCGCGACCGGGATTGCGGGCATTGCCGCAAGCTTCATCTGCGCGTATCGCCAACCGGCAAAGGGTGGGGGGCGGTTCCTTGCTTCCTTCAGGCGCAGTCGAGAATCATACCATTGGCGGTCGACGGTCGAATGAGCGCCGAACGGTTTGAAGACGCGATCCGATACAACGGGCGCGGGCCCTCGTGGTTCGCCGGCACCCCTTACGAAAGCCTGGGTTGAAAGGATCCCGGACGTCGGGGTCGTGGGCACGCAAGGTACGCCTGCGGACGGCTTCGTCTTGCGGCGACGAGCATCGCTCCCTTGGCGGGCTGACCTCGACCGACCGTCGCCGCGTATTTCGGCTGCAAAAAACGACCCCCGTAATCAGCGGGTCATTTTGTTACATCAAGCCGGCAAGACTATTCGCGCCAGTAAAATTCCGGCCATAGACGGTCGCGACGAATGCTGATTTCTTAATTTACCGTAGGACGGAGAATCGTCATGTCGCCTGCAACGGCAGGAGAAGAACATGACGGAGCGCCTTGGCATTGGTCTGGTCCTGCTGGTCATCGCGGTCGCGCACCTGGCGACAGACGTCGTTCGGCTGGTACTTGAGGTATCGCCTCGGCCGGGCATCAACGACCCTGCGCCGGTTCCGACACGGTTCGTTGAGCAGGAAATGCCCCGGCCGCCGCCCAGCAGGGAACAGCCTGAGCAGCGATCCGGTGCGGTCGCCCATTGGGCGTTCGACCATCCTCGCGCAATGCCAGCCAACCGGACATTCTACCGATTGCCATTGGATTTCAGCATCAATCAGCCACCCTGGTGCCCGGCATGCCGGCGAGCTCGCACGCGCGCTGCCAATCATTTGCACGTCGGCTTTCCACCGACGTCACCTTGATAGCTCAAAACCCGCGACGTCACTCCCGAGCTGTCGATTTGACCGAGGGACGTGCCGAATACCGTGCGACGACGGCCTCCAGCGTTAGTCGGCCTCGCCACTCGAAGCTCTTGTGATTGTCCACATTCCCGAGCGCACAGATCAGATTCAGGTCCATGACCGAAAATTCGTCGGGAACGAAGCCATCGCGAGTGGCTTTCGTCTCCAGCCAGTCCAGGCAGAGATCAATCCGGTCGCGTTGGCGCCGCAGGTAAGCGACCTGATCCGACTCCAGATCGCTCATCTTCATCTGCCGCAAGTTCATGATGCTGTCGGTCATCGTCTCGAGGGTCGCCAGAATCTTGCTGTCCTCCCAGTGATGGTCGGGGCGTGTCACGGCTCGCGCGAGCGGTGGTTCCAAGCCGCCAGAGGCGATGTTGGGGTAGGTTTTCAAGAGATACTCGACGATCAGATTGGATCCCCACAGCTGTATGTCACCGTCGACGAAGACGGGCAGGAGGAGACAGGGATTGATCGACGAGAGCTGATTAAATTCGCGGGCAAACATGTGCTTTTCCCGTTCATGCTCCAGGCCCTTCTCGACGAGAACAATCAGCACGCGGCGCGCATAGGGCGAGAGATAGCTGTGATAGAGCCTTCTCATGGGCTTAGCCTCAACCGACCTTTTGAGCAGCAAGGAACACCGATCCCGCCGCAATAATATTGAAGACTGGAAGCCCGTCGAGATGCGCGCTCAAGCGAGTCGATAAAGGCGTGCTCGCCCGCCTTATAGACCAGGAAGGCCACGCAGCCCGTAGGATGGGTTGAGCCTGCGAAACCCATCATCTCTATCAAATGCAATTGATGGGTATCGCAGGCTCAACCCATCCTACGGGCTGCCGCGGCGGGCTTATGGCCTTGTCGGTGACCGTCAGCCGCCAAATTACTTGACCAGCTTTGAGCCCTTAACTTTGCCAATCTGCTTATCGGTCAAGTCCCTGCCCATGCTCAATCCTTTCGTCATGAGGTTGCTGCGCAGCGCCGCCTGCCTCTCGTCGGCGTAGTTTATCACGATATGATCCAGACCCATCAGATGGCCGAGTTCATGGGCCCAGGCCCGTCCATTGGCGTCAACATTGCCATACCACTGGATGAAACTGGCCGGCTCAGGATCGCTATCGACGTATGAGCTTCCGCCAGCGGAGAGATTTTCAATCGGATTGACGAGGTAAATGTGGACCAGATTGTCCGGCGCATGCCGCAAGCTGAGGACATCCAGCAAGCGCCGATCATTGTTGCGCGCGCTCTTTGCAATATCGAGCGGCTTATCTATGACGCAATCATTGATCACAAACGCAATATTCGCCTTTGACCAGGTCGCGTTGACCACATTCAGGGCCTTTTTGGCAGCGTCGCAGCTCCATTTCTCCGCCTCCTTGACGCCCTTCTCGGCAAATGGCGTGATGTAAACTTTCAGCTGAATGGAAGACATAAGTTACTCCAATGTTTGGAGATTTCGACGATATCTCGATGTGGTTTGGGCAGCAAGCCGCAGAAACTGCCGCTTCATCGCATTGACCTTGGCGAGATATGCCGCGACGAGGTGATCGCCGCAGCGCTCGCCGGCCATCATCTGAAAACCACGGTGCACGAAGGCCGAGGCGGGGCCTGCGCCGCAGAGATGGATCAATGCGGCGAGATCCTGCTTCTGCTGCGGGCTTGGCGCTGCGTCTGGCGCGCGGGCAAGAACGGCCGCGACCTGGTGGTCCAGGTACACGGCCGCAAGCTCGATGGCATGGCTCGGGACCGCGCGGGTATAGAGGCCGGTGAACCCGCAGCCGGTGTCTACGACAGCGTTGCCTCGGATACAGTAGCGTGCCGCCTCGGCGTAAGCTGGATCCGTCATCTGGTACATACCCACGGCGCTCGAGGCGGGCTTGTACACAGCGAGGGGATTCCAGGTGAGCCGCCAGCGCCAGTAGGTGCGCGCCACCGGATTGCCGGTGCTTTCAACCTGCGCCAGCGCGGCCAGCAGCTCGGGCGTGATCGTGCTGGTGGAATACGTGTGGAAGAGCGGTTCGTATCGCCGCCAGGTTTCGATCGGTTCCTTGTCGAGCGCCCCGCCGACGAAAAACAGCAGCTCGCTCGGCTTGCGGACAACGTGATAGACGAGGTTTGTCAGCGAGAATGCCGCGAGGACGAGTGCTGTGAGGCAAACGATCCGAACCGCCCGCGGTGCTGCGGTCAGCGTCCGTCGCACCTGGCGCGCGCCTCGGCTGACGCGGCGGAGCAACGTGTTCCAGCTTTGCCTGACGCGCGTCTTGCGAGAGCGGGACTTGGCAGTGCGCAGCGAGGACACGCGGATGTCTGGGCCTGTTGTGCGCCGGCATGCGCCAGCCGGCCGGCGTGGTGGGATAGGGAGTGGTGTTCAGAGTGGTTCAGCGCCGGACGATGTCGCACACCGACATCGGCATCGTCGGCGCGACCACCGACGGCTTCATTCTCTTCGAGAACGGTGTCAGGCGCAACCGGCTGGTGTTGCCTGGGTTGTCAAACGCGTAAGGTGGCTAACCCGGAGCACGTCCGTAGGGCGGATCGTGATCCGCCATGTTGGAATCGCGAATTATGTTTACGTTGCTGGACCCCATAATTCCGACATGGCGACAGGCGTAACGGCGGATCAACGATCCGCCCTACGCGCTGAAATCCGCGCTCGTGCCCGCCTGCGCTTGCGACGCGAGGTAGGATGATTGGCGTTGCGCGGTGGCCTTTTGACCCTCGGCCAGCATTGCCTGGAACGCCGCGTCGAGTTGATCGCGGCTATAGGTGGTGGAACTGCTTTCATGCGGCGTCCATTGGGACTGCGTGATCGCGGTGGGGGCTTTCTCGACTGTCCCACCGAGCAGTCTGGCGTAACTGTCGGCCCGCCACTGGGCCAGATCGGGTCCACCCAGAGCCGGAGGATCCTGCAGGTCGCCGACCTTCGCCGCCGCCTGATTGGTCATCGTCGCGGATCCGCCGTTATACAGAGTGGCGACCACCTTGCCGTCAACTTTAACCTGCGCATAAGTGTTCTGAGGCACATCGTCTGAGACAAACGACTGAGTTGCGCTCGCGCTGTGCGTCGTCAGCCAGTTCGTTGCCATCAGGTCGTGCAAGACGGGATCGTCCGCCGCGGATATTGGCTTGGCCCCTTGCAGCTGCTTGAGTTGCGAGACGTTGATCCGGGGACCGCTCGTCCCCGAATCCGTCGTGGCCGGCGCATCTGACTGGGCGTCGCCCGGTGTCAATATCGGGTTTGAACTGAACGTTGACGCAGGGCGCGGATAACTGGACCCAATGCTGGACATACCTGAAATCATGGGGCTTTCCCTTCTTCAGCACTCGACTTAGGAGCAAGTCCTGTTAGCAGCAAGTCTTGTTAGGCAAGTCCTGGGCCAAGGGCGGGAGGCTTGAAAACACGGATGTTTTCGTGATCAGCCGCATGCAGGGGATCGGTAAATCCTGCCGCCGAAGGCAGGACTTACCGATCCCTGCTGCTAGCCGGAAAACTAGGTGGCAACTCGTAGAATGGGTTGAGCCTGCGAAACCCATCATCTCTATCAAATGCAATTGATGGGTATCGCAGGCTCAACCCATCCTACGGGCTGTTCGGTGTGCCAGGCTGCTGACGCTGACAACTCTTGGTCCGCTTGCCCGGCGCAAAAGCGGCATCAGCCGAGCCGTGAGAGCGAAGTGACCCAGATAGTTTGTCCCAAACTGCGTCTCAAAGCCATCCGCCGTGGTTTGACGGCGGGGCAGCGCCATGACTCCCGCATTGTTTATCAGGAGATCAAGGGAATGCCGGGCGTGCATCCGCTGTGCGAAGTCGGCGGCCGATGCAAGGCTCGCCAGATCGAGATGTTCGTAGCTTACCTTGGCGCCGGTCACTTCGTGGCTGACCTTCTCGATAGCCGACCGCCCCTTCGAATCGTCGCGACCGGTCAGAATGACCTCCGAACCGGCCTTGGCCAAGGCCAGGGCCATCTCATAACCGAGAGCGACCGTGGCCCCCGTGATAACGGCCGTTCTGCCGAGCTGCGAGGAAATTTCAACCTGTGTCGAACTAGCCATGAAAGGACCTGCTCAAGGGATCAAATCACTTCGCAAGCCCAAGGTTACTTCCGCACCAGCGGAATCTGCAGATTGGTCGGGCGGTTCTGCTCCGTTTCAAAGCCGCGGCCGTCGATATTGCGGGCGCCCCAGAACAGCCAATCGCCTCTGAGGTAGACGAGGTCGTACTCCATGAAATTCGTCCCTTCCTTGAGAGCGAACGGAGCGAAGGTCTTTCCGAAGATGCTCTGGGGCGAGTTGACCACCCAAGGGACGTATCCTGCCGACGCGACCCTGTTGAGTATGTCGGCAAAGCCCTGCGCGAGGGGAGTTACCTCGTAGGTCTCATCAGCAACGAAATCGACCTTCTGCGCGCCCGGAGCGATCGAATGGGGGCCCTGCCACAGCATGTGCCCGCCGATTTTGATGCGCGCCAGCGGCACGGTACCGTAAGGATCGGCCGAGTTGACGATCTCAAGCTCGAACCGATCGGACGGCAGGTATTTGAAAGCGCGCTTGAGATAGAACGGCTTGAGCGAGCCGTCTGCGTTCTTGCTCGCACTCGGCCGTACCTCGGGAGCGATGCTCTCCCAGTTTCCGAGCATCGCCTCCTTGACTTTCGCTACGTCTGCTTCCATGGCGCTTGCCCTCGGTTGATTGCTGGGAGACTGCGCCGCGGCTCCACCAGATAGTGTCAATACCTGAAGCAACAACAGCGACGCTCTAATGCCTTTACACATGCGGACGCTCCATTAGGGGTAGCGCGCTGGCCGCAAGCCTTTTGAACGGCGCTAACGGACGAGCGGATTACATCAAGGCGGCGATACGCTCTGCCTGCCAGGCAGACCCCACGTGCAGTGCTTCTTGCTATAGAGACCGCTGGCCGGCTTGAAAAAGACTTTGTAAGCTGGGCCCATGCCTACGAGACATGGGAGATGGTGATGGAGCTCCGGCATCTCCGCTACTTCGTCGCCGTGGCTGATGCAGGCAGTTTGACCGTCGCCGCCGAGCAAACGCTCCACACCTCCCAGCCATCTCTCAGCCGGCAAATCCGGGATCTCGAACAGGAAGTGGGCGTTCAATTGATGAATCGCAGCGCTCACGGTGTTGAGCTGACGTCGGCCGGTAAAGCATTCCTGGACCATGCACGCATGGCGCTGCTTCAAGCAGAAGCAGCAAAAGAAGCAGCGTTGCGCGCAGCTCAGCCGGCGAGACCGACATTCGCCCTTGGCTTTCTGTCGGGGGCCGAAATCGGCTTGTTACCCGAGGTGGACCGCATCCTTCGCGACGAGTTTCCGGGGATCGAAATCCGCCTGTCGAGCGATTACTCCCCAGTGCTCGCCAAAGCCTTGATCAGACGCAAACTTGATGCAGCTTTCATGCGGCCCGAAGAGCACATGGGAGATTTGGGCTATAGGCGCGTGCGTACGGACCCGCTAATTTTTGTGTTTCCGAGTGACCATCGCTTGGCATCGCAAGCAGCCGTCGCGCCGGAAGAGATCGTGAACGAAACTTTCTATCTTCCGTCCAAAGCCGCTCCCGCGGTGCGCCGCGCCGTTCTGGAGTATTTCAACCGGGCCGGCATCGATCTCAAGCCGGAACATGAAGTTCACAATGTCGTCCATGCCATATCAATGATCACATCGACGCGCGGGATTATGATGTTACCGGCTTACACAAAGCGATATCTGCCCGAGTCAATAACCGCCCGGCCGGCGAAGGGAGAAGTACCCACGCTCGACCTGATCCTCGCTTACCATAAGGCGAACAAATCCCCGATCCTAAAGCTGCTTCTTTCCAGGGTCGGCAAGCTTGCTGCGGCGCCTTCCTAGCCACGACTGGCCTCCTCAACAAGCCAGTCCCGAAACGACACCAAGGCCGGGTTGGACTCCGAAGCGGTCGGGTAAACCGCATAGTGGCAGTAAGCAACGCGCAAGCTGTGTTCGGACAGGCGAACTAGTCTTCCCGTCAGAATGTCCGATCGTGTGACCGACAACTCGTAAGGTGGACAACTCGCAGGTCTGTAGGGCGGATCGTGATCCGCCATGTTGGAATCACGAATTATGCTTACGTTGCTGGACCCCATAATTCCGACATGGCGGCAGGTGTAACAGCGGATCAACGATCCGCCCTACGAGCTCTGGTAGAGCTTAGCCTGGACTTCGAGCTGACGGTAATGCCGTTCCCGCCGCACACTATCGGGTGAAGGTCAATCCGCTGGGTAACCAGCCACCCTGGGCGGGCATTGGGACCACACCTCGCACCGGCCGCCGCGTAGCGCTGGGTGTGCGGAGGTCCCGATCCCGCGGGAGCGCCCGCAACCCGACACCCCTACGCGCCCATCTGAGCCTCCATCGGCGGCCAGTTTTCCGGCAGCGGCCGCACCTCGACACAGCCTAGCCAGCCCACCGGAATCTCGGCGGCGACCGCGATCGCCTCGTCGATGTCGGCTGCTTCGATAATGATGAAACCACCGAGCTGTTCCTTGGTCTCGGCGAAGGGACCATCCGTAACCAGGCACTTACCGCGGACGACCCGCACCGTCTTGGCCGTATTCACCCTCTGAAGGGGGCTGGCGGCGATGAAGCGTCCCGCCCGGCGCAACCTTTCGTCGCCATCCAGGCAAGCGTGTTTCAGCGCTTCGCCCGCCTCGGCGCTCATGGCGTCCTGCTTGGCCTCGTCGAAATAGATCAGGCACATGTATTTCATCGTGAACCTCCAGCGGCGGCCTGTGGCGCGTCGTCGTCGAGGCCCGCGAAGGGCGCTCGCCAAGCGTCGAGCTCGTTCAGCCGATCATGCCACCGCGTGATGTTTCTGTAACCGCCCACGGGCAGTTGCGCCGACTCGGCGAAGGGCAGGACCGAGGCCACCCTAAAGTCCGCGTAAGACAGCCGATCGTGGACCAGCCAGGCGCGCCCGGCCAGAATCTCGTCCAGAATCGGCGCGAACCGACGCAGCGCCGCTGCCGCATCCGCCAGGGCCGCCTCATTGGCCGGCCGGCTGAAGATCTGAGGCCGCACGATGTGCTCGAAGTAGAAGACACCGCCTGCGCGGACGAAATGATAGGCACTCCAGCTCAGCCATTGCATCAGCTCCGGCAGGCGCTCGTCCGTTGGCCAGAAGTCCGATCTCGCGATCTGCGACAGGCGACAGGCGACCGCGTCGGTCTCCCAAACGGTGCACCCGTCTTCGACCAGGACCGGCACCAGGGTGTTCGGATTGATCATGCGGAAGGCCTCCTCATGGTCCGGATGCCGCGGACTGGCGAGGACATACTCGACCGGACTCTGGAGATGCCGTGCGACCGCGACGGCGACGCGCGGATTGAGGTTCGTGGAATAGTAGAGTTTCATCGTTTCACCCTCCAGGGTTCCGTTGACGGGCCTCGAGCCGACGGCCGGCCGGCGAGCTCGCCCTGAGGTCGAACGGGGGTCAGCCGGACCGACAAATTCGACAAAGTTTTTTGACCCGTCGGATTCGACTTAGGGTCGGTGGCAGCAGTGGTCTTCCGCGGTGGGCCGGCCGCTCGCGTAACTCGCAAGGTGGACAACTCGCAGGTCTGTAGGGCGGATCGTGATCCGCCATCTTGGCTACACGGCTGGAATACGACAACGCCCGACTGCGCCCAAGTGAGACACGAATTATGGTGATAGTGCACCTGTTTTGACGACGCGCGGTGCGGTTGGCCGCGAAGATACGCCGAGTCAAATTCAATGCACGGTCACCATAATTCCCGCATCGCCCGTCTCGTGGTGCCGTCCAACTAGCGCCTTGTCCTCGTCATTCCGATGTCGGTCGACCGGTTCGCAATAGCCCGTCGGCTATCCCCCGTTGTCCACCAGACGCCAGAATTTTGAAAAGATGTGAGCTGGCTCACTGATGAAGAGCCGCTGTCGATGCAATTTGTGCGAGTGAAAGCTTTCTGCTTCCGGGTCCAGCTTGATCCAAGGAATGACGGTGACGGCGCACTCGATGGAAGCTCGAAACGGCTGTCGCGGATGTCTTCAAACCCGGCGCTGCTCGCCGGAAAAGCAATTTTTATTTTTTGTATCCGCGGCCCAGGCCGGCGGAAAAAGGAAGGGATGAAACATGGCCACCAAAAACTTGCTCGTCACCAGCCAATCCGACCACACCGTTCGTGAGTACGACGTGACAACCGGCGCCTTTGTCAGGGTGGCCGCGTCCGGCCTCGGCGATCCGCTCGGCCTCGTGATCGGTCTCGACGGCAACCTGCTCGTCTCGGATGGCCAGGCCAACCAGGTGAAGCGATACGACGGCGCGACCGGCGCATTCATCGACGTGTTTGCGTCAACCAACCTGGCAGGCCCCACGGGCATGACCATCCACCAGGGCGTGCTCTACGTAACCAACTCGAATTCACCTCAAGGCGTCCAGAAGTTCGACGCCGCCACCGGTGTGAACATCGGCAGCTTTGTACCCTCGCTCGCGAACCCCAGTCCGCGCGACGTGAAGGTCAATCCCGCCAACAACCGCCTTTACGTGCTCTACTACAACGCAGCGACCGTCGAGACGTTCGATCTTTCGACCATGGCGTCGTTCGGCCTGCTGATGCCCGCCGGCAACCCGCTCGGCTCCGGCGGTCTGTTTACGCCATCGGCCATGGCGTTTGGCCCCGACGGCAACCTCTATATCTCCGGCGGCACGTTCGGAGGCAATCTTGGCGTCCGGCGCTATAACCCGACGACGGGCGCGTTCATCGACTTCTTTGCCAACACCGGCAGCGACCTCTTGGTCCCGATCGGAATCACGTTTGGTCCCGACAACAACCTCTACGTCTCCACCCAGAATGCTGCCAACGTGATGCGCTTCAATTATCCAGCCGGGACTTTCATGGACTTCTTCGTTCCCAGCGGCGGTGGCGGGCTGACGGCACCGTTCCACCTGACGTTTGGGGCGGGCCCGTCAATCCTTACATACACCTTGCAGCGAGATTGCCTGACCAACGCTAATGATCCCGGCATGCTCTGGCAGATTGAAGGCGGCAAGGTGCTGGAGAATGGCGAGCACGTAGCCAACTATTCCAGCGTCAAGCGGGTGAGCTGCGGAACGACGGAGCAGAACACAGCCCAGCTGTGGGTCACGCTGTTCTTCCTCGGTGGCAACCCGCCCGAGAACATCACCCTGCATGGTGCCCATGACTTCAAGAGCGGCGGCGAAATCGGCAGTGTCAGCGCGGCGTCGCCGGCGTTTTCCGCGCAAATCGGCAAGCAGTTCAAACGCGTCGCGAACATTCTGAGCATCGGATAACGCCAGCCACGGGATCACGGTGACAGTGCACTTGCTTCGCCTCTGCGACGCGGCGTGAAGAACGCTGCGCCGCGTCCGGACGCGAGCGAGAGGCGGCATTGTTTCACTGGATACAGTTCGTTGATCGCATCGCAACTCAGTTGATTTGCCCGTCGGGCGTGGTTCCGATTTTCCTGTCGAGTCTTTTTTTCGGATTTTCCGAAAAATATCTGTTGCCCTCCGACCCAAATCAAATCTAGAACTGTCGCCATCCCACCCCACCAGAGGGGCGTATCATGATCGTCACGGACGCGGGGAGGGGTGCGGTGGA
>Ga0193726_1001953_pt1 | contig 14771 bp, 12 predicted proteins | sample H2c1metaG_FD_144928 | JGI IMG/M metagenome (GOLD analysis project Ga0193726, IMG submission 144928) | Soil microbial communities from a riparian zone of the East river system, Colorado, United States - H2c1 | ecosystem: Environmental > Terrestrial > Soil > Riparian zone | place: USA: East River... | reverse complement strand
GATCGTCGCTTCCATCGCCATCATCCGGGGTTGGGGAAGGGTTGTGATCCAGGCATCAAGTTCACGCCGCGTCGATCCGATCTTGCCTTCACTGTGGATCTTGCCGGCCGCGTCCTTCACGTGAAGGCTACGGAAAAGCGCATTCCGCCCACTGCGCCGGAATCCGGATTCTGTGGCGCTCTCGGATACGATCCAGAATAGACTCAGGCTTTTCAGCACTGCTAATCATTTGGCTGTTCCGGTTGGATCACCGCCAAAGCGGAAGTAACTCGATCTTCGGCTGACGCTCAACCGTTAGACCTCGCCGATCTCGGCGAGAAGCGCGGCTGCCAACTTTGGTTCGCCGGGCATATTCGATCCGCGCAGCGCGCAGAGGAGAATGAATCGTTCGCAAAGGTCGTTAGTCTGACCAAATTCCTGCCGCAGAGACTTGATTTCCTGGGCAAGATTCCTCAGCCGTTTCGCCTCGGGCCAAGCCCAATAACGTCCTTCGGGGTCAAGATGATCGTTCTGACCGAACAACCCATATCGGCCTTGAGCACACTCGCGAAGACAGGAATGAAGTAGCACCATGAACTCGCCCTCGATCTCACAGAGCCGCATCTCTTGGACTTTTGGCTTCGTCATGCGATTTGAACTCTCAATGAGCCGAGTATATCGTCGCTGCGCTGGATAACCGTCTACACGGAAGTAGCCCGAAAACGGGTTACTTCCTGTTTTTGCCCACAACTCGAAGACAGTCAGAAAGACGCAATCAGATCAAACGCATCTCTTGAGCTTCTGCGAGGAGTTCGGGGTGTCTACGGAGGGTTGGTTGAATGAGATTGCGGCGCCAGTCGTCCTTTGCGTTGCGTGAGCAAATGCCGTCTTGATCTAGTACCGGCAGAATCAGCAATTCTAGCGCCGACCCATCACCGTGGCGCTCATCTACCCTCGTCCACCGCAAAGAGGGCGCTCGACGCCAAGCCGCCGATATGATACAACGGTCGCTCAGAGCGCGCGGGGATTCAGATGACACTGTTTCACGTCATCATCGACCACGTCCCGGCAGAGGGACTATTGGTGGCCTTCACGATAGGTGTAATTTGGGTCGTGATTCGTGCAATCGCTCTAATTAAATCTAGCCCCGAAACCGGACCTACCCAGGCGGATCAAGGAATGCTTCCGGTTCTAGCGGGTCGGATGTCGATGATTGTGGCGGGGCAGGACAGGACGAGCGCTCCCCTGCATTTGCGCTTCACGCTCTCCGACCCAACCATCACATTGCTTCGAATAGAGATTGCGAACCAGTTGGACAAACGGGCAGAATGCGCCGAGTGCGTAAAGGAAAGTACCGGAGTTTTTGTCACGACCGTGGAACCCAAGGTTGTGCAGCGCTGGTACAACGGCAATCCATATTGGGACGGAGAGACGAAGCAGCTCCCTATCCGAGCATCCTTCATGACCAACGGGCGGGCAGTCTGCCGAACAATTTGGGTCAGGATGCGCCCACGAATGATCGCGCGTTCAGGACTTCCCGATGTCAATGATTTTGCTTGGTTCCTGGAAGGCCCGTGCTCAACGGTCCGTCCGACATTATTGCAGCGCAGAGCGAACCAGACTTCAGGTACAACGCGGCTTGCGAGCTAATCGAACGCATAGGATGAGGCTGGTCTCCTGCGCCTTCGATGCAACTGGGGGGACTCCGACCTCTCGATGGGTGAGCTGTTCGTAAGCACAAGCTGCGATCGGCTTTACCGCCGAGCAGCAGATGCGACTATAGACATCATGAGTGAACTAGTCAGCATGAGATGCAAAGCCGTTCTGTTTGATATGGATGGAACGCTCGTCGACTCTGCTCAGGTCGTAGAACTCGCATGGGGATGGTGGGCGGTACGACACTTTTGAATCCGACAATGAGAAACTCACTTCTCCGTCACTGTTTTAACGATCCGCGCGGCGGCTTGGTTGACGGCTTCTCTTTTGCTGGGACACTCCTGCTTCAGAATGTCGTCGGGAATCTTCCCATTTTCAAAAAGGACGATCTGAGAACACCGAGCACATTGGGTGCCTGCCACGTTTCCCTGCTCGTCAGACAAGCCGATTAGAAACCTGTGCTGTGCCATGCCCTAAGTTTACGCTTAACTAGTTGGCCTTTTGCGGCCTGTGGATTTCGAACTGCACCACTCCCAAATCTTGAAATCTCTCGGCCGCCTTGGGGCCTTCGTGATATTCGTTTTTCATCTACTAACCTCTCTGGCACTTGTTAATGGCGCGCAATCACCTGCTGCCAGTCTCACAAACTCCCTTGGTGTCCAAAATTGTCTGGCGACACTTCAGACGAACCGCTCGCCATAGGATGCGTTACATAATTCGGACTCTCTACTGTCATTGAGAGTGCTTCGTTCCCTGTGCATTTAATCGTAACGACGCCTTCTTCGCCGGGGAATAGGTCCGTGATAATCGGGAACAAAAGCATCCCATCGACATTTCTACAAGCCAAGCTTGGAACGAAAGCTGCCTGATTGTTATCTGTTCGTGCAGATGCAAACCCAGGGTTAAGCGAATCTAGTTGATGACCAACTGGCGAAGAGCTACATTCCCCCGCACCAGCATCGCTGGCTCGATCCGTCTCGACCCCAAAAACGGACAGCCGACTGGCTCCGCTCACAGCAAGTCTAGTCGTCAAAATTCATATCCGATAGTTTCTCGTATTCGCAGTGAAGCATCTTATTGCTCTGCTTGATTGTCTCTCCGTGCTCAAGGCGCGATTCGTATACGGTGTTCATTGCAGACGAGTATTCAACGACAAGCGGCTGAAATATGAATCCGGATGGTATCGTTAGCATCGTTTCACCCTCTACGGGAAGAAACGTTGTATCCAGATCACATTCTCTGCGTTCAAATAACCTCCCACTGTCTGTGTCTCTTCGTGCTTCCAAGAAGGCAGACATTGACAGAGCCGGTCCGAGACCCCTATTACGAACTTTGACAGTGAATTCGGGGGCGGCAGGAATAGTTCTCCCGTATTTGTCTACCTCGCCCCAAACCGGCACAGACGAAAGAATGATAAGTGGCATGGTTTGCTTGTCAGTTGCTCCCATCGAGGCATTGAGCAGCTTGATGCTCATGTTGTTTTGAGCTCTTGCTGCTTTTGCCTGAGCAGACGTTGCCAGCCAAGTCCGCCAAACCACGAAGACTGTCAGCGCGGAAATCAAGATCTGTAGGCACTCCCACAGATTCGCCGTGAACCAATGCCACACGCACCATAGGACGTATTGAACTGTCGTGAAGTGCATGTGGGGAATTCTAGACCGTGGGTGATCCAACGGCATATGGATTCCAGGCAGCCGCATTTACCCCGCGCATCCACCTGCGCTATCTCGTCACTCCAAATTCCTCAATCCCTGAAATATTCAATTTGTTTTCATCCCTCAATTTCAGGAGACTGGCTCTCAAGAACAAATATTGCTTTCCGTTCGGGAGCTCGGCAACGAATACTTCAGTAGGAGAATTTGGCTGAAGAACATCTATACGAATGCCCGCGTTCGCCAATTGCGACATGATATTCGACATTTCCTGCTCCACTGGTCCCCCCCAGTGGCCATAACGTGGCCCAATAGAGAACGGGCGGCCGACTAGCTGCACCTCTCTGCAATGAATGTACCGATCAATTTCGGATTTCGCTACACTTATCAAGGAAGTCTCGACATGGAGAAATGGATCCTTCGATTTACTATCGGCGCTCCATTCGCTTCACGAAAGCGCACTCTCGCCCCATGGATGGGCTTGTTGTTAACGATACTCGGCGCCTTTACGAACGGGTTGCCGTTCACGGGTTTTCCCCCGGCTCCGGTTCCATGGATCAGCCTCCTGCTTTCGCTGATGGGCTTTTTCGTTGTTCTCTTTGGTCTTTGGCAGACGTTTGGGCAACCGACGGCCTATAAAGGAAAGCTTTCCAGCGCCCTGGCAACGGGGTTTTCCCTGTTGTTTCTAGCTGGAGCAATGGTTTTCTTCTGGAGCGCACGACACATCCCACGAGAGTCCGCAGCTGCTCCGCAAGTAGGGCAGCGGGTGCCAGATTTTACGTTGCCGGATAGCACCGGGCATTCCGTCTCGCTGACCGAGTTGTTCTCTGGTTCAGCAAGCAAGGAGCCGCCCAAAGCTCTTCTCCTGGTTTTTTACAGAGGATACTGGTGACCGTATTGCAACCTCGAGTTACGAGGTATCGAAAAATCTCTACCGGAATTTGAGGCACAGGGAATCTTGCCAGTCGCCATTAGTGTTGATGCTCAAGAAGTTTCTGAAAATCTCCGTCACAGACGGGGCTACACCTTCCCATTTCTTTCCGATCCGAAGGCGGAGGTGATTCGACGTTACGAACTCCTGCACCCACGCGGAGGTCCGGATGGAACCGATATCGCCCGGCCGGCGGAGTTCCTGATTGATCGCTCAGGCACTGTGCGCTGGGAAAATTTCACCGAAGATATCCGAGTGAGGCCGCGGGCAAACGAGTTGCTAGCTGCGGCGCGGTCCATCCGATAATCGTTCAGCACGAGCTTCATTCAAGCCCGGCGCGCTCGGTTCGGCAGCGGCGCTTGCCTCAAGATGCTCGGATCGGTGCAGGGGCAACCAAAGTTCTGAGATCTTCTAGTGTTTCATGGGGCGACGCGGGCTGCTGAGCGGATGCTGTAGCAGCAACTGACGCCACAGAGGCAAGCAAGTTTGCGAACGTAAAGAAAACGCGATCTTCTATGCCCTCGCAGTAGCGGAGGAATATCAATAAGGAAGAGAGACGGCCCTCAACGAAATCCGCGATCATATCGCTCAACATGGATTCCACACTTACGTTGTCACGGGTGGAGGATATCCGCATTTCGGTTACACGATCGGATTGACCGAATCGCTTGGCGCAGAACTCATCCTGGCCGGAACCTACTTCTATCGGCTGGACGATATTTCCAAAGTGATCCAAAGTGTCAGGGTACGCTGTTGCCGCCCGTCGATTGGAACACCACACGGGCCGGAACAAAGTTGTGGGGCACTTTTGCTTCCGCAAAGTGAACACGAGTTGGGCAACTGCTCTCATGCTTGGAGCGTTCGATTACTATCCGGGAAAGAGTATTGAAGCCTACCAGATCGTTCCCGATGAAGCGCACCGGACGATTGATGTTCCAAACCTCTCGCAACCGTGGAGTCCGACTCACACACCTGCTTGGCGATGGTTGAACGAAGAATGGACGTACTATGTGCCGAAGGACTCTGTAGCCTTGACTGATCTGAACGCCCTTCGTGGCGCACGGGTCACCGAGGTGATGCGTTGGGAAGAAGACGAATGGGAAATCTTCTCGGGCGCTGGTCCAGAGATACCGGAATCAGAGAGGCGGGTGGTTCCACTGGGTGTTCTCCTCGAAGCAGACAAATCCCTACTTCCAGCTATTGATCTACATGTTGGAACGGGGTTCTGGCGGAATGAGGATTCCGAATGGAACCCATGGACTTGAGTCGTGATTCGATCACCGCCAATCCGGACAGAACTCGAATACGGGGTTCGGATATCAATTTGGATGCCTGGCTACTCCGTGGGCGTGATAGTTATGTTGCGAAAGAGGACGTGGCCTTTCTCGCCTCCCTGGAGGTATATAGGGCCGGGCTCGCTTTCGTGGCTGTCGAGTGCGCCGCCGGTGAGGCCAGGAATTTCCTGGTTGTCGATGACGGTCTGGCCGTTTTGGATTACCTTGACTTTGCGTCCGATCAGCGTGATGTCGAAGCTCTGCCACACATCAGGTTTGCGCGGCAACTCGGGAGTGGGTGAAAGGAATCCGTAGACGCCCCCGGTATGGTGGCTGGCTGGCTCGCCCTGCGACTCGGTTTCGATTTGCACCTCGTATCGACCGCGGAGGTAGACGCCGCTGTTTGAGTCTTTGCCGCAGTTGAATTCGATATGAAGCTTGAAGTCCTGGAACTTGCGGTCGCTGATGAGTTCGGGACCGTTGCCCGGGCTGACGAGATTGCCGTCCTTCACCGTCCAGTCGGGAGGTCCAGCCTTGCTCTGGTGCCAGCCGCTCAGGTCTTTACCGCTAAGGAGCTGAATGGGCTTGTCCCATTGCAGGGCCTCCTTATCGAGTACAGGAGCCTTCACGCCCGTCCACCTCCACGTGGAGCCGTCTGGGCCGTTTACAGTTCCGGAAAGGCTCTGGTCTCTGAGGTCGCCTTCAAAGATCATGTCGGCCTTGCTGGCTTCCTCTTCCTTCGGAGAGACGAAAGTGATCTGTGTTCCGGTGATCGCGACCCTGGGCAGTGGGCGGGCGTTGCCCCAGCGGCCTGTGAAGACGGCGGTGAGATTTCCCTCATTCTGGCCGATCTCGATCCAGGAGGGATATTCGAGATCAGCTCCCTTCAGGGTCAGATCCCAGCGTCCCAGAAACGGCGCAACGGAACCGGTTTGCCCGGAAACTTGCGCCGAAGTGCAGAGCGCGCCAGGAACGATCACGATCAGCGCGAAAAGAGCGAGTCTTAGGGTCTTCACGTCGGGCTCCTGTGATTTTATGCCAGTGACTTAATGGTCTGCGAGGCTTCGTCCCAGCGAACTGGAACGCCCCGAAAATAGGATTCGTTGGCCAGATGACAGGCGAGAGCCGCGTTGTGGCCAAAGACGACGTCCTGCACAACGGGCTTGCGCGACCGCACGGCTTCGAAGAACTTCCAGAGATGGGGGCGGAGATCGTCGTAATCGTTGCCGTTGATCGTAATGCTCTCGGTAGCCGGTTCCTTGCCCGGCGTCGGGTCGTGCTCTTCGTGCCACTTCTTTACGTACGCTGCGCGCATGGCGCCGGGAAATCCGCCGGAGTAATAGCTGGGTGATGTATCGACTCCTGCCTGGGGTGAATAGGTGACTGAGAACTCGCGAAGCTCGATCATCCCCTTCGAGCCCTGGAAACGAGTGACTTCCGCCGATTCGCAGCCAAGGCTCAGCCGCATGTAGACCGGAATGCCCATGTATTCGAAGAGTGCCGCTTGGACGTCCGGCATGTTGCGGCCGTCCTTCCACCGGTAAATGCCGCCAAAGGCAGAAACACGCTTCGGCACTTCATTGATGCCAAGCGAGAACTGCATACCGCTGATGAGATGGACCAGCAGGTCTCCAGCGACCCCCGTTCCATACTCTTTCCAGCAGCGCCAGCGCGCAAAGGCGTAGGGATCGAAAGGCTTCTTGGGAGCCGCGCCAAGCCAAGTATCCCAGTCAAGGTTTTCAGGCGAGAGATCGGGCGGTGGAGGATACTCCCATGCCCCGGTTGGATCGTTGCGGCCCAGAGTGGCTTCAATCAGGTTCAGGTCGCCAATCGCGCCATTCCCGATCATCTCCCTCACCTTGGCGCAGAGCACAGAACTGGTGCGCTGGGCCCCGATCTGCACAATGCGATCGGTCTTCTTCGCCGCCGCCACCATGGCGAGGCCATCGGCTGGATTGTGCGACATGGGTTTTTCGCAATAGACGTCCTTTCCCGCGGCGAGCGAATCGACCACGACCTGCCTGTGCCAGTGGTCTGGGACGGCGATGAGGATTGCGTCGACGCTTTTGTCGTCGAGCAGTTCCTGGTAGCGCCGTGTGGTCTTGATGGGCTTGCCGACAATTTCGCGGGCCAGGGTGTGGCGGCCGTCGTAGAGATCGGCCGCTGCAACGCATTCGGTGCCGGGCAGCGCGACCGCCGTTGCTAGCACGCCGCTGCCTTCCATCCCCACGCCGACAATGCCGAAGCGGACACGGTCACTTGCCGGTGAATGCTCCCAGGTGACGTAGGACGGTTCGGCATCCAGGCCAATGGAGTTGGAGGCGAGAGCGGCACCGGCAGCTACCGCGGTGGTCTGCAGAAACGCGCGACGAGACAAAAGAGATTTCGGCATATCCTCGTGATCCTTCAGGAAAGCACACCCCTTGTATCGCCGCCGGAGGTTGGTGTCAAGGCAACAAACCCCCGACCGTCCGGCACGCACGTCCTGAAAGAGGGCCACCGGTTTCTCTCGACTCCACAGCTGGAGCCGAAAATGCGTCTGGCCGAGCTCGAGAAGCCGACTCCTTAATGCAGCCGCGGTGATGTTAGATATGTTGCCCCATTTGTGGTGAACCATGAGCCGACCTGACAGAGCCAGCTCAACTCTGGAGTTCAGAGGGGTTGAGAGACAAGCGTGAAGTTGCCTGTTTTCGGGGTTAGGGAAGGGTTGCCCACCACACGGTCGGTTCTCGTCGTTGCGACGGCCAATCATCCTAGAATGAAGTTACGACGGTCGCCATGCATCCAAGGATGGGCAACATCTAGCCACCAGTGCTTTTCTTTGTAGCTTCTATTTGTCTCAGGTCAACGGCATCTGGCCAGAACGCGCAGGATGCGCCCGCTGATTCTTGCGCCAATTCCAATGCAGGGCACGTTTGTAACGAACTCGCAACGCTTGCGATAAGGCTCCAAAAGTCCGGTTACAAAAAACCTGAGCCGGTAGACGTGGAGGTGGTGCTACGAGCGGGCAAGAAGGGGGTCTACCCTCCGTCCTATTTCGGCGATTTCATGAAAACATGCAGGAATGGGTTTTCGACGCAAGGATGACCAAGCGGAATCACCCACCCCTTAGCCTGCGGCGATAACGCTGCGCTTAAAATGGATTCTTGACGACGCAGGCCAAACATCAACTTATGAAATCCTTCAATACGACAGAGTGTCTTCGGCTTATCGTGGCCCTATCCGGGCTTATGATCTATGGCTTTCAGCTTCGTGCCCAACAACCTTTTCTTACCGAGACGCAGTGGATTGCGATACGCGATGAGGCCAGCGGGATGGCGCCTTATGAAAACCTGCGCACCTTGACGCGGCTGCACCGGGTTCCAGCAACGCCGGAGTTTGAGCAAGCGGCAGATTTCATCCTGATGCGTGCCAAAGAGTATGGACTTGAAGATGCTCGTCGAGAGCAGTTTCCCATTGACGGCAAGATTCACTACGGGCTGATGCGTTCGCACCTGGGATGGCGCGTTGAGGCTGCCAGCCTGTGGGAAATTGCGCCGGAGCATACTCTTCTGGGGGACTGGGCGACGGATCCGATTCGACTGGCGGACTATAGCCACAGCGCGGATGTGGACGCATCGCTGATCGATGTAGGCGCGGGAACCCGCGAGGCGGATTATGCAGATAAAGATGTGCGTGGAAAGTTCGTTCTGGCCGATGGAGTGCTCGCGACCGTGCAGCGCATGGCGGTGATGGAGCACGGGGCGGCGGGCATTGTGAGCGATATGCCGAACCAGACAACGGCCTGGTCTGGGCTCGATCCGGCGGTGGTGCGCTGGGGCCACTTGGATCCATTCGCTCCCAAAGGATTTGCGTTCATGGTGTCACGCGGAACGGCGACTGCGCTGCGAGAGAAACTGAAGCTTGGGCTGACGGTGACGATGAGCGCGCATGTGAAAGCCGAAGTGGTTCCGGATCATTGGACGGTAATCACGGCGACCATTCCAGGGACCGACCCTGCCGCCGGTGAAGTGGTTTACAGCTGCCATCTCGATCATCAGCGGCCGGGCGCAAACGACAATGCGAGTGGATGTGTGACGATCCTGGAATCGGCACGCCTGCTCAACAAGCTGATTACTGGCGGGAAACTGCCGCGTCCTCGCCGCACGTTGCGCTTTATCTGGGGGCCCGAAGTCGAGGGTACGATGGCCTACTTGAGCACCCATCCGGAGATTCGGCGCGCACTGCGTGCCGATGTGCATATGGATATGGTGGGTGGCGACCCCTACAAGAACAAATCGATTCTGCATGTGACGGAGACGCCATGGTCGCTGCCATCTTTCGTGACTGACGTGGGCGCATTGTTCGCGGAGGCCATCAGAGAGGGTGCGGCGGTGTATGCCGAAGACGGCAGCGGCGCGGAGGCAGCTGCGCTCGAAGATCGCGATGGAGCGCCTGGTACGCGGAATGAGTTTCTGGTGGACCGCACATCGTATGCCGAAGGCAGTGATCACGACGACTATGATTCATCGACCATCGCTGTGCCTTCGCTCTACCTGCGCGACTGGCCGGACATTTATATCCACACGGATCACGACACGCTGGAGCAGATTGACGCAACCAAATTGCGACGCGTGGCGTTCCTGGGCGCCGCTTCTGGATATACATACGCGGCGCTGGGAGCGGGGAATGCGGATTCTTTGCTGGCGTTTTTTTCGACTCGTGCGCAGGGGCGGCTGGCGGAGGGCTTTGCGCGCGCGCAGGCGCTCGTCGAAGACACTCAACTGGGGCCGCAGGAAGCCTGGTATGAGGCGCGCAATCTGCTGACCCAGATGCTTCGGCGCGAGCAGGCGGAACTCGGTTCTTTCGCCATGTATACCGGAAGCGACCCTCAAAACGCGGCTGTCTTCAACAAAGATTTGGAGGCGCAGACGGTAGTGCTGAATGGGTGGATCGATCGCGGCGCGGAACGGCGTGGGGCGCACAGCTTTCTGGCGCTGCCGCCTTGGCATGACCAGCCGAATGCCGAGCGCATTCCCGTGCGCATGGGCGAGATTGGGCCGCTCACTTTTCAAAACGACGATGTGCTGCTGGACCGGCTGGGAACCGAGCGAGTGAGCAAGATTAAGCTTCTCAACGGCCGGTCGGACCGCCTGATCCGTGTGCAGGATCGCGGAGCCCTTTATGCCTACGAGATCGTGAATTTTGTCGACGGTAAGAAATCGGTGGGCGAAATACGCGATGCCGTAGCCGCGGAGTTTGGGCCTATCCCCATCGATGTGGTGGTTGATTATTTGAAGGCTTGCGAAGAAGCGAAGGTCGTAACTCTTCGTTAGAAGCGGCGAGCGGTTTTACGCATTGCGCTGGATGAATTCTCAATCTTCAGGAGCTGGCACACGTGAACGAGACAATCGGTGGAATTCTAACGAGGCTGCGTTTTATGGGCTGCTTCATGGCGTTTTTATTCATAGCGGCTTTTGGCTTGACAGCAAATCTTTTATCTCAGACAACGGCGCCTGGTGTTATTGAGCTCACCTCTGGCCTGGGCCGCAAGCTGTATGCGCTGCCCGATGACAAAACCATTGGAGACGCTCGCAAGAGCCTGGCGGCAGATCCCAAAAATATCAGCATGGTGCTGCAACTTGCGCACGCACAGGCAGCACGGCGCCAATATCGTGAAACTATAGCCACTGTTACCAGCGGGCTGGCGTTTGCACCAAACAATGCGGACCTTTATCTGGAGCGGGGCCACCGTGAGCTGGGATTGCGAGAGTTCAAGGCGGCCATGAAGGATCTGGAGCAAGCGACGCGGCTCGCCCCTGAGATGTTGGACGCTCACTATCATTTGGGCCTTGCGCATTATTTCCTGGGCGAGTTCGATGCTGCGGCAGCTTCGTTTGACCATGCTCGATCTCTGGCGAAGAACGACGATAGTTTGATCGATTGCTCGAACTGGCTTTATGTTTCGCTGCGTCGCGCCGGCAAGGAACAGCAAGCAGAGCAGGTATTGGTGCGCATCACGCCGGAGATCAAGAACACCGAACCGCACCTTTATTTCTATCTGCGCCTGCTGCACTTTTACCAAGGAAAGCTCACCGCCGAAGCCGTGCTACCACCGCCGCCCACGGGGCCGGCCGACCTCGAAGGCGAGCTGTCCTTCGATACGGTTTCCTATGGCGTGGGAAACTGGCGCTTCTATCATCACGACAACTCCGGCGCCATGGAGTTGTTTAGAAATGTGGTGAAAGGCGAGGCGTGGAACTCATGGGGATTTATCGGTTCGGAGCTGGAGCTTCTTCATGGTGAGCAGAAATAAAGTATGGTGGAGGGCATGTCCATGAAAAAGATCCTTCGCATCAGTTTGGCGTTGTCCCTTACGCTCGCAGTGCATTCGGTGAGTGCTCAAAACGCGGAGGGAAAAGATGCGGTGTATTACCCGGCCGCTTCCGCGCTGCAAACGGAGACGGACGAGTATACGCGCTACGAGCTGCTTGATCCGGAGACTGCGAGCTTCAAGATTTACTACGAAGTGACTGCGACGACCGCGGGAGCCAGGTTTTTTTATAACCCGATCCGCAAAGGCAGCGTGGCCAGCGATGAAAGTGTCTATGACGCGATGAGCGGCAAGGCGTTGCACTTTGATGCGGTGAGTGGTGCCGAGGCACGCAAAGATACGCTGATGGCGGACGCCGAACTGGACACCGAATACATCAAGGTGACACTAGCACGCCCAGTGCCGGAAAACGGCCAGGGGCGGGTCATTATCGTCAAGACTTATAAGGACGCCAAAAGCTACTACGTCGATGGCAAAACGATCGTCTTCAAGCGGCCTTTGGGAATCCAGCGCGACAAAGTTGTGTTGCCCGCGGGGTACGAGGTGGTGAAGTTGACCGTGCCGTCGCAGATTCTGACCGAGAAAGATGGGCGCATTGCGATCAGTTTTCTTCACGCGGGTGCGGGCGAGGCTCCGCTCGAAGTGCGCGCGGTGAAGGATGCGCGGACCGGCGCGAATTCATTGCCGGCGGAATTGACGAAGGAGCGAAGCTGGGAGTCGCCCTTTGCCGGAGAGACGGAGCAGGACCGGTTGTCGGAGCGGGCCAGGCAGGATCGGGACATTGTGTACTTCCTGCAGCAGCCGGAGACGCACTCCTTCAGCCTCTATCACGACTATACCGAGACGCGCACGGGTGTGAATGGCTATGCCAATGTGGTGCGCACCGGCAGTGTGGCAAGTCATCCTTCGGCTTACGTCTTGGATACGGGCGAGCAGTTGAAGGCTGGAGAGATGAGCGGCGCAGAGATGATCGCGTCAAAAATCAATACTGGGGAAACCGTGGCAGCGGATGCTCGGGTGGTGGTCATTCCCTTTGCCCCGGTACAGACAGGGCAAACGCTGCGGCTGCGCATTGCTGAGACCTATACGGCGCCGGTGAGCTATCGGCTGAATGGCGACGAGTTGGTGTTCGATCGCGGACTTGACCGGCCACGCAATGCAGTGGTGCTGCCTTCGGGCTGGTATTGCACAGCCAGCGCTGTTCCGGCCACGGTGAGCCAGTTGCCGGATGGAAGAATACGGCTGGATTATTGGGATGACCGTCCCGAGGCTGTGGATGTGTTGCTCAAGGCAAAGCGGCGCGGCGGCGCGGAGTGAGATCGTGTTCTCGGCAGATTGCGCCATGCTGCCTTGTATCCCTCAGTCATCGCGCAGGTGGCCCGCATCGGGAAGAATGTGCGCCAGCCATCAATCTCGCGCGCGCGGAGTCTCCGCGTGTAGCGAGGGCCGGTGTAGCGAGGGCCGGCTGAAATGCAAGCTCAATCTCAGCCAACAATCTGTTCTTGATCCAAATCGGTAGCGTGGTCATTTTCTCTGCTTTGCTTCTCTAAGTTGATTAATCGACTCATAACCTGGTCGGGTAATTGAGGATCCACTGCAACATTGCTCGATGTAAGTTTATTATTCCGCTTCTTTCTCTTAGGCTGATTCGCCGACAATACACTCGCATCCTCCAAGCCTGATTCGACAGCCTTACGCAAGCGCGTGTAACGCACTTTGCGCCGATCCTTGGCAAGTTCAGAGGCACGCATCAGGATCTCAGCCAGGCTCTCGGGCGATTGATGGAGCATTGGCTATAGTACCGGTCGCAGAACAAGTCGCCGTGAACGTATCGTCCCAAGATTGACGCGGAGGGGAAGCCAACGGTAGGCGGGCGTGCGCGACCGTTGCAGACGCTGATCTGGTATCCCGCTGAGAAGAGCGGCAAGAAGCCGATGACGGTAGGGGACTACAGCGAGCTGCTGGTTACGGAGACGAGTTTCGATAAGCCGAAGCTCTGGGGGGAATGGAAGGCGTGGATCGACGGGATGAAGCCGACGCTTAACGATTCACTGTGGGCAGTTCGGGACGCGACAGCCCTGAATGAAAAGTTTCCTTTAGTGATCTATGCACCAAGCTTCTCGGCGATGTCTTGGGACAATGTGGATTTGTGTGAGTACTTGGCGAGCCATGGGTATGTGGTGTTGTCGAGCACGGATCTGGGAGCGACGGCGCGGGTGATGACTAACGATCTTGAGGGGATCGACGCCCAGGCGCGGGACATCTCGTTCCTGATTGGCTATGCGCGGACGTTGCCCAATGGGGATATGTCGGAAATTGCAGAGGCCGGATTCAGCTGGGGCGGGATCTCAAATCTGTTTGCGGCAGCGCGGGATAACCGGATTGATGCCCTGGTGGCGCTGGATGGGAGTATGCGGTACTACCCCGGGGTTGGTGAAGAATTCGGGCTATGTGCATCCGGAGGAGATGACTTTGCCGCTCATGTTTTTTACGCAGGGTGCGATCTCGCTGGAAGAGCAGGCGACGGACTTTACCAGCAAGGACAACGACGGGCCTAACGTGCTCAATGCATGGACGCGTGGAGATTTGATTTCCGTGGATGATATGGCGCTGACTCATGTGGAGCACAGCTCGATGTATCAGCGGAATGAAGAGATAGAGTGGTTACCATCGCGCAAGAGCCCAAATGGTTCCGCGTGGATATGCACGATCATCTTGCCCCAACAGCTGAATTCCACAAGCTGCAGCGATGGGAGCATTCCATCCTTTGCAGAGATGGCAAGTCGGCACGAAGTTGATCAAGCAGACGAGGCGCCAGCACTATGCGCAGGGTGTGCCGCGCGGGCGAGGACTACGCAGTTACATAGCGGCGACGAAATCCGGAAGCACGTCAGGTGCGCTTACCTCCAAAAGCTGTGCCATCCGCGCCGCCATTCCGGTGTACATCGACGCAACTTGGAATGCAT
>Ga0193726_1001952_pt1 | contig 14781 bp, 15 predicted proteins | sample H2c1metaG_FD_144928 | JGI IMG/M metagenome (GOLD analysis project Ga0193726, IMG submission 144928) | Soil microbial communities from a riparian zone of the East river system, Colorado, United States - H2c1 | ecosystem: Environmental > Terrestrial > Soil > Riparian zone | place: USA: East River... | reverse complement strand
GGTCGCTCCGAACTCCGACCGGCTTTCGAGGAGCCGGCAGCCTTCTTGCCGGCGCCAAACGCCTGGCAATCAGGAATCGCATTTCCCCGCATCTGCCATAAAAGAGCCCGCGCCGGCGGGAACGCCAGAGCGGGCTTGACCGGCTCAGTATTCGCTGGGCAGATGGATTACGTTGTTCACAAAGTACAGCGTGATCTCATCCAGTGGAAAGTCCGTGTACGCGATGGTCTTGGTGAACACGATGTTTCCGTTGCCATCGTCGCAGGTAAGCTTAGCGGATCGGTCGGAACCTACGGCAAGTTTCCATACTTGAAAGTCCTCGGCGGCCACGCGCTTGTTGTAGGGCTGAAGGATCGCGATTTCGTCGAGAAGCCAATACGCTCCGCCGTTGTCGGCCACATGCTTTGCGCCGTCGGTGAAGAGAACGTTGCGGTTGATCCCGTGCCGGTACCAGTTCTCGGTGCCGGTGAACTGCGCGAGATCGCTTTTGGTGAGAGTCTTCGTCGTCATGTTGTTTGCCTCTTTTCTTGAAGTGGCCCCCACGGCGGGGGCGAGAGAGGCAACAAAACAGCCGCATGGAAGGCGCGGAGTCACAGGCAACCGTGGAATAAATGAGGGGGCAGCCCGTAGGGGAAGGATCGTTTATGCCGCGAAAGTGCCTTGACACTAGCCTGCGGCTGTTAGCTTGACTCCGACCCGGACGTTGCTGGGCGACGAGAACAGACAGCGTGACAAGGACCGAGCCAGGCCCGGCGAGTGCAGCGCAGTTTCTCTCGCAGGGTTCGGACTACAAGTGGCGGGCTCTCAATTCAGCCGCATGGCAAGCGCCGTGACGGAGCATGAATCTGTGGCTCTCGGGGACGCGGTCGGATCAAGACGGGAAAGCGGGCCATCGCACAGGTCATGGCTCCCAAGGAAGTTGCTCCTGCCTGTCGCACATCGAAGTCCGCGAACCAATTGCGATCGGGGTCAACTCGGACCGGCGCAATCCCTGGTCAAGGCAAGGCCTGGTCAAGGAACGAAGGGTAGCACCTGAGAAAGCTGCCCTTCGTTGTATCCGGAATGAGAGGAATCGGCCGCCAACCTAAGGGCATGTCCGCAGAGAAAGCGGCCCCCACTGCTAGAATCGCTACCCCAGAAGAAGCCGGCCAGCATGCCAGTTCACCATACACGCTGTCACTTGTCCGCTCCGGTTGCCGCTCAGAAATTAAAGCGATACCCAAGAATCATCTTGGCGATCAAGTGGTCGGTCGCACCGGTGAGACCCACGCCGAGGCCGAAATTGATCTCCCATTGCGGCGCTATATTCAAATCGATCGCAGGGAAAATTTGATGCTGCTGACCTGATACCGCGCCGAACCCGGTCACGGGGCCGACCGAACCGTAATATTCCAGGCCTCCCGCGATTTTCGGAGTCAAGTCGTAGCTGAATTTGAGATTTGGGGAAAAGACGACGCCTTGGTTCACGCCCTCCCCATGGAAAGAGCGGTCCAGCGTAGGGTTCACGGACCAATACCATCGCCCGACTTTTTGGTCCACGATCGGGCGGATTTCCCAGGTCCAGGTGTCTTCGGAGTACTGTCGCCTCTGGTAGCCGATTTCGTTTGAGACGCTCACACCGACCGGCCAGTGCCACTTCTTGGGGACGGCAACCCGGGGCCGGATGTGATCCCCCACCCACTGCCAGCCCTGGCCGTCGGTTATGGAAGTGAAAATGTAAAAGCCGCACTCGAACCAGTCATTAAAGCCGTGGGTGATTTCGACCGTCTCATGCTCGGCGTGATGGGTGGGATAAACACCATTCACCGTCGCCTTCGATCCGTCGATCGTGAAGTTGCTATGGAGTTCGACCATCGTGTGTCCGGGATCGACCAGGTCCGATCCGTACACCTGGATTTCGTAGTTGTCCTGGGCCCGGGCTTGTGGGGCAGCCAGGAAGAGGGTCAGAAATGCAATGGCGAGAAGGCACCCGTGCACAGGACCGCGGCGGAAAACGAGGACCAAAGGCGGGGAACTCTTCTCGGTGAGTCGAATCTCGCAAGATCCGCCGGAAATGCTGCAGAATGGGAAATGGGTCTCCTGCGATATCCCTGCCGTCCAAGGTACGTAACCCATTCGCCGATTCGCCGAACCACCCACCATAAGGAAGGTTATCACTTCCCTATTCATCGAGAAAGCCCCCGCCATCAGCCGCATCAGCATCTCAAACTTCTTTTCATCTTCATCTTCATCGTCTCATCTTCATCGTGTCATCTGCATCGCGCGCCCGCTTCCCTCCCCATGGCTCGCCGGGATCTTGGAAAGACGCCCTCCATGCGCTGGTTTTCCCCTCGCAGGCAAAAAGACCAGGTTCCAATCGAGGTTCTCGATCGGGCCGGAGAAAAAGCCGAACTCTGCGAGTTCGGCTTGAAACATGCGGGTTTCCAATGAGAACCGTCCCGGGGAATCAAATCGCAACGCCGGCAAAAAACGCCCTCCGGGGAAATAGGCCACCAAACCCGGCAGGCAATACAATCAGTGCTGGTTCACTCTCACAGACGTGGCCGAAAAGAGTCGACGCTCGGAAGCAACCTGGCTTCGTCCCCTTCTCTTGGGTGCGTTCGGATTCCAGTCCAGGATGCAGGCAGCTTACGGTGGCTCCCAGGGTGCGTTACGGCAACCATCTCCGGCCCCGCGGGCATCGAATTCACAAGCGTTAAAGTTCCTCCTCAAGAAAATCAAAACTCGAGGCTCTTGCGGCATTACGGCACGCGAAAAGGGGTCTGAATGATTGCACGCACCATCGATTCGGCGGCAGGGACTCTCTACCTGGAACACGTGAATCCGCAGTGGGTCCGGCTGCTGAACTTGTTGGAGATGAATGTTCGCTACAAACGCTGCTCAGGCACGGAACTGTTCACCTCAGACGGCAGGCGTATCCTCGATTTCCTTTCGGGATACTGCGTGCATAACATTGGACACAACCATCCTTCCGTGATCGCCGCGTTGCGCGAAGAGCTGGATCGCGCCGGTCCGGCGATGGTTCAGACTCACGTGGCAGAGCGCGCAGGCGAGCTTGCGGAAAAGCTTTGCCGGCTGGCGGGCGGCCGATTGACCAAGGTGTTTTTCGGAAGTTCAGGCAGTGAAGGGGTCGAGGCGGCAATCAAATTCTCTCGCGCCCATACGGGAAGAGCCGGCCTGCTCTATGCAAATGGCGCGTTCCATGGGCTCACCTGCGGCGCGCTTTCGCTGATGGGAGATGCGTTTTGGCGCGAGGGATTCGGTCCGCTTCTGCCCGAAACCGAAGCCATCCCCTTCGATGACCTGGGCTCGCTTGAACGGAAACTTGCCAGCAAACGCTTCGCGGCATTCTTCGTGGAGCCGATTCAATCGGAAGCCGGCATCTCCGTGCCGTCGCCGGAATATTTTCGCAGCGCACAGTCTTTGTGTCGGCGTTATGGAACGCTGCTGGTGCTGGATGAAGTGCAGACCGGCATGTACCGGACCGGGCCGTTTCTGGCAGCGCAGCGCTTCGGCGCAGATCCCGACATGGTGGTGCTGGCGAAAGCGATGAGCGGTGGACTGGTTCCGGTGAGCGCGACCCTGATGACGGAAGCGATCTATGAGTCGGTCTACGGATCCCTGCGGCGAGCGATCATCCATACCTCCACCTTCAGCGAAAATAGTCTGGCGATGCGAGCGACGCTGGCGACTCTGGAAGTTTTGGAACAGGAAAAGCTGGGCCCCCGCGCGATCGAAGCGGGCGACAGACTACGGGCCCGCTTGCAGGAAGCTCTTCGAGGGTACGAGATGGTGAAAGCCGTGCGAGGCGAAGGGCTCCTGCTGGGGATTGAATTCACTTCCCCAGGGTCACTTCGGCTGCGGGTTCCCTTTGAAGCCTTCACCCTTATCCATCCGGCGATGTTCGGGCAACTCGTGGTCATGCATTTGTTCCGCGATAGCGGCATTCTCACCCAGATTTGCGGAAATAATTTCATGGTCCTGAAGGTAGCCCCGCCTCTGGTGGTCACGGATGATCACATCGACGAGTTTGTTGCCGCCATGGAAAGAGTCGTCGAGTCGGCGCACTCTTCAACCGCTTTCTGGTCCGAGGGGCTCGGTCTTGCCAGCAGAGCCATCCATATCTAGCGGGTTTGACACCGGAACAAGGGGACGGTGAATCGCGAGGGTCTTCACCTCCCGGTGCTTCATTTTCGGGTGCTTCATTCAGGATTGAGACAAATGCGAATTGTGAGTGCCGCGAGCGCGTTCCCAAAACACTACTACCCGCAGGAGACGCTTTTTCGAGCGCTCCAGGAGTATTGGGGCGCCCGGTTGGAGAAGCCGGAGGTATTGCGCCGGTTCCATCAGAACGCGGGAGTGGATGGGCGATTTCTTTCCCTCCCGATAGACGCTTACCCGGAGCTACGGGGCTGGGGGAGGCGAACGATCATTGGATCCGGACGGCCCAGGAACTGGGCCAGTGCGCCATCAGCCGCGCGGTCACGGCTGCGGGCATGGATGTCCGCGATATTGGGACGCTGTTTTTCACTTCCGTCACCGGGATTTCCAGCCCTTCGATCGACGCCCTGCTGATCAACCGGATGGGACTCTCGCCCAACATCCGGCGGGTTCCCATGTTTGGCCTGGGCTGCGTGGCGGGAGCCGCTGGCATCGCGAGGGCCGCCGACTACGTGCGGGCTTATCCCGAGCAGGTTGCGGTCATCCTCGCCGTGGAGCTGTGCTCGTTGACTCTGCAGCGAGACGACATGTCGATGGCCGGTTTGATCGCTTCGGGACTATTCGGAGACGGCGCCGCCGCGGCGGTGGTTGCGGGAAGCGAATGTGGTTTTAGGGGTCCAAGGATTCTGGACACCCGGTCCGTTTTCTACCCCGATACCGAACAGATGATGGGTTGGAAGATATCGGAAGAGGGCTTCCGCGTCGTGCTCTCTCGAGAAGTTCCCCATTTAATTCAGCGGCAACTGGGGGCTGACATCGACAGCTTTTTCGCCGATCTGGGGCACCGTCGGGGAGACATCGGAAGCTGGGTGCTGCATACCGGGGGGCCGAAAGTGCTGCAGGCCACGGCGGCGGCTCTGGGACTCGAAGGGGACGAACTGGCGGCTTCATGGGATTGTTTGCGGCGCACGGGGAACCTTTCATCGGCGTCGGTATTGATCGTGCTCGAGGAAGTGATCAAGAACCGCTGTCCTGCGCCCGGCACTCTGGGGCTGCTGGCGGCAATGGGGCCTGGTTTCTGCTCAGAACTGGTCGCTCTCGAATGGTGAAAAAGTTTGCTTAAAACCTCGGACGTATTCGTCATCGGCGGAGGGCCCGCTGGAATTGCAGCGGCCTTGGCAGCCCGCCAGCGCGGACTCGAAGTCACGGTCGCCGACAGTCATACTCCTCCGATCGACAAGGCTTGCGGCGAGGGGCTCATGCCAGATGCAATCGCCGCCCTCGAACGGCTTGGGGTAAGCATCCCCGCGATCGAGGCATATCGGTTCCGGGGAATTCGTTTTGTCAGCTCCGGACTAGCGGCCGAAGCCGTGTTCCCCTGCGGATCGGGCCACGGCATTCGACGCACCAGCCTTCATCGCATCATGATCGAGAGCGCCGAGCGAATGGGTGTCCGCTTTCTTTGGCGCGCAGTGGTGACGGGACTTCATGCCGATGGCGTGCTGGTGCACGGCAAACTGATGCCCGCGCAATGGACGATTGGGGCGGACGGAAGTGGTTCCCGGGTCAGGGGCTGGTCCGGGCTCGACTCACATCGCCAAAAAGATCGGCGGTTCGCCTTTCGCCGGCACTACCGGGTTGCACCCTGGGCCGGCTTCATGGAGTTGCATTGGGGTGCGAGATGCCAATTCTATGTGACCCCGGTCGGTCCGGAGGAAGTCTGCGTCGCCCTGATATCGAGAGACCCGTCGTTGCGGCTGGACGAAGCGTTGCTCGAGTTTCCTGAAGTTCGAGAGCGGCTGCGCGGCGCTGCATGCGGATCGGTTGAGCGTGGGGCAGTTTCGATGACGCGCCGGCTGGACCGGGTCTGTAGCGAGCGTGTGGCGCTGATTGGCGACGCCTCCGGTGGGGTCGACGCCATCACGGGCGAGGGCCTCTGCCTTGCCTTCCATCAGGCTGACCGGCTTGGCGATTGCCTGGCTTCGGGGAGTCTGGCTCCCTACCAGAGCGGTCACCGCACCCTGGCCCGGCGTCCGGCCATGATGGCTCGCCTGATGCTTTCGCTGGCGCACCGTGAAAGGCTCCGGGGGCGGGTGATGAGGGCCTTTGTGGCAAAACCGAAATTGTTTGCGCAATTGCTCGCGACCCACGTCGGCGCCGCATCCGCCATGGATTCGGCTGTGATTGGATTGGCGTTGGGTTGGGGACTGCTGACATTGTGACCCCATCGCGAGTCGAGAAAGCCAGGGACCGTTTTCTTCCAGCTACCAGCCTGGATCGGATTCTTGTCCGACGCCAGTCTGATGAAATTGATTGCGCTTCCGATAAGCCGCGACCGTGATCCCAATCGACAGGAACATCGGAGGGATGGCCAGAACAAGGATTCCGCTGCGCAGCGCCGCGATGAACCGCGCCCCCGAAGCCGCCGCCTGGGTGTAACACAGTGAGCAACTCTGGGAAAATGCCGGGAGCGGAGCCAGAATCAGCAGGACCACAATCAGGCTCAACCATCGGATCAATTTTTCAGTTTGCACGGTTCTCCTCTTCTGCGGCCGGTCGTCAGTGCGTAAAAGGCGCTCCGCGCGACATGCGAAAGCTATCGGACCAGATCATATTCATCATCAGCAATACAAAGATGGTTGCCGGAACCAGCATCAGGAAGAGGCTCCGGCGCTCCGTCCTCATGTGCATGAAGAATCTTATCGCCAGCGCAGCCTGGATCACGGCAGCAGCCATCATGGCGATAAACTGTTGCAGTCCTGACGCAGTATAGGCGAGGGCCACCTGCAGTGCGGCGAGGGCTAAAATAAAGACGTAAATCACCAAATAGATGGCGAGTCCGCTACTTTGTTTTTCAGCCGAATTCATGAGTTCTCTCCACATTCTCATGAACGTGCAACGTTCATGAGGTAGACGAGCGGTACGACGAACATCCAGACCAAGTCCACAAAGTGCCAGTACAGGCCCCAGATCTCCATGTCATCGGAGTTATAGCGGCCACGCCGGTAACGCAGGGTCACCACCGTGATGGCGACGATACCGATGAGGACGTGCAGCAAATGCATTCCAGTGATGCCAAAGAAGGTCGCGCCAAACAGGGTTGAGCCCCATGGATTCTGGGAAGGCCGCAATCCTTCGCCAATCAGGTTCATCCACTCGCGAACATGCAGGACGGCAAACAGGATTCCGCCGGCGACGGTGAGGAAGGCCCAGCGGATTGCTTTCGATTGATTCCCCGATTTCGCTGCCTGCACTCCGATCAGCATGGTCAGACTGCTGGTAACGAGGACAAAAGTCATCAGCATGACGTTGATGATGCTGGGACGGAAGCGGAAATAATGCGGCCAGTTCGGCGAGGCATGCCGCAGGTAGCCGTAGCCGTACAGCAGGGCGCCAAAGGTGATCGAATCGGAGATGATGAACAGCCACATCACCAATTTCTTGGAAGGAATCGCAAATGGAGAAGCCTCCATCGCGCCCGTCGGATGTTCGCCCATCGTCAAATCGGCCTGGCTCACCGTGCCTCCCGCGGAATGCATAGGTCAGAACTTCGTCCACAGAATGAAAAGCAGATACAGCCAAAGAATGCCCATGAAATGCCAGTAGTGCGATGTCGCGTCCAGCGTGCTGCGACGCAGAATCAATCGCTTGAGTTTCGGAATCACGGCTACCAGCCCGCCCAGCCCGCCCAGCACGTGCAGGGCATGCACCGAGGTGAACACATAGAAAAATGAGCTGCTGGGGTTGGTCGGCAAATACAATCCGTGCGACCTTAATTGCAGCCACGCTTCATATTGTCCTGCCACGAAGAACAGGCCCAACGCCAGCGTTGCGTAGAGCCAGCCGAGTGGAACTGCGAGTTCCGCGGCTCGCCCACCCATAAAGGCCGCGACCCGGCGGCGGGCAACTTCGAGCGTGACGCTACTGGCAAGCAGCAGGACCGTATTGAGATAGAGGATGCGAGGCAGAGTGAAATGCTGCCAGTCATTCGAGCCCTGGCGAACCAGCAGGGCGCTGGTAAACGCCGCGAACGACATTGCGATCGCCGACAGCCCCACCCAGATGCCGGTCCGGGAGGGTTCGGGAGAAGGGTCCGAGGTCGTGCGAAGAGTTCCGTCTGGCGGAGCCAGGCTTCGCCAGCCTCCTCCTGCGCCCGAAGCGAGCTGCGCCGCCCGATCCCGGTCGGCCTTCGGTGGTTCATGAAGCGTGGTAGCCATGGGGCTTAAACTTTTCCTTCCGCTCCCTCTCCGGGAATTTTCTCGGGCGCATCCTGCATCACGAAATCGGCCCCGGCTGCGCTTTTGACGCCGTACTGATACGGATCATGGTAGACCACCGGATGCTTGCCCCCAAAATTGTCCCAAGGCGGGGGAGAAGGCGTGCTCCACTCGAGCGACGTGCCATTCCACGGATTCGCCGGTGCCGGCTTTCCCCAGAAACGGCTGTGAAACAAGTTGTACAGAAATACCAGCTGGACGGCGCCGGTGCAAAGTGCGGCAATGGTGATGAATTTATGCACCGGCATCAGCGGTGCCATGTAGTCATCGACGAATGAGGAATAACGGCGAACATTCCCAGCCATGCCAAGGTAATGGAACGGCATAAAGATGCAGTAGCTTCCCACGAAGGTAAGCAAGAAATGCAGCTTCCCCAGACTCTGGTTCATCATTCGGCCGGTCATCTTGGGAAACCAGAAATAAGTTCCCGCGAACATGCCGAAGATTGCGGCAACGCCCATCACCATATGGAAATGGCCCACCACGAAGTAGGTGGCGTGAAGATAGACATCGAGCGAAGGCTGCGCCAGGAAAAATCCGCTCACCCCGCCGCTGACAAACATGGAAACAAAGCCCAAAGCAAATAGCGAAGCCGGGGTGATTTGCAGCCTGGATCCATACAGGCTGCCAATCCAGATGAGCGTCAAGATGGTGGCTGGAATGGTGATGACCAGGGTGGGAAACGAGAATACCAGCGAGGAAAACGGATTCATCCCGCTGACAAACATGTGGTGGCCCCACACCATGTAGCTGAGGAAACCGATCGCGACCATGCAATAGATGACAACCTTATGGCTGAGCAGCGGCCGCCGGTAGCTGTTCATCAATATGTGAGAGACGATTCCTGCTGCGGGCAGAATCGCAATGTAGACCTCGGGATGTCCGAAGAACCAGAACAAGTGCTGCCAAAGCAGGGGTGATCCGCCGGAATGAGGTTGCAACTGGTCATTGACCACCAGGCCGCCAGGGACAAAAAAGCTGGTTCCGGCCACGCGATCGAGAATCAGCAGGATACAGGCCGGCAGCAACACTGCGAAAGCCAGCAGGCCGATACATGAAGTGATGAACCAGGCCCAGGTGGATAGCGGCATGCGCATTAAGGTCATGCCCTTGGTGCGAAGATCAAGCGTGGTGGAAATGAAGTTCAGGGAACCGAGCAACTGGCCAATGCAGAAAATGGCGATCGAAACCGCCCACAGAGTTTGGCCCGTCCCTTCTCCCGGTCCGGTGATCTTCCCCATGGCGCTCAGCGGCGCATAGGCTGTCCAACCGGCGAGCGGCGGGCCGTCACCCACGAAAAAAGCGGCAACCAGCACCAGAAATCCCACCAGGGTGACCCAGAACGACATCATGTTGAAGCGGGGGAAGGCCATGTCTTCCGCGCCAATCTGGATGGGCAAGAAGTAATTTCCAAATCCGGCGAAAGGCACATTGGTGAGAACGAAAAAGACCATGAGCGTACCGTGCATGGTCATCAGTTGCAGATAGTACTCGGGTGTGATCACGCCGCCGGGAGCTCCGACGCTCGACAGCCATTGCACGCCGGGAATTCCCCACCCCGGCCACACCAGGTGGATGCGCATCAGCCACGACAAGACCATTCCAACGATGACCGCCGCCAGGCCCAGATCGTAATACTGCTGCCCGATCACTTTGTGGTCCAGGCTGAAAATGTGCTTGCGAATGAAGCTGGCTGGCGGACCGTGGTGTGGCGTCGTGTGTGGGGAAACCTGGTGCATGTGTATTCCTCAAAAACCGGGTTGATGCTTACGCTTGCCGCAAACTGCGCGTCTTACTGCATGGCTGCTTCCTGCTTCATCCATTTCTCAAAATCATCCTGGGACATCACCTCGAGGTAAGCCTTCATGTTGTAGTGCCCCAGGCCGCAGAGCTGGGTGCAGACAATTTCGTACTTTCCGATCTTGGTGGCCGTGAAGTGCAGCGAAAGATCCAGGCCGGGAACAAAGTCCTGCTGGACCCTCAATTCCCGGACGTAGAACGAGTGGCCAACATCCTTCGCGTGCAGGAGTAAATGGACTTCGCGATTTACCGGAACCGCCATTTCCGCGGTGACAATGTCGTCTTTCGAATCGGCATCATGGTCGATGTCCAAGCCAAAGAAGTTCTGGTTGCCTTCATCAATTTTTGCAGGGTAGGTTGGGCCGAAGGTTCCGTCCGGGCCGGGGTAGCGGAAATAAAAAGCGAATTGTCCGGCCTGAACCTGGATGGGAAGAGCGTTGGCGGCAGGTGCCGCGAAATAGATTTGCGCCCAGGCTTTCTGTCCCAGGATTCCCAAAGCCAACACTTCCGTTCCCACAAAAATAAAAGCTGCGATCACCAGGCCTCTGGCTCCGCCTGGAAGGCTGGTGATCTTGGCATCGGGCCCGCGACCGGAGAACTTCCAGACCAATAGGCCGAGCAAAATTTGCGCCGCGAGGAATGCCAGTCCGGCCTCGACCATGGTGTCAGCCATCTGGTCGTCGATCAGATGGCCGTGAGTTGAAATATCGACGGGCTGGGTCCAGCTGTGCAGCACAACCGGCACTGCTGACAACAACGCCACCACCGCCAAGGTCACTGCGAACAATTTTCCCATGAGGCTTTGCCTCTAGCCGATTTGTCGATTGCCGGAACAAGAGAACGGCCGCCACATCGACGGCCGTTCTCTTGTATTTCTCCCTGAAGTTCTCAGCGTCTGCACCTTAAATACTAATATTAATATTTACTTGGCTTTAAAAGTGAAGTTTGCGGTCGCTGGTTTGCCGGCGGCAACCGTGACATTCTGGGTTTGCGATCCATACGTTTCCTGCCACGCGGTGATGGTGTAGGTGCCGGGAGGAACATTCAAATTGTAGGCACCGTTTATGTCGGTAATTGCGTGGGGCCCTTTTAGCACGGCCACATATCCGTGCATCCAGGGATGAATGTTGCACTTCACGGGTACGGCAATTTCTTCGTTTGCCCAAGTTACGTCGAAAGCCGGCGCTCCTTGCGGCTGGGATTTGTTCCACTCCGGATTCTTCGTAGGCTGGGGGTGAATATTGTGCGAGGTCTGGTCGGAATTTATCACTTTCATGTGCTGGCCGGCATCCACCACAACCACGTGCGGCAGATATTGACAGCCCTTCTGGGTGATGCTCGCAGCCTCGGGCGGAACGCTCGCGGCCTCGCTGCCATTCAAGCCCTGCGATACGTAGATCACCACGTTGGCAAGACCGCCGCCTGCTCCGACGACCACTCCCTCGGTCGTAATCGGCTTGTCTTTGTGCTCGGCGGCGCAGCTCGGTTCCTTGGACATGTCGATCGGTTTCTGATGGGGCGCAATGCCGTCCAGCTTGATGGTTCCGCTAATGCCGCCTCCCGAGGGTGGCGCGGCATGAACTTTTGGCCGCAAGATCGCCAAACCAAAGACCACGAGGGCGGTTGCGGTGAGCGCCGCCGCGAATTTGTACCGGTGCTGAGTCTTCATTAAAAAGGTCTCCTGAAAGCTGCCTGCTATTGACCCAAAGGCGCCGGCGAGGGCGCCGGTGCAGGCTCTGCCGGAAGCGGTACGTTCGGATCAATCGGTTTTAAGCCAAGTTGCCGCGCAATTTGCTTTTCCTTGGCGTTATATTCGTTTCTGGGTTGCAAAGTCCTGAGATAGAAAACCAGTTCCCAGGCTTCTTCGGGTTTCACGTTGTCGGCGAATGAAGGCATGGGTGTGCCGTCCAAACCGGTCATAAAGATCTTGTACAGGTCAGAATCGCTGGATCCGCATTTGAAACGGCCTGCCTGAGTGAAATTAAAGGCCAGGATTGGCCGATTCTGATCATCTTGCAAGGTATCGGAGGACGGCCCATTCGCTCTGCCTTCTACGCCGTGACACTTCCAGCAATCCAATTTCTGGAACAATACCTGCCCCGCTTTAATTCGCTCCGCCGTGACTTCCGGGGCGGTGGGAATTTGGATCACGACCCCCGGCTTGCCGGCCGTCCACTTGGGTGAAAAGTGTTTTACATAGGCAACCAGGTTAATACGGTCCTGGGCCGAGAGCGGATTCCAGGGAGGCATGTTCGAATTCTCAACCCCACGGCCGATGGTGTTGTAGAGGTCTTCATCCGTGGGCAAGGTTCCGGTAGGTGTAGACCGGCACTTGAACTGGCCAAGGGTGAAATTGCGAGGCTTCGGATCAAGGTAGGGGGCGCTCTCGCCATTGCCGTCACCGATTTCGCCGTGACAGCTCAGGCAATACCTTCGGTAGCTCCCTTTGGCCGCTTCGGCGCGGCCATTGAGCCCGCCCACGTGTGCCTCGATGCCTAACCGCTGGTCTTCGTCGTACTTGGTGACTTGGCCATAGACCATCGTTGACAGCATCAAAACTGCAACCAAGCCGACAAGAAGCGACCCATGGAGTACGTTTTCTCGCATCGCTATCCCTCGCTTAGAAGGCAAAATCAAACCCGAGCATGAGACTGCTGCTGGTGAGGTCCGAGCCATCCGGCGCCAGCCCTTTATAACGGATCCACGAGTATTCGTTATGCCAGGCAAATCCCGCCCGGTTGGTCATGAACGGCATATACCGATATCCCACCAAATAGGTGTCCAGATTCCCGTAATTCGACGGATTCCCCGCCATGACGCTCGCGATTCCCTGCTGTGAATTCCGTACCCACTCCGAGCGCTGAATGAAGATCAGCTGCGGACTATGCACGTAATGGGTTTCGACAAATGCTCCATTCCAGGTGGGCGCCCGCGCTCCCACCGGGAGTACGGTGCCTGGAGTATTATTCCCGGTCGCGATCCCGTCGATCAGGTCCCCATAGCCTGCTCCGAACCAGGCGCTATCTTTCCCGTGCTGAGTGACCACCTGGAAGTCCAGCTTGCCAAAGTAAAACAGGCCGACGAAACCCACGCGGCTGAACGTCTTGTTGCCGATCCCAGAACTCGGAAGCGGCACCCCATCGGAGGTTAGATACGTCGTCGGAGCCTGGCCCACCATGGCGTATGCGCCGATGCGGTCGGTCCCCAGTTTTCCTACATCAAACGCCTGACTCGCGGCAAAGAACCCGCTGTACGCATTGCTTCCATACGGCAGATCCACGTTTCCGTCGTTCGAACTGATCAGCGCGGCCGACAAACGGGTGCGGTCGTTTACCGAATGCCCCATCCACTCGATGCCCAGCTGGTTGTCTCCAATCTGTCCGAAGATGTTGCCATCCCCGGCGGGGATGAAATGATAGATGTTAAAGCCCCCTCCGTAGCTCGAGAGAGTAATCACCCGCTTCTCAGAAACGATGTTATCCAGTTCGAATTTGCCCATCTTGATGTTCAGCCAAGGACTGCCGAACAGGTTGTCCAGTCGAGCGTTGACCGATTCGAAATGGAAGGCGCCGGTCTCGTCGGCGGATGGCACCAACAGGAATGAAATGTTCTTGTCCAGGGTACCGCCGGCCAGAATGTCGAGCCCGCTAAGGTCAAAACCGCTGGAAGTGATCTTGGTAAATCCCGCGTTCGGGCCGACCTGAGTATCAATGGCGACCTTGTCGGTACTCTCCCGATGCCAGTACGGGGTGATCCGGAATGTGACCGGCCAGTAGGAAGGGTTCTGCCAGATCGGAGCATCCCGGTCGTTCATCAGTTGATAGCCGTTGTCTTTGAACTTTTGCCCGAAGTAATTGAGCATGGGCCACGCCTCGTGACAGGCGGAGCAGCGCAGTCCGTACTTCCTGGCAAATGCCGGCAGTGCGTTTGCACTCGGTAACGAGCCCAGCAGCACAACCGCAAGAAGCAGCCAACCCCCAAAGCTACGGGACGAGGTCATCGAACCCCTCCTGAACCGATGCGAGATGAGGCGCCGTCAAGGCAGGCGGCGCCCAAGGATTCAAGTGCGTGCCCATGCACTTACTAACACTATCGGTGAAAGTGTGTCAAGAAAACATTTGTAAAGATATTTAGAAACTCGTGGGGGTGAGCGATTGCAGAACGCAATCGAGGATCAGGCCTTAAGACCTTGGAGAATGATTTTGGCCGTGATGGCGGCAGATTTCCTGGCACTCTTGTGGTCTTGGCCTAGCGCTTGGGAACGCAAGAATCCGAAACTCATTCCCAGCATTCCGACCGATTGCACCAAGGCCTCAAACTCAGTCACGGTGAGCTTCTTGCACCGCTCAAAGTGCCTCAGGCGTCGACGGATGGCGTCAGCTCGGGACGTGACGGACCGATTGATGACCTTTCTGATGCTGGCGTCCAACAGAGCCCGAGGGATGATGACACAAAGGAAATCCCTGTCTTCCCACATTCGCTCAACTTCCCAATCGACCAATTGGAGGAATTCCTGGTCGAGGGTCGGAGCCGGTCGCAGCTG
>Ga0193726_1001951_pt1 | contig 14783 bp, 13 predicted proteins | sample H2c1metaG_FD_144928 | JGI IMG/M metagenome (GOLD analysis project Ga0193726, IMG submission 144928) | Soil microbial communities from a riparian zone of the East river system, Colorado, United States - H2c1 | ecosystem: Environmental > Terrestrial > Soil > Riparian zone | place: USA: East River... | reverse complement strand
CGGCCCGCGCGCTCATCCTGCGCATCAGCGCGCGGGCCGCCTCATCGAGTCCGGTGCGGTCGGCGAGGAATCTGCGCAGCGCGACACGCGCCACTGCATACGGCGGCACCAGCATCACCTCGCGCAGAATGTCGCTGAGGCGCGCCGCGAGACTGTACAGTCCGAGGTCGGTCACCGTGAGGCTCAGTCCGAGTATGAAGCGCGGCAACTGCACGGCCGCCCACGCCATGGTCTTCGATACGACCAGGGGCCCTGCGAAGCCCGCCAGCTCCCGCCAATGACTGCTCGACAGGCTTAAGCGAAGAGGCAGGCGCGAGTTGATCCATAGCACCGCGACACTGACCACGCGCTGCACGACGGCCTGCCAGACCAGCGCCCAGACGCCGGCGCCCGTGAGCGTCAGCACGATCCCCACCACCCCTCCGGCCGTGATGCCGGCGGTCATGCGTACCGTCAGCGGCATGAACTCCATGCGCCGTTTGGTGGCGGCGGTCGGCGCACAGGCAAGCGACGACACTAGCGGCAGCAGCGCCATCGTTCGCAGGACGGAGGCGAGCTGCGGCTCGTGGAACAGTCCCGCCAGTGGTTCTGCCAGCAGAAACAGTCCCACCCCGAGGATCGTTGACACGAACACCACCACGCTGTTCATGGTGGCGTAGTGCCCGTCATCGATGTCGCGCACCGAGATGAGGATCTCGGTCGTGCCGTCAGCGAGGACGGACTCGCAGAAGCCTATCAGCACCATGACGATGGCGATGAGACCGAAGGCATGTGGTCCAAGCAGCGGCGCCTGGATGGCGAACACGCCCATCGCGAACAGCTGCGTGTACAGGTTCTGGACGGTTACCCAGGTCGTGGGCGAGACGCGGGCAAATAGCCTGCGGCTCATGAGCGCTTGCCCGTGACATAAGCGGCGCCGGGAAGCTGCACAACCGGCCCCGACGGCCGAATAAACCAGCCGTGCGGCGTGGGTCTCATTTCCATAAGGCGGTGCTGGCCGGGCAATAATTGGGGCCGCTATGATACACTGGCTACCCTATGAAGACCGGGAAGGGGCTCACACCCCGGCTGCCGCGAGAGCCGTACGCCGATTCGGGAGAGTAGCTCAGCGCTTCGCCGCTGGTGACAACTAAAGCCACAAACGCCGCGCAGGAAGTAACGACATGTCCAGCATCTTGAAATTCGAAATGCCGCAGCTTCAGTCACTGCCCGTCGCGGGCCGACCCGATGACAGCGTGCCGCCGTTCAGCAGCGCCTCGCGGGACCAGTTCCGCACCTGCAACAATCAGCGCAGCTTCTTCTTCAAGCATGACCTGCAGAACAACCCCCTGATGAGCCTGCCGAGCCTGCTGGAACTCTCGCGCCGGCGGCCGCAGAACGGCGCGTATGCGCACTGGTCCAACGGGACCGTGGGCGTCGATGATCGCTGGGATGCAGGCCAGGGGCCGCGCTACACCCTGCATGAGACCATTGCCAACATCGAGAACAACAACTCGCTGGTGGTGCTCAAGCACGTCGAGGAGGATACCGTCTACGGCCCCTTCATCCACGAGGTGTTCGAGCGCGTCATCGATCTCGCCGGCCCGACGATGCGCGACGACATCCTGCGCGGTCGCGGCACGATACTGATCGCCTCGCCACGCCGCCTGACCACTTATCACATCGACTCGGATCTCAACTACTTGTTTCAGATCGCGGGCGACAAGTGGTTCAGCGTATTCGATCACAACGATCGCACGTTGACGACGCACGAGGAGCTGGAGAATTTCTTCGGCGGCGATCTCAACAGCGCGGTGTTCAAGCACGGCAGACAGAAGGATGCCAGCCTTTACGATCTGTGCGCCGGGTACGCCGTGCATGTGCCCTGCTTTGCGGCGCACTGGGCGCAGAACCGCGACGCGCCCTCGATCGCGCTCAGCATCAACTGGGACCTGAACTCCATCATGCGTCTCGGACGCATCTATCGTCTCAACGGCAAGCTGCGTCACCGCGGCTGGCAGCCCTCGCCACCGGGCACCTCGGCGTGGCGTGACAGCATGAAGCTCGCGGCTCTCGATGGCCTAACCCTGGCCAGGCGAATCGCCGGACGCGCCAGCCAGGCGCCCGAGACCATGAACTCCTAGGCGCTCCGGCGCGGCGGCGCGCTGGCTATCTGCGACATAACGCACTGGTAATTTGTGAGCGGCTTCGCGTCTGTGGTAAAGACAGTCCCTTATGATTCGGCGCCGTCGAATACCGGGTCTCTTGTTGAATGAACGCACTTTATAGCGAATTGCAATGGTTGCCCCGAACGCCGACGGATTTTGGTGAACGACTCAAAGGGCTGAGGAGTGCTTCAGGCCCCTTGGGCCGTGAGTTGCAGGTGCTGGCGCGGCATTCGTTGGATTTAAACGATCTGACCAAGCTCGCCAAGGTGCTTGGCAAAGTGCGTCTCGACGGCAAGTCGGTCGACCCGCTGCGGCCGTTTAAGCTCGCGGTACTCAGCAACTCGACCATCGATTTGATCGTGCCCGCACTGGTCGCGAGCGCAATTCGCCACGGTATAGCGCTCGACGTGGTCCAGCCCTCCTACGACCAAGTCGCACAAGAGGCATTGACCCCGGATTCCAAGGTCAACAGTTCGAAGCCCGATGCGGTGCTGCTGGCGCTCGATTACCGGGCGCTGCCCCTGAAAATGTCGCCGGGCGACGCGGACGCCGCGGCGGCCACCATACAAGGCGCCCTTGGTTACCTGCGGACGCTTAGGGACGGCATCAAGGCCAATTCCAATGCTGTCTGCATTTTCCAGAATTTCGCGCAGCCTGCGGAAACGCTTTTTGGCGCCTTGGATGCATCGCTGCCGGGAACGCTGCGAAGCCTGCTTGCCAACATCAACCATGAATTGGCTCAGTACGCGGCCGGCTCCGGTGATGTACTGCTGGATGCCGCGGGTATTGCCCAAACCGTCGGCCTGGCCGAGTGGCATAACCCACGATTGTGGAACATGGCCAAGTTTTCCTTCTCCGAGGAACTCATCCCGCTGTATGCCGATCACGTCAGCCGCGTGGTAGCCGCCCTTCGCGGCAAGAGCGGCAAGGTGTTGATCCTCGACCTCGATAACACGGTTTGGGGCGGAGTCATCGGCGACGACGGCATGGAGGGCATAAATATCGCCCAGGGCGATGCAGCGGGCGAAGCCCATCTCGCGGTTCAGCGCCTGGCGCTCGATCTGCGCCAGCGAGGCATCGTGCTGGCAGTTTCCTCGAAAAACACCGATGAGGTGGCGCGCCGGCCGTTCGAGCAGCATCCTGAGATGCTTTTGAAGCTCGAACACATCGCGGTGTTTCAGGCCAATTGGAACGACAAGGCCACGAATATTCAGGCCATTGCCGAGGAGTTGTCGCTGGGGCTGGATGCCATGGTGTTCCTCGACGACAATCCTGCCGAGCGGGGCCTCGTTAGAAAGCTGCTTCCGGAAGTGTCCGTACCGGAATTACCGGAAGACCCGGCCTATTACGCGAGAACGCTGGCGGCGGGCGGGTACTTCGAAACAGTGGCCGTTTCCGGCGAGGATTTCAAGCGTGCGCAGCAGTATCAGGATAATGCCAAACGCGCGGACCTGCAGAGGCAGGTGGGCGGTCTAGAAGCCTATTTGGCTTCGTTGGAAATGACCATCACGTTTCAAGCTTTTGACGCCACCGGCAGAAGCCGCATCGTCCAACTGATCAACAAATCCAACCAATACAACCTCACCACGCGACGCTATACGGATCCTGAAGTTGTGGCGGCCGAGGATGACCCGAAGGTCTTCACGCTTCAGGTACGATTGAGCGACATTTTCGGGGACAATGGCATGATAAGCGTCGTGATTTGCAGGCCAGGGGCCGCGGAAGATTGGCAGATCGATACCTGGCTCATGAGCTGCCGAGTGCTCGGGCGAAAGGTGGAGCACATGGTGCTGCGCGAGATGCTGAAACACGCCCGGACTGCCGGCATCCGCAAATTGGTTGGAACCTACCGTCCGACGGATCGCAATAAGCTGGTCGTCGATCACTACGCCAAACTGGGTTTCGCAAAGACAGCCGAAGAAGAATCGGGATTGACCCGTTGGGAGTTGTTTGTCGATGGAGCGGAGCCTGAGACCGCGCCAATGACAGTGGTTTCGCAGATCGCATGAATTTGCCGACGGACGTCAAACCCGCCCCGGGGGCGGAAGGAAAGATGGCGCGCCGCGACTGGATTCTGCTGCCATTGCTGGCATTGTTGACGATAACTCTAATCTCCGTGTGTGCCGAACTGGTGGCGCGCCGCACCTTCAGCGAATCAGCAACCAGCCTTGAAAGCTGTCTCGTTCTGACCGACCCAGCAACCGGTGTGCGCGGTATCCCCAACTCCGTGTGCTGGGAAAAATCAGCGGAAAGCCCATTGGTAGAGTATCGCCTTGACGGCGCCGGGTACCGTTCCGGGATGCAGTACGGACCCAAATCGCCGGGGACCTACAGAATCGTCATGATCGGCTCCTCGCTTGCCATGGGAGAGCGGGTGCCGTTCGAAAAAACTCTGGCTGCGCTTTTGCCCGTGGAACTTTCGCGACGCAGCGCTCGCAAGATCGAGCTTTACAACGAGGCTATGGCGTACGGCTTCGCGCGGAATACGGCGCTGCGATTCCAAGATGCTCTGCGCGCACAGCCCGATCTGATCCTTTGGGTGTTGACGCCACTGGATGTCGAAAGGGCGGGATTTACTTACGTGAAAAACTCGTTCAACAAGCCCGCACCTTCGGATAGTCCAATTGCTTCGTTGAAGAATGCAATCCTCAAAGGGATTCGCGAGCGTGGCGGCAGCATCGTTGTTGGAAACGCGTTGCGCCATTGGTTGTATGAGTTTCAGAGCCAAAGCCAGTACATTCGCTCCTTTCTGTTGAACAGACCCGATGAGGGTGAGGCCGGATTCTTGAAAGCGGAGTTGAGTCCGCAATGGCAAGCGCATGTCAGCGAATTCGACTCCTATGCTGCGGATATCGAACAACAGGCCAAGGCTGCGGGCGTGCCCTTTGCAGCGACATTCGCGCCAAATCGCGTACAGGCCGCGATGATTTCTCTGGGCGAATGGCCGCCGGGTTTCGACCCCTACCAGTTGGACAGGACGCTGCGGTCTATAGTCGCCAGTCACGGTGGAACCTATATCGACATACTGCCGGATTTTCGCAGCTTGATCGGCCCCGAGCATATGTACTATCCCTTGGACGGCCATCCCGATGCGCAAGGTCAGGCAGTTCTTGCAGAGTTGCTGGCCAAGAAGCTCGCAGGCGGCGTAATCCCGGAACTCAAAGCCAGTACTTCGGACGCGAGTCAACGGAACTGACTCTTGGATAGCGCATCCATTCAATTCGTGCTTTTCGGCCTTGCTACGGCCTTGATTTCCAATGTCAGCCGCTCGCGAAGCTGGCGTTCGATGGTTCTTTTTCTCGCCAGCATTATCTTCCTGGCATTCCTCTCGCACTATCCGCTCGCCTTCTTGCCATTGGCCGGTTTTTTATTGCTGGGCTACGGAGGACTTCTGGCGGTTGGACGCTTTGGGTCTAGGTGGTTGGTCGCCGGTGTGCTGGCGGTAATCTTTGCCTATGCCTGGCTGAAAAAGTATACGGTGCTGCCCGAAGCCATCTTTCTGCAGTTTCCCTACCTTACGGTTGGGCTTTCATACATTTTCTTTCGCGTGCTCCACTTGATCGTCGACCCTGGCGAGGGCGAGAGGCGGTATCTCAGCCCTGGCGCGTATTTGCTCTACACGCTGAACTTCACAACTTTGGTTTCCGGTCCGATCCAGCGATATGAGGATTTCTCCCGGGACCAGTTTGCCGCCGAACCGATCGAACTGGGGCCGCGAGTCGTAGGATTGCAGTTGGAACGAATCGTTCGTGGCTTTTTCAAAGTCAACATTTTGGCGATGCTGCTGCACGCTCTGCAGGAAGATGCCGTTGCACAGCTCGTGCAACCCTCGCCGCCGGCGCTCAAAGTATATGCCGCACTCCGGCTTGCCGTCGTATATCCACTTTTTCTCTACGCAAATTTCTCCGGCTACATCGACATCGTAATCGCGGTGGCCCGATTGATGCGCCTGCGCCTTCCGGAAAACTTTAACCGGCCGTTTTCCGCATCCTCGGTTTTGGACTTCTGGAATCAGTGGCACATGACGCTGTCCAACTGGCTGAAGACCTACGTTTACAATCCGCTGTTGATTACACTCATGCGGCGCATTCCGGCGATAGAAATGCAGCCGCTGCTCGGCGTGTTCTGCTTTTTCGTGACTTTTTTCCTGATCGGCGTCTGGCACGGACGTACGTCGGAATTCATCATGTTCGGATTCTTGACGGGCTCGGGAATGTCGATCAATAAACTGTGGCAACTTGGCTTGATCCGCGCCAAGGGCCGCAAGGGCTATCAGGCACTCGCCAAGAATTCCGCCTACGTGAGTTTCGGCCGCGGCCTCAACTACGCCTGGTTCTCCTTCACGCTGTTCTGGTTTTGGAGCTCCTGGGCTCAAATAGGCAGAATTTATCAGGCATTGCCCGCGTTCGAGTGGCTGGGCGTGTGGCTGACGGTGTGCGTTGCGGCGACCGTGGTTTTGGCCTCTTGGGAATGGCTGCGAACCGCGCTGCTATCGATCAAATCAGCGCAGGGCCCGGTGCTCACCAGTCGCTATGCCCGAGTCATATACGCGTCCGCACTGGCCTTGACTGCATTTGTCATATCGATCTTGCTCAATCAGCCCGCCCCCGACATCGTGTACAAGGCGTTTTAGACGCGAGTGCCTATTCCTGCATCAATTCGACCAGCATTCCCACATCAGTCATCAACCAGGCAATGTGCCGCATATCAAACGCCACCGCGGGCACCGGCCCGCTCAATAACATTGAACCTTGCTGGGTCAGGTGCTCGATGGCCGCATTGATGTCGGGCACCGAATAGCACACATGATAGGTGCCGCCGCCCTTTTTGAGGGTGCGGTCGATGGGGGAGTTCGGCCCGAAGGGCGCAACCAGCTCCAATACCGTGTCGCCGGGTCCGCGGCTCAGAAAGCAAACGGAGACTTTTTGGATCGGATCGTCAAAGGGACCCGAGGTCAATTCATAGCCGAACGAGGCCTTGAAGGTGGGTGTGGCTTCGGCCAAATCTTGAACCGCCACACCAACGTGGTGAAACGAAAATTTCATCATCTACTTTCTCCAGGGTATCTGCGACTATATGGATGGTTGGCGGGATAACGCCAGGAGAGTTTTAAACATGGAACAGCCAGAAATCTATTCCCGATTGACGGATATTTTCAAAAAAGTATTCGATGACGACATCAAACTCACACCGGATCTATCGGCGAAGGACGTCGATGGGTGGGATAGCCTTACCCACATCCGCTTAATGATGACCGTGGAAAAGGCCTTCAAAGTGAAATTTTCCACCTCTGAAATCGGCAAATTGGAAAACGTCGGTAGCCTTGCGGCGTTGATCAAAGCGCGAGCTTGATGGTTGCGCTATTTTGGGCGCAACGCCGCCAGCAGGCAAACACCCCGGAAGCAACGATCGCATAGGCCGGATATGTAAAGCCGAAATTCGACCGCCATTCGGGATTTGGTTACGATATACGCATTGCAGGGAGCATCGACTCCGTCGAAGATAATAACGCACGCCCAACGTCCTTTCGTCATGGTCCCCAGTTGATCCATCCATTGCCGAGCAATCATCGTGGCCGTTGATTTTTCTGTTGTCATTCCCACTTTTCGGCGGGTGGACCAGTTGCGAGAGTGTATCGCGAGCGTCATTGCGCAGCCCGGGGTGACCACTGAGATCTTTGTGATCGACGACAGCGCGGAAGGCTCCGCGCAACAAGTTGTCGAGCGCTTTGCCGATGCGCGTATTTCGTATGTGAAAAATCCTCAACCAACGGGCGGAAGGCCGAGCGTGGTCCGCAACCTTGGCTGGCCTCTCGCGACAGGTCGATATGTGCACTTTCTCGATGACGATGACCTCGTGGTCGACGGACATTACGCCGCCGTGAAATCAGCTTTCGAGTCCCACCCAGACGTCGGCCAAGTCTTTGGCCGGATTGAGCCCTTTGGTTCCGGGCTAACGACGCAATTGGATCACGAATGTCGCTACTTTGCCGACGCTGCCCTCAAGGCCGTCGCGTGCGCGCGCTTCGGCACTCGGTGGGCGTACACCGCCATGATGCTGTTCGACTCTGCGCTGCTTGTCTGCAGTGCTTCGATCATCCGGCGGGCTTGCGTGGGGGCGCTCCAGGGATTTGATCCTGAAATACGTTTGATGGAAGACGCCGACTTTCACGTTCGCGTGATGCGCGAGTTCGGCGTACATTTCCTGAACCGCACGGCAATACGTTACCGGATTGGCAGTCCGTCGCTGATGCACTCGCCCAATCCCCCACCATCGCAGCGCCAAGAAGAGATCAGCGCCTGCCGCAGAATGCAAGCCAAGTACCGCAATCAGCGCGGATTGCTTGAATATTATGCGCTGGCGATATTTACGCGCACAGTGCTAAGAATGCTGTAACCCATGGCGGGCGCCCGATCACGGGCCCGTGGTGGCGCTGCCGAGTACACATACCGCGGCTCAGGCATGGTGTCGGGATTCACTCTTGGAATAGATCCCCTTCAAGTATTGCCAAGCGCCATACACCGCTGCGCTGCGGCTTACCATCAGCCGCGTCTTGATCTGACCGCCGAATCCGCTTAGGAAGCGCGCCGCACCGCTCGAATAGACCCCGTCTAGATCGAAAATCAGACCGCGCTCGTGAGCATACTTCACAGCCGACCAGAGGAGCATGTTGATGGAGCCGTTGTCCGCGGGGTCGTGATGGCGCGTCGACAAAAGGTAATACATGGTCGTGCGACTCCACACCAGATACACCATCGATACCGGAACACCGTCTTGCCCACAAGCCGCAAGAATTTGTCCGCAATTGCGAGACCGGCATTCAGCGAAGAGAGCCGGAAAGCACTCGAAGTCGATCCAATTGGTCTTTCCGAGCGCTTTGATATTGCTTAGATAGGCTTGGGCAAAAACGGTTGGATCATCCACCACTTGTGCCGTGTACTTCTCCTCGGCCCGCCGAATATGCTGCCGCGTCTTGAAATGCATGGCATCCCACAGACACTGCGCTTCCTTGCGGCAGTCGATTTCAAATGTGTATCGCTGCGCAACCGCAAATCCGCGATCCTGAAAGGCTAAGCCGTCGGCGATTGCCAGACCATCGTCCATCGTGGGATCAAACTGCTGTTCGAAATGAGCAAACGGCGGTAGTTTGTCAATCAGCGCGCGCGTGATCGACAGACGCCGAGTCAACCGCGTCTGCGGTTTTCCCACGCCGGCATCGATCAGTGGGCCGAGCAGATGGGTAAACGGCGGCATCCGGGAAAGTCGAAAGGGCCCGCGCTGTGTCGGCAGGTAGGGAAGACGGCCCACAACCTTGCCTCCTTGCTCAACGACGACCTCCTCGTGTCGACCGCTGGTCGCTGCGGATAGCCACCAAGGTTCGTGGAATATCGAGTTGGCAATTCCCGCCGCACGTCTGTCCATAGCCTGCCTGCGTATTCAGGGACGAGAATGAAGGTTTACTAAACTGGCCCGCGTGCCGCGCAAGAGCATCGATATGCATATCCGCATATCCGCAGTGTGCCACGCCTAGAATCTTGTCTCACAGATGTCGGTCTTCGGCCAAATCAAGCAGGCGCCCGATCGAGGCGTCCGAGAGGGTACCCGATCGAGACTGGACGGGTGATGCGTGATGCGTTAGCATCTGATGCGTGAGAACGACGCTCGACATTGCTGACGATGTGCTGCAGGCCGCCAGGGAGCGGGCTAAGCGGGAGCGGAAAACCATCGGCGAGATGATCTCCGAGCTAGCTCGGCGCGCGCTGACGACTCCGCAAGAGCCGCTCTCCGTGAAGGAACCTAAGGCAGTTTATGGGCTTAAGCCGTTCGCGCGGCGAGGCGGTATCGTCACGAATGAGTTGATCGACAAGCTTCGTGACGAAGATGCGTACTAGCCACGCCCACCCAGGCTGGTCTTGTGCGCGTCATCGCGCGACAAGTGCGCTTGAGATCGGCGGACTTTAACAAGTGCGCGCCCTATTGGATGTCAATGTGCTGATCGCGCTACTGGATTCCGATCACGCATCCCACGATTCAGCGATCAATTGGTTCGCGAAGCATGCGCGGGAGGGTTGGGCATCATGTCCAATCACGCAAAACGGGTGCATCCGTATCATGTCGAATCCGGGCTATCCAAACCCGTTGCCGGTCCAAGCTGTCATTGAGCATCTAGCTGTGGCCTGCCACCAAGATATCCATGAATTCTGGCCGGATGAAATCAGTCTGTTGGATTCGGCTGTCGTGGATTCGACCCGAATTCATGGACCGCGGCAACTGACCGACATATACCTGCTTGCTCTCGCGGTTACGCGTCAAGGAAGGCTCGTTACTTTCGATACCGGCATTCCGCTCGCCGCGGTCAGGAAAGCTACGACGCAGAAACTGTTGATTCTCTAAGCGGCAGCGGCTCGTGGTGACACGGACCCGTGCGCCGCCGTCCTCGACTTCAAATTTCCTCGGCCTCGTCGCAGACATCAACGCGGTGTCCACTGCCACGGGCGGATCCGAGCTTTACGTGATGGACGGCAAGTCGCCGAATGCCGATACCGATGCGGCTGTTACCGCTGCCGCGACACCTGTGCTGATCCCAGTGCTTTCCAACGATGGCTCTGTGTCCGGCATCATCGATCCCGCTAGCGTGGTCATCACGTTAGCGCCGCTCCACGGCACCGCCAGCGTAGACACAGCAACCGGTGGCGTCACCTACACACCCGCCACCGACTTCAGCGGCAGCGATCAATTCACCTACACCGTCGCAAGCCTGCAAGGGCAAGTCTCGAGTCCGGCAGATGTATTCATCCTCGTTGGTGATCCCGCAGGGCCTTCGCCGGGTACAGCAGGCACCTCGTCGCCAGGCACGGGCTCAATGACCTCATCCGGAGGAGGCGGAGGCGGGAGGATCGATGCGGTGGCTCTCGCCGCGCTGGCGGCGCTGTGCCTCCTCGCCGCATGGCGCCGTCGTCCGCGGATTGCAGTAGCCGTTTAAAATTGGCGTCCCCGCGGGTACTCCTACTTAACCCCCGTAAACACGGCTTATGGCGTTCCCTAGCTGCGCCAAACACACCAAACGAGGATCACTAAGCAATCAGGCTTACGCGCCGCAATAGATCATTGAACCGCGGATCGCCCCGCAACGTATCTAATCGTGGTTCGACTTTGAGGTAAGTCAGCCAGCCGGATCGCTCTTCGTGAGCTTTGTTGAGCCACTCAAATGCCTGGTCCGTCCTCGCAAGCCCGGCACACACCAAAGCCAGATCGTAGGCAGGTACATAGGTTTTCTGTGCTCGCAATCGCAGTTCTTCGAATATCGCTTCGGCCTCAGCCGATTTCCCCGAACATGCATACAGGTGCCCTAAGCCGGCCGTGGTGAAGGTGATATTGCCGGACATCTGGATCGCCTTGTGAAATTCCGCAGCGGCTTCGGCGATCTTGCCCTGTTGCTGGTACGCCAGCGCAAAAAAATACGGGGGCCAGAATGAGTTCGGATGCAGTTCGTTCGTTTTCCAGCACTGATCCACCGCCTCCTCATATTGCCTGGCAAAATGATGATGCCACGCCATATGACAATTGATGACCAGATCGAGCGGATCGAGTTCCAGACAGCGTTTGCTTGCGATGAGCGACTCCTCGACACGGCCCATGGCCGTCAGATAGTGCGAGTACCAATGATGGCTCACTGCATAGTTGGGATTAAGTTCAAGAGCACGTCGGAATTGTGCTTCGGCTGCCGCCCAGTCCCAATCATAATGTGTCGCGCGATAGGCTAGGGTTGCATGCGCTTCCGCCAATCGGCCGTCCAACTCCAAGGCCTTGCTGGCTGCTGATTTGGCTTTGGCCATCGCTTGCACGGGCGGCAGCGTGCCGTTCTCCCATGACCCGAGTGTGGCATAGCAGTCTGCCAGGCCGGCCCGCGCCAACGCTGAGCGCGGATCCTTCTCGATCGCCAGCAGAAAGTACTCGATGGCCTTGTTGATCCCTTGCGGCCGCTTCGCCCAATAATAGCGGCCCTTTAGGTACAGATTGTACGCGTCGAGATCGCCGGAGTGCCGACGCAGCAACGCAAGCTTCTCTTTCTCCAGAAGCTCAACCTTGAGTTGCTCGATAATTGCCAGCGTGATGTCGTCCTGCAGCGCAAACAAATCGGTCATGCGCCGGTCGTAGCGCTCGGACCATAACTGGAATCCGCTATCGGCATTGATGAGCTGCACCGAGACGCGCACTCGGTCACCCTCTTTCTGCACACTACCCTCGATGATCGTGTCGACATTGAGCCGTAGGCCAATCTCACGTGCATCCAGATTCTTGCCCTTGAACGAAAACGCCGAGGCGCGCGCGACGACGAACAACCGCCCGATTTTCGTCAGCGCGCTGAGCAGTTCTTCCGCCAAACCGTCGCAGAAATACTCGTTGTCTGGGTCGGCGCTGAGATTCAGAAACGGCAGCACCGCAATCGATGGCGTCATGGCGGCTGGCGGAGGTTCATTCGCCGCCTCGGCGTCTGCTCTTTGCCGTTGGGCGTCGCGAGCCAGCTGCAGCAGGCGTTCGCGGGCAGCCGGTTCATGCTTCAGGGCGAGCGCTGACAGGAATCTCGCTTCGATGTTGGGAATATTGGGCGTGCGCAGGTTCTGTTCGAGGCGACTGATCTGCGCATCGCTATAACCGACGGCGATCGAGAGCTCCGTCTGCGTAAGGCCGGAGCGTCGACGCAGATACCGTAGCAGATCGCCGAAGGTCGCAAACTTGTCCAGCAATTCTGTGGGGATCGAAGCGGTCATCTCCCTTGCCCGTCTCCGCGTATACCGGTGGAGCCAGAAATAACATATTTCATTCGTTTGGAGAATTCCTGGCAGGAAATGTCGGGTTTGCCCCGCATTAGCTTGTTAGCGTGCGCTCGCCGATCGCTTTCAGACGTACAAGTCAGCTAACCAGCTGCAGGGGGACACCATGTCAGGGAAATGTTCAATGATTTTGGCCCGAGCGCGCGGCACTGGAACCGCGTGTTTGGCGATTACGGTCTGTGCGCTTGCCATCGGGGCAGCGCAGCCTGCGGCGGCGGCATTGCCACCGGGAAACACCGTAGAGCAGTGGAACCAAATCGCGGAAAACACAGTAGTCGGCTCAGGCGCCTTCCAGAACGAGGGACTTATTTACATGGGATACGTTTCGGCGGCGATCTACAACGCAGCCGTCGCCATCCACGGCGGCTACGCGCCGTACGGCAGGGGTGTACATGCGCCGAAAGGTGCATCGATCGACGCGGCGGTTATTGAGGCGGCCTACGACTCGCTGGTGAACTATTTTCCGCTGCAGACCACGACCCTTTACGCTGCCTATATCGAGGCGCTCGGACTTGTGCCGGAAGGGATCGCAAAAAGCAACGGCCAGGCGGTGGGTCTCGCGGCCGCGGCGGCGCTGATCCAAGCACGAAGCGGAGACGGCCGATTGACACCCATCGGCATAACGTCATCGTTCCCGACCCGTACGCCCGGTCCTGGCGTTTGGCGCCTAACGCCGGCGGCGTATGCCGCCCCGCAAACGCCCTGGGTGGGTAGTGTCAAGCCGTTCATTCTAAGAAGCGCCGATGAATTTCTGCCAGATACCCCGCCTCCGCTCACCGGGCGTACGTGGGTGCAGGCATTCAATTCCATCCAGCTGTACGGTTCGGCAAGCAGCACCCTGCGCACCGATGACCAGACTGCAATCGCCGAATTTTGGACGGCCAACGTGATACGGCAGTACAACCGGCTGGTTCGCGATCTCGCCGATGCACACCACCTGAAACTCGTGCAGACGGCGCGGCTGGCGGCAATGGTGAATCTGATCGGCGCGGACGCACAGATCTCGGTCATGCATGCCAAATACCACTATCTATTTTGGCGCCCAGTGACGGCGATTGATCCGACGTCCGTTAATCCGATGGGCGATGGATTCGGACCGGTGCCCGGCTTCGATGATGGCAACAATGCCACTGCGGAACTCGCAGGCTGGCGCCCTTTGGTCGCGACCCCGAACCATCCCGAGTATCCGGCGGCGCACGGTTCGCTAACCTCGGCGATGGCTGAAGTGCTCAGCGATTTTCTCGACACCGACAGGATCAACGTCGACATCCACGGCTTCGATGCCGCTGGGGCGGCAGGCAATCTGAATGCGGTGCGCCATTTCGACAAAGCGGAGGATCTGCGAGAGCAGATCATCGATGCACGCTTCTGGGCGGGGCTGCATTACCGCTTCTCGACCGAGGCGGGTGTCACCCTAGGACGAAGGGTGGCTGAGTACGACCTGCGCCACGCGTTCAAGAAAATGGAGCGAGAGGATTAGCGAGGGATGGCGGTTCGACGGCGGGCGGCGGCTGACGTGTCGCCGCTCGCGGTCACGATGTCGGCTTCACATCCATCGGCACCCAGATTTGCCGGGAATCCGCTAATCCTTGGGCCAGGCTTCTGTATCGTCCTTACGCGCCGTATGCTGGACATTGCGCTCAAGCCTCGCACCGTGTGCGGCTGGCGATGTCGCGGCGTCACCCAATCCATCGGGGAGTCTTGCCTGCCATGCCAATATCGGTATTTTATCTGGGCGGCGACTCCTTCCCCGCCGACCGCGGCTTGGAGGACGCCCTGCGACCCCTATTGACCGCGGATC
>Ga0193726_1001950_pt1 | contig 14791 bp, 12 predicted proteins | sample H2c1metaG_FD_144928 | JGI IMG/M metagenome (GOLD analysis project Ga0193726, IMG submission 144928) | Soil microbial communities from a riparian zone of the East river system, Colorado, United States - H2c1 | ecosystem: Environmental > Terrestrial > Soil > Riparian zone | place: USA: East River... | reverse complement strand
TTGACCTTCCTGACCCGGCGTACAGGTCCGAATTTCTGTCGAAGTGATCGGCCAGCGACTCCTTCAAACGAGATGAGTGCGGCACCAGCACCAGAGCGTGGAAATGGAGACCGCCGTTGCAGAAGACCGTGGGCGCCGATGATCGGTCACGTTTGTAGACGGGGAGATCAGCCGCTCCCACCAAAACCGGAAGCTTGTCCGTTGAGAGGGCCCTGGGCTTCCTGTGAACCCTGGTCAGAAGCGTGGAGTAGACCCGCTGGACCTCGTCCCTCATCCGATCGATGACGGCGTTTCGCGGACCCGGTAACTGGGAAAGGAAAACAGGATCGTCACCAGATGACATGACCACCCGTCATTTATTCGGTCGGTGACCAATCGAGTGTATCCATCAGTCCGTCTGGGACTGAGACCGATACCGGTAGTATTGCGGGTAGTCCGGTTTGTGGACGGGTTTCAGTTCCTCGGATGCTTTGGGCGGCTTGTAGGTCGGTTGCCTGTCATCAGCGAGATGATTGCAATAATCTGCTTGATGGTTATTGGGTACAGCAAACCATATGCGGCTTGATGCGGCGCGCATTGTTAGTTCCTATGTCGCAGAGACGCCTAGTGGCCAATCCATCGAGAACGGTAGTCTGCTGACTATTTAAGACTCCAGGACGTGGCGAACCGGCGCCACAAGGAAAAAATTTGCAACTACCGCCGGTCTTGGACCGGGAAGGCAAATTGCTGCCACTGGTCTAACTCCAGCAGAACACTCGATTGAACGGACCATTCGAAAATTGAGCGACGTAGATCTGGAGCGATGCCTGGTCGGGCCCATCATTTCATACGATCCGCTCTCGTCTCCTGTCCTTGGTCAGCTCCCATCCGCTTCTTTCCATAGAAATCTTCCAACATCTCGAACCGACGTTCCCAAGTTGCCGCTAGCTGGAAGACGCTTATCGTTCACGGCTCTACCAACTGGGTGATAGCTTTGATTTGCTCTGCCATCTGAACGCTTGTCGAGGGCGAGAGTCATTCCCAATCGATAATTCAGGGAGCAGGATTTTAAAGGTCTCCTGGAAAACCGATTTCATTGTCGAGAAATAACACCAGGGCTCAGTCTGTAAATTCTGAGGGGCGGAATGTGGTACGGAATTGAAGCAATCAAATAAAATGTAACTGCTTCAAATATTTACCTTGTCCTGTGGCGGAGAGAGTGGGATTCGAACCCACGGTACGGTTTCCCGCACACACGCTTTCCAAGCGTGCGCCTTAAGCCACTCGGCCATCTCTCCGGATGGCCTGTCTTGAAGGGGCCCGACGACTTTTGCAAGTGACTGTGGCCATACCGGCGGCAATTTCCCCAACCATTTGAATAGTATTGATAATTCCGAATTTGCGCCGGCGTCGGGCTTTCGGCTTTTTAGGCCTTGAACCGGAAACCGGTTACGGGCGACGATTGACAACAACAACAACCCAGCACGCGGAGAGCGGCATGATCATCGAACGGGCGCTTGTGTTCTCGATTCTCATGTCAGCGATCATCGCCGCAGCCGGCAGCGCGCCCGCGATGGCGCAAGCCTGCACCCGTGAGGGAGCCAATGTGAGCTGCGATGACGGCCGGCGGGGCTTGCTGTCAGGCGACGCGATCCTCTGGCCTGACGGCACGCGATCGAAACTGACGTCGCCAAATCCCAGCGTCATCATCGGCAACAAATCGTCGGTGATCGTCGGGCCCGGCGTGTTCGTCGGGAAGGGAAACGGCGTTGTGCCGATGGATAATCCAAGCTCGCCGTTCAAGGCGCGCTGTGCCGTGCTCGATGGCGTATCGTATTGTTACTAATGATACCGCGCGTCGGCATTGACCGAGCGAAGCGGAAACAATGTCGGCGTTTCTGCGATCAGCGGTTCTGACGCAACCTTGTCGAGATGGGTCTCCTGCAGCGCTTCAACGAAGTCGGCAAACCAGCACTGGATGGTGCCGACGCGAAGTTTCACCATCATCGCTTCCCAGCGCATGCGCCGTTCGGTCAAGGGCATCGAGAGCGCGATCGCGATGGTCCGCGCCATGCCGTCGACATCGTGCGGATTCACCAGCAGCGCCGTGTCGAGCTCGTTCGCAGCACCGGCGAATTTCGATAACACCAGCACACCGGGATCGGCAGGGTTTTGCGCCGCGACATATTCCTTGGCAACGAGATTCATGCCGTCATGCAGCGGCGTGACCACGCCGACCTGAGCGGTGCGATAGAGGCCCGCCAGCACGTACTGGCCATAGCCCTTGTTGAGATAGCGGATCGGGGTCCAGTCGACTTCGCCATGGCGGCCGTTGACGTCGCTCACCAGCTTCGCGAGTTCGTTTTGCAGGTTGCCATAGGCCTCGATCCCGCCCCGCGACGGGTTCGCGATCTGCAGCAGCGAGACGGTGCGCGCAAGCGCCGGCTGCATGGCCCACATGCGGTCGAATGCAGTGATGCGGTTGATTAGCCCCTTGGAATAGTCCAGCCGATCGACACCGATCGCCAGCTTCTCGCCATTCAGGCTGCGCCGCAACCGCGACACATCGGGATGGGACACGGCCTTGGCCGATTGCTGGGCGAATTTCTCGGGATCAATGCCGATCGGAAATACCGCGACGCGCGATGTGCCGTAACGCGACGTTACCACCCCGTGTTCGATCGCCAGACCAAGATCCGCTGAAAGATATCCGAGAAAATTCTCACAATCGTCCTCGGTCTGGAATCCGATCAAGTCATAGGCCAGCATCGCCTCGACCAATTCGCGATGGTGAGGAACTCCTTCCATGATCGCGCGCGCCGGCCATGGTGTGTGCAGGAAGAACCCGGTCGGCTGGGTGACGCCGAGATCGCGCAGCTCCGCCCCCAGCGCCAAAAAGTGATAATCCTGAACCCAGAATACCGTGTCGGGCTTCTTGAAGCGCATCAGTGCGCGCGCCATGAAGGCGTTCACTTCGCGATAGGAGAGATAATCTTCCTGTGAGGCGCTGATCAGATCGGTGCGCGAATGTAGCGCCGGCCACAATGCCGAATTTGCAAAACCTTCGTAATATCCGCCGTAATGCGCGGCCGGCAGATCCAGCATCGCCAGCGCGCCTGCGCCCAGCGCTTCGATTTCGGCGAACGGTTCCTTCTGCGCGCCGTCGCGAACGCGGCCACTGGAACCCACCCAAATCGCGCCGGATTTCTCCACTACCGGCAGCAAAGCAGCCGCCAACCCCCCCGTCATGGGTTCACTCGCCTTGCCGCGCGCCACGCGGTTTGAAACGACAACGAGGTTCACTGCTTCCCCTCCTGATGCTCGCAAGTTAACAGCCATTCATCAATATGGTTCCCGGTCACCCTTTCAACGAAATCAAACCAAATTCGGGCGCTGCGGGGGCGGAACTCGGCGAGTCAACGCAAAAAGAATTTTTCGCCGGAACATCCGGACGCCCGCAAAACCGCCTCGATTCCACCGACGCCGGGAGAATCCGGCACCCGTCATGGAACCATCATGGTCGGACTGCGGCCTTTTCGTTATCGAGCAGCCGCGCGAGCCATTCGCGCACATCACGGGGCTCATCGAAATGGTCGGCCACGCCTTGCGCGCGCCGGCCCACCGAGAATGCCAGGCCGTCAAGATCGGGCATGATGGCGAATACCGTTTCGTCGGTGACATCGTCGCCGATAAAAATCGGACGGCGGCCCCTGAAAGGTTCGTGGGTCATCAGTTCGAGCACGCCGGTTGCCTTGTTAAAGCCCGAATGCTTGATTTCGCAGACGCATTTTCCAGGAAGCACCTCGATTGGCGCGTTGGGCAGATCGGCCCTGATCAGCGATACCGCCTCGTAAATCGCCTTCTCCGCATGCGGGGCCAGCCGGTAGTGAAGCGCCAGCGAATAACCCTTGTCTTCAAGCAGAATGCCCGGACTGAGCCTGGCAATGGCCGCCAGCCGGCGCTTCAACTCCTTGTCCATTGGCGGCGCATGGGTGGCGACGGCTTCGCTATCCGTCGAGATTCGCATTTCCGCGCCGTGGCCTCCGACGGCCGGAAACTGCTCAGGCGCAAAAATCAGATCGATGTCGTTCAGCGAACGCCCGCTGACCAGCGCAAGGGCGCCCGAGGTCCGCATCAGCAGGCCGCTGAGTGTTGTAGCAAGCCCCGGCGGCACCCAGACCTCGCGCGGCGTCGGCGCGAGGTCGAGCAGCGTCCCATCAATATCGAGCAAAATTGCACACTCGTCCAACCGCCGCGCAAGCTCGTTGGGCGCCAGAACCGTGTTCGGCGACCTTTTTACCGGCGATGGACCGTCTTGTTGCAATGGCACCTCGGCCAAATCTTTATCTGCCAAATCCTGATCGTCCAAATCCCGATCGCTCAAGTCCTGATTCATTTCATTCTACTCCACAAAGGCAAGCGGCCGTGCGACCGATTCCAGCGGTTGGCGCTCGGCCGCGATACAATAACACCACGCGATGACAGCTGCCCCGATCATCAATCCCGATCCCAGCAGATAACCTGCGAAAACACTGTTGCGCGATCCGGTGTCGATCAAGGCACCGAACAGAGCCGGACCGACGACGCCGCCAATTCCGGTTCCAACCGCATAGAACAGCGCAATCGCGAGCGCCCGGACCTCCAGCGGAAAGGTCTCACTGACCGTGAGATACGCCGCACTTGCGGCCGGCGAGGCAAAAAAGAAGATCACCATCCAGGCGATGGTCTGGGTCTGTGCGCTCAAGATGCCGATCGAAAACAGATAGCCCGAAAGTGCGAGCAGAATGCCCGAAGTCGCGTAGGTAAACGTAATCATCGCCCGGCGTCCCAGCGTGTCGAACAACCGGCCGAGCAGCAGCGGACCCAGGAAGTTGCCGGCTGCGAAGGGCAGAATGTACCATCCGACCTGGTTCGATGCGATCCCGAAGAAATCGGTCAAGACCAGCGCAAAGGTGAAGAAGATCGCGTTGTAGAAAAACGCCTGCGCCGTCATCAGCGCCAATCCGACCATCGAACGTTGGCGGTAAACCGAGAACAGCGTCCGCGCCACCTCGCGCAGCGGCGTGTGATGGCGCATCTGCAGTCTGATTTTCGGCCAGGCATGTTGAGACTGGTCTTGCACCTTTCCGATAGCCGATCGTTCGATCTCGTCGACAATCGCGTGGGCGCGATCGGGCTGACCGTGAATCATCAGCCAGCGCGGGCTTTCCGGAATCCACATCCGCATCACGAACACCACGAGGCCGAGACAGGCGCCGGTGAGGTATGCCAGCCGCCAGCCGAGATCGGGGCCGACCACCGCCGGATCGAGCAGGACGATCGCGCTGACCGCGCCCATGGCCGCGCCGATCCAGAAGCTGCCGTTGATCAACAGGTCGGTCCATCCGCGATAGCGCGCGGGCACCAATTCCTGGATCGTCGAATTGATCGCGGTATATTCGCCGCCGATCCCCGCACCGGTAAGAAATCGAAACAACGCGTAGCTGGCCAGATTCCACGACAGCGCGGTGGCAGCCGTGGCGGTGAGATACAGCGCCAACGTGATGAAGAACAGCTTCTTGCGCCCGATTCGGTCGGTGAGCCAGCCGAATCCGAGCGCGCCGAGCACGGCGCCGGCGAGATAGGCGCTGTTGGAAAAGCCGACGTCGAAATTGGTGAAATGCAGCCTCGGACTTTCTTTCAGCGCACCCGACAGCGCGCCGGCCAGCGTGACTTCCAGCCCATCCAGAATCCAGGTGATGCCGAGCGCAAGCACGACGCGGGTGTGGAAACCGCTCCAGCGCAGACTGTCCAGACGCGCGGGAATGCTGGTCTCGATGACGCGATCTTCGGCTGCCGGCGCTGTTACATCAGCCGCCGAAACAATCGTCGCATCGCTCGGGGGAACCATTCCGCAGTGCTCCAATGCTTGCCGCTCATAAATTCACGAAAACGGAAGGACCATGATTCAATGCCGAATGGATTCAATGCCGAATGGCGCAGCGATCACTGCAAATCCATCGCATCAAACCAAATGAGAAAACACCCGGGAATGTGACGTTCCGAGGATCTCAAACGTGAGGGCGACAATCTTCATATTAGCCACATTTATCAACGCGTTGGGGACGCAGGAGTTCCCGCATGCGCCAAGGGAACCGATCGCGTCTGCGTCCGTTTTTCGGCAGCAACGACATGGAGTTGATCATGGCTGAGCATCGATGAACAGCGCATTCGCGCAAGGCAGCAACGCGCAAAGCGGCCGGCAAACGTACACGTAAAACGACAGCGAGGAAGGCAAGTTCAGCGCGGAGAAAATCATCGCCGAAGAAGGCGTCGCCAAAGCGCTGGTCGCAGCGAGTGACGCTGGAAAGCGACGCGCTCGATCTGAAACACGGCGTCTTCAAACAAACCAACGCGAAGAAAATCGCGGCATCGCTCAAGCGCTCGGCGGAACGAAGTACACGCCGCAAGACGGGCGCCTATCGCTCCGCGCTCTCGATGCTGACCTTTTATATCAACCGCGCCGGCAAGACACTGCCGAAAACGCAACGCGACCGATTGCAGCGCGCCAAGGTGGAATTGAAGCGACAGTTTGGAAGAGACTGAAATGAGGTTCGGCGTCGTCCCGGCGAACGCCGGGATCCATACGCCGTGTCCTAACGTTGGCCACCGGGAGCAGATGCCTTGCGAACAATAAACGCCGGTGGTTATGGGCCCCGGCGTTCGCCAGGGCGACGCGGTAAAAGCTCTAAGCCGCGCGGATATTCGCCATGAAGCGGTCGAGTTCCTCGCGCAGGCGCGTGCTTTCGGTCGAAAGGGATTTTGCGGAGTTCAAGACCTCTTCCGATGCCGACCCGGTTTCGGTGGCGCCGCGATTCACTTGCATGATATTGGCGGCAGCTTCCTGGGTTCCCTGGGCGACGGTCTGAACGCTGCGCGCGATTTCCTGGGTTGCCGAGCTTTGTTGCTCCACCGCGCTCGCAATCGATGACGCGATGTTCGATATCTCGGCGATCGTGCCGCCGATCTCCTTGATGGCTGCCACCGATTCCTGCGTCGCGTCCTGCATGCCCGAAATGTGGGACGATATCTCATCGGTCGCCTTCGCCGTCTGGCCGGCCAGCGATTTGACTTCGGAGGCGACGACGGCGAACCCTCGGCCGGCCTCGCCGGCGCGGGCCGATTCAATCGTTGCATTCAACGCCAGCAGATTGGTCTGCTCGGCGATCGCCGTGATCAGCTTGACCACGTCGCCGATCTGCTGCGCGGCGCGTGACAACTTGCCGATGCGCCCGTCGGTTTGCTGCGCCTGAAGCACCGCTGCCTCGGCGATCTTGTTGGATTCGCGCACCCGTCTTCCGATCTCGTCGACCGAGGCGGAAAGCTCCTCGGTGGCGGTGGCGACCGATTGCATGTTGCTGGACGCCTCCTCCGATGCGCCGGCGACCCGGCTCGACAGGTTCTGCGTGGTTTCCGCGGTCCGCGTCAACGTTCCGGCGGCCGACTCGAGTTGGACGGCTGATGACGAAACGTTCGAAACGATGGCACCTACCGCCGCTTCGAAATCGTCGGCAAAACGAATGAGTTCGGTACGGCGCGCCGCGCTGCTGGCCCGGTTCTGGGCATCCTGCGCGGCGGCATCCCGTTCCGCCTTGACGATGGCCTGCAGCTTGAATTCTTCCACCGCGGCCGCCATCTCGCCGAGTTCATCCCTGCGCCCGAGGCCAGGCAGCACGACATCGAAATTGCCGCCGGCGAGTTCGCGCATGGCCTTGCACATGGCGGTCATGGGCCGGGAAATTCCCTTGCCCAGTAACACGGCCAATACTCCGCCCAGCAGGAAGCCGCCGGCCGCGAGCATTGCAATCAGACGCTCGGTCTCGCCAATGCTCGCATCGGACTCGGATTCAAGTCGTTGTTGATCGGAAAGCAGAGCCGCCTTCATCGCGCCTGAGCCTTGCATGATCGCAGTCGCAGACTCGGCCATTTCGGTCGTCAGCTCATCGATCGATTTCGAGTTTTCGACCAGTTTGCTGAGGGACTTCCGATACTCATCCAGCAGTGCGGAAACCTCCTTAACGTTCTGCACGATCTTTTCATCGGTCGACGATATCGCCCGCAGCGAGTTTTCGACAAATTTGAGCCGCGCCAGCGCGCTGGTGGCAACTGTCTGATCGGAATTGATGACGAATGTATTGGCGAGCGCTGTCGCGGCCTGATATTGCGCGGTGACCTGTTTCGCGCCGAGTTCAACGGCGGGAAGCTCCGCTTCGGCCGCGTTGCTGGCGAGATCGTCGAGCTTGTAACGCAGCATCGTGCCGCCACGCGTGAGCTGATTTTGCGTCACCAGCGCGCTCTCGCTCTTGACCTTGAGAATATCGGCAAAAATCTTGGTGAAGGTACGGAATTCGCGGGCAAGGCGCGTGATCTGCTCGAGGCCCGCCGGGTTCGTGGTGCCCTTCATCGATTGATCGATGGCGTCCTTCAGACTGGCTTCGGCGGCAAGCGCTGCCTTGCCGTCATCTTCTTTTCCGGTCACCACGTAGTAGCGCGCCAGCGCCCGGTACGAGATCAGTTCGCGATCGATATTGCGCGCCAGATCGGCTTCCGACACGCTTTTCCGGTAGGACGCCACACCAACCGAGACGCGCTCAAATCCGAGATAGGCGATGCCCATGCTGACCGCCGAGATCGCCAGCACGACGGCAAAGCCGAGCATGACTTTGGCGCGAAAGCGCAAGGTCGGAAGCCTCAGCGATATCGATCGTGGCCAGACACGCTTCAACGATGCCACTCGAACCCCCGTCTTCTTTCTGAAAACCCGGCAGACTCGGCAGCGCCGCTCCCGGATCCAGTGCTGAAAACTAGGGCAGAATGGATAAAAGGCCGTAAATTTAGGCCGAAATCCTCATCCCAACGAGCCGTCGCAGGGAGAACAAATCGCTCTTTCCCGTCATGGCGCGGCCATGACGGATCATTTTCGTCCGGATTCTCGGGAACGCCTACGCGGCACGGGCCTCGGGAGCGTCGGGCGGCGCCAGCAGCTGCCAATTGGGTGCCAATTGCAGCTTCGGCTCGGTCAGCGCCTGCAGCTTCTCAAGCGTCATGCCCGGAACCATCTCGGTCACGACCAGTCCCTGCGAGGTCACATCGATCACCGCAAGGTTGGTGTAGATGCGCTTGACGCAGCCGGCGGCGGTCAGCGGATAGGTGCAATGCCTCAGGATTCGAGGCTCACCCTTCTTGCTGGTGTGCTCCATAATGATACGGATTTCCCTGGCGCCGACCGCCAGGTCCATGGCACCGCCGATGCCGGGCGGGAATGCCGGGTCCTCGGTGGTCCAGTTCGCAAGATCGCCCTTTTCGGATACTTCGAAGGCGCCGAGCAGGCTGACATCGAGATGGCCGCCGCGGATCATCAGGAACGCGTCGGCGTGATGGACGAAGCAGCCGCCTGGGACCAGCGTCGTCAAGTTCTTGCCGGCATCGACCATATAGGGGTCTTCCCCGCCGGGCTCCGGCTTCGGACCCATGCCGAGGATGCCGTTCTCGCTGTGAAAGATCACTTCGCGCCCCGGCGGCACGTAGCTTGTCGCCAAGGTTGGAATGCCGATGCCGAGATTGACATAGGCCCCCTCCTGCAAATCCTGCGCGGCGCGCCATGCCATTTGTTCACGCGTCAACGGAATCATGCATTTGCTCCAACAACGACGATGCGATCGACAAAAATACTCGGGGTGACCACCGCTTCGGGATCCATCTCGCCAAGCTCCACCATCTGGTCGACCTCGACCACGGTCAACTCGGCGGCCATCGCCATCACAGGGTTGAAATTCCGCGCCGACTTTATGTAAGTGAGATTGCCCCAGCGGTCGGCCTTGTTGGCCTTGAGCAGCGCGATATCGCCCTTCAGCGGCTTCTCGAACACATGCAGCCGGCCATCGATTTCCCGGGTCTCCTTGCCTTCCGCGAGCTTGGTCCCCGCCGAAACCGGCGAGAAAAACCCACCGAGACCGGCGGCATGGCAGCGCATGCGTTCGCTGATGGTGCCCTGCGGGACCAATTCCAGCTCAAGGCTCTTGGCGCGGTACGCCTTGAGGAAGGCTGAGTAGTCGCCGGAACGCGGGTACGAGCAGATCACCTTGCGCACGCGGCCAGAATTGATCAGCCGGGCCAGACCGTAATCGCCGTTGCCGGAGTTGTTGGCGACGATGGTCAGCTCCCGGGCGCCCTGTTCGTGAAGGGCGTCGAGCAGATGATCCGCGACACCGACGGCACCAAATCCGGCTACCAATACCGTCGATCCGTCGCGAACCCCGGCGACGGCGTCGGCTGTCGTTCTCACCTGCTTGTCGATCACGTTAAAAAGCTCCCTCGCGCGGCATTGTCGTTTGAAGTCCGTGGCTTATGCCAAGACCCCACAAGACCCCAATTGGCGCGGAATAGACCATCAAGTCCGTCGTCGAGAAAGCCACAAATTTGCAGCCGTGCTCCGCATCGCGGCCCTTACGGGTCCCGGCGTTGGCGGAAACGGAGTTCGAAGCGCAGATGGCATCACGATGACCTTCGCGACGAAAATCCTAGTTGCAAAGTCGCGCCCCCGTGCCTCTAATTGGAATAATTATAAAACATCGGGAGGTATCACGCGTGTCTACCATCAAATTGACGGTGAACGGTAAGGCGGTCTCGGCCGATGTCGAGGACCGGACCCTCCTTGTCCATCTCCTGCGCGAGAATCTGAATCTGACCGGTACCCATGTCGGCTGTGACACCAGCCAGTGCGGCGCCTGTGTCGTGCATATCGATGGGCGGGCGGTCAAATCATGCACGGTGCTGGTCGGACAAGCCAACGGCGCCAACGTCACCACCATCGAGGGCATCTCGAAGGGCGACGAGCTGCACCCGATGCAATCGGCGTTCCGCGACAATCACGGGCTGCAGTGCGGTTATTGCACGCCGGGCATGATCATGTCGGCGATCGATATCGTCAACCGCCACGGCGGCAAGCTCGACGAGGACACCGTCCGGCACGAGCTTGAGGGCAATATCTGCCGCTGCACCGGCTACCACAACATCGTCAAATCGGTACTCGACGCCGCCGGCCGCATGCAGGTTTCGCAGGCCGCGGAATAGTCAGCCCAATTCGTGATCTAAAAAGATTCGACTTCGAAAACCAAGCTGACTGCGATCTGCGCCGACAAGATGCGCTGACGATGCGGTCCGACAGGGAGAGATACGATGGGTGTTGAAGGTATTGGCGCAAGCGTAGTGCGCAAGGAAGACCGGCGCTTCATCACCGGCAAGGGCCGCTACGTCGACGACATCAAGCTGCAGGGCATGACCCACGCGCATTTCATCCGCAGCCCGCACGCACATGCCAAGGTAAAGAGCATCGACTCCTCGGCGGCGGCGAAGATGCCGGGCGTGGTCGGTGTGCTGACCGGACAGCAGATCGTCGATGACAAGGTCGGCAATTTGATCTGCGGCTGGGCGATCACATCCAAGGACGGCACCGGGATGAAGATGGGCGCGTGGCCGGCGATGGCGCCGGAAACGGTGCGCTTTGCCGGACAGGCGGTCGCGGTCGTCATTGCCGAGACCAAGAACCAGGCGAAGGATGCGGCCGAAGCCGTCGTCGTCAATTATGAGGAGCTTCCCGTTGCGGCCGATATCCGCGCCGCGATCAAGCCGGGCGCGCCGCAACTGCATCCGGAAGCCCCGGGCAACGTGATCTACGACTGGACCATCGGCGACGAGGCCGCGACCGAGGCAGCATTCAAATCCGCGGCCAACGTGGTCTCACTCGACATCACCAACAACCGGCTGGTGCCGAATGCGATGGAACCACGCGCGGCGATCGCGGAATACAACGACGCCGAAGAGCATTTCACGCTGTACACGACGTCGCAGAATCCGCATGTCGCGCGGCTGGTGCTGTCGGCGTTCTACAACATCGCGCAGGAGCACAAGCTGCGGGTGGTGGCGCCCGATGTCGGCGGCGGTTTCGGCTCGAAAATCTTCATCTATCCGGAAGAAATGGTGGCGCTGTGGGCCTCCAAGAAGGTGCGGCGCCCGGTAAAGTGGACCGGCGATCGCTCCGAGGCCTTCCTGACCGACGCTCATGGCCGCGATCACCTCACCAAGGCCGAGTTGGCGTTCGACGCTGGCAACAAGATCACCGGGCTGCGCGTCAAGACCTACGCCAATCTCGGCGCCTATATGTCGCTGTTCTCCTCCTCGGTGCCGACCTATCTTTATGCGACGCTGCTGTCGGGCCAGTACAACATCCCCAACATCTTCGCAGAGGTGATCAGCGTCTACACCAACACCACCCCGGTCGACGCCTACCGCGGTGCGGGCCGGCCCGAAGCAAGTTTCGTGGTGGAACGGCTGATGGAAACGGCGGCGCGGCAGCTGAAGGTCGATCCGGCGGAATTGCGCCGCAAGAACTTCATCACCGCCTTCCCGCACCAGACGCCCGTGATCATGGCCTACGACATCGGCGATTTCGGCGCGTCGCTCGACTCCGCGATGAAGGCGATCGATTATGCCGGCTTCGCGGCACGCAAGGAGAAAGCCAAGAAGGAAGGCAAGCTGCGCGGCATCGGCGTCTCCTGTTACATCGAGGCCTGCGGCATCGCGCCCTCGAAAGCGGTCGGCAGCCTGGGCGCCGGCGTCGGTTTGTGGGAATCCGCTGAAGTTCGCGTCAATCCGGTCGGTACCATCGAGATCCTAACCGGTTCGCATAGTCACGGTCAGGGCCACGAGACCACGTTTGCGCAACTGGTCGCCGAGCGGCTGGGCATTCCGATCAGTCAGGTCCAGATCGTCCATGGCGACACCGACAAGGTGCAGTTCGGCATGGGCACTTACGGCTCGCGCTCCGCTGCCGTCGGTTTGACGGCCATCCTCAAGGCGATGGAGAAGGTCGAGGCCAAGGCCAAGAAGATCGCCGCGCATCAGCTCGAGGCCTCCGAGGGCGACATCGTCATCGAGAACGGCGAGTTCAAAGTCACCGGCACCGACAAGTCGATCGCGCTGCCGATGGTGGCGCTCGCCGCCTATACCGCGCATAACCTGCCTGACGGCATGGAGCCCGGCTTGAAGGAGGGCGCGTTCTACGACCCGACCAACTTCACCTTCCCTGCGGGCGCCTACATCTGCGAACTCGAGGTCGATTCCGGCACCGGAAAGACCTCTTTCGTCAACTTCGTCGCCGCTGACGATTTCGGGCGGCTGATCAATCCGATGATCGTCGAAGGCCAGGTCCATGGCGGCCTCGCCCAGGGAATCGGTCAGGCGCTGCTGGAAGGCGCGATTTACGACTCCAGCGGCCAGCTCGTGACCGCGTCGTTCATGGACTACACCATGCCGCGCGCTGACGACCTGCCGTCGTTCAAATTAAGCCACACCACGACGCTGTGTCCGGGCAATCCGCTCGGCGTCAAGGGTTGCGGCGAGGCCGGCGCGATCGGCGCATCGGCCGCCGTCATCAACGCCATCACCGACGCGATCGGCAACAACAAGCTTGAGATGCCGGCGACACCCGATCGGGTGTGGCACGCCATTCACGGCTGAGAGGGAGACAAGACATGTACGAGACAATTTACCATCGCCCCTCCTCTGTCGACGAAGCCGCGGCGCTGTTCGCAAAGGGCGCGGAGTCGAAATATCTCGCCGGCGGCCACACTTTGATTCCTGTCATGAAGCAGCGGCTGGCCTCGCCGTCCGACGTCATCGATCTCGGCAAGATCACGGAGCTGATTGGCATCGAACCAACCGGTGACGGCATAATGATCAAGGGGGCGACGACCCATTACGACGTGGCCTCGAGCGGAACTGTGCAAAAGGCGATCCCGGCGCTGGCTTACCTCGCCTCGCTGATCGGCGATCCGGCCGTGCGCTATCGCGGCACCATCGGCGGCTCGATCGCCAACAACGATCCTGCGGCCGACTATCCCGCGGCGGTGCTGGCGCTCGGTGCCACCGTGAAAACCAACAAGCGTTCGATATCGGCGGATGATTTCTTCAAGGGCCTGTTCTCCACGGCGCTCGACGACGGCGAAATCATCACCGCCGTGTCGTTTCCCGTTCAGGCCAAAGCGGGTTATTCCAAGTTCAACCATCCGGCGTCGCGCTTCGCCCTGACCGGCGTGTTCGTCGCCAAGACCCCGGCAGGTGACGTCCGCGTCGCCGCCACCGGCGCCTCACAGGATGGCGTCATGCGGGTGCCAGCCATCGAGGCGGCGCTGACGGCCAATTGGTCGGCAGGCGCGCTCGACAGCGTCAATATTTCCGCTGGCGGGTTGATGAGCGATATTCATGGCTCGTCAGACTATCGCGCCAACCTGATCAAGGTAATGGCGCAACGCGCGGTCACTGCCGCCGGCTGATCGCGTATTCCGCCTCAAACCATGCCAGCGGCGCGCAGCGATGCGCGCCGTTCTGCATTTGGTCATATTCCGACCAATTGGCGCTTGCCACGCTCCCCGCAAGGCGAGACAATTTAGCTAATCAGCTAATTAAGAAATTCAGTTTTACGCGTATTCTGTTCGCAAAACCGGTACCCACTTTTGCGGAATACGCGCCAGGGAGCGCCCATGAAATTCGGCATTTTCTACGAACACCAGCTTCCACGGCCATGGAACGAAGGCGACGAGCACAGGCTGTTTCAGGAGGCGCTCGATCAGGTCGAACTCGCCGACAAGCTCGGCATCGACTACGCCTGGGAAGTCGAGCACCATTTTCTCGAGGAATATTCGCACTCCTCCGCGCCGGAAATATTCCTCGCCGCCTGCTCGCAGCGCACCAGAAACATCCGACTCGGCCACGG
>Ga0193726_1001949_pt1 | contig 14792 bp, 9 predicted proteins | sample H2c1metaG_FD_144928 | JGI IMG/M metagenome (GOLD analysis project Ga0193726, IMG submission 144928) | Soil microbial communities from a riparian zone of the East river system, Colorado, United States - H2c1 | ecosystem: Environmental > Terrestrial > Soil > Riparian zone | place: USA: East River... | reverse complement strand
TACGGCGTTCGCGGGTTCTTTCGCTGGCTCGAAAGCAATACCTACAAAATGCATGTGCGCGTTCTGCTCAGTCGTTACCGCGCCTATGTTACCTGTCCGGCCTGCCATGGCGCTCGTTTTCAGCCTGACACGCTGAACTATCAGGTTGTCGTGCCCCCAAAGGCCGCGGTGCGATCACAGCGGCAATGGACCCTGCCGCAATTTCACGCGCTCTCGATTGCGGATGGATGCAACGTTTTGCAGGCGATCGATGTTTCGCCGCAGGACTCTACTGCGCTCATGTTGCGCCGGGAGATCTGTTCGCGCCTGACCTACCTGCGGCATGTCGGCCTCGGATATCTCACCCTGGACCGATCGACTCGCACTCTCAGCGGCGGCGAAGTTCAACGCGTTAACCTAACGACCTGTCTGGGCGCGTCGCTCGTGAATACGCTGTTCGTCATGGACGAGCCGAGCGTCGGCCTGCATCCGCGCGATGTCGGGCGGCTGATTCAGGTGATGCACGATCTTCGCGACAAGGGAAACACCCTCCTTGTGGTCGAACACGAGGAATCGATTATTCGCAGTGCGGATAATTTGATCGATATCGGACCGGGACGCGGCGAGCAGGGGGGCGAACTGGTTTTCAGCGGCCGCTTGAACGCAGCCATGCCGGGATCGCTAACCGGAGAGTATCTATCGGGTCGCAAATCGATTCCATTACCGAAGTCGCGGCGTAAATCGACGTCATTCATCAAGATTGCCGGCGCGCGCGAGCACAACCTGAAGAACGTCGACGTTGAAATTCCGCTCGGAGTTTTCACCTGCGTCACGGGCGTCTCCGGATCCGGAAAATCAACCCTGATCCACGACGTGCTCTATCGGAATCTTTTGCGCGCCAAAGGCCTGACTCCCGAGCAGGAGCCGGGTCTCTGCAAATCTGTCACTGGCGCGCACCGGGTTGGCGAAGTGGTTATGGTGGACCAGTCGGCGCTGGCGCGCACGCCGCGGTCGACCCCGATTCTCTACCTGGGGCTCTACGACCGGGTTCGAGAATTATTTGCCGTGCAGCCGGAAGCGATGTCGCAGGGACTAACCGCGAGTGCGTTCTCTTTCAATTCGGGAAGCGGCCGATGCGAGCGTTGTTCCGGGACGGGCTTCGAGAAGATCGAGATGCAATTCCTGAGCGATCTTTATGTGCGCTGTGCCCAGTGCGAAGGCCGCCGTTTTCAGGCGCACGTCCTGCGAGTCCAGCTGGAGGGCAAGTCGATTCATGACGTCCTCAAATTGACCGTCACGGAGGCGATCGAATTCTTCAAAGGAATCGGCGAAAACGATTCACTCTCGCGCCCGCTGCAAGTGTTGGCGGAGGTCGGCTTGGGTTATCTGCGCCTGGGCCAGCCGTTGAATACGCTCTCAGGTGGAGAATCACAACGCCTGAAACTCGTTAGGCATCTCGCAGATTCCTCGGAAGCAAATGCGAAAGGCGATTCGGCAAAAAACGGAAGCTTGTTCATTTTCGATGAGCCGACGACCGGCCTGCATTTCGACGACGTCGCGATTCTGATGCGGCTCTTTCAGCGGTTGGTGGAGCAAAAACATTCGCTGGTCGTGATCGAACACAATCTCGAGGTCATCAAATGCGCCGACTGGGTCATCGATCTCGGGCCGGAAGCGGGCGCGGAGGGCGGCGACGTTGTGGCCGCCGGCACACCGGAACAGGTCTCGAAGGTAAAGACATCCCATACTGGGCGATATCTTCGCGATGTCTTGGGGAGCGCGGGCAGCCTGCCCGCAGTTCGCGGCAGCTTGCCGCGAACATCTCGGTCGGCAAGTTATGACGTCGTTGACGACGAGCCGGCACTTCGTGCGGCGGAGACTGCGTCGGGCAAGCTGCCCGGCGCTGCAGGCTGGCAGCCTGCGCTCCCCGGACCTCGGGCGTTGCGCGGAACAAACCGGGCAATCTCCGTCCACGGTGCTCGCGAGCACAACCTGAAGAACATTTCTCTCGAGATTCCGCGTGATCAGATGGTCGTTATCACGGGTCTGAGCGGCTCCGGTAAATCGACTCTCGCATTCGACATTCTTTTCGCGGAAGGCCAGCGCCGTTTTCTGGACAGCATGTCGCCGTATGCGCGGCAGTTTGTTGAACAACTCGAGAAACCCGATGTCGATTTGGTCGAAGGATTGCCCGCGACAGTTGCGATCGAGCAGCGAGTGACGCGCGGTGGCGGCAAATCAACCGTCGCCACGGTCACGGAGGTTTATCATTTCCTTCGCCTGCTTTTCGCGAAGACGGGAACGCAATTCTGTCCGGAGTGCGAGCTGCCGGTCGAGAAGCAGAATCTCAGCAGCATCGTGAAACAGGTCGAAGCGGCGGCGAAACGCGGACCGCTCAAAGTGCTCGCGCCTTTGGTGAAAGCGCGCAAAGGCTTTCACACCGATGTCGCGCGCTGGGCTGAACGCCAGGGCTTCGAAACACTTTACGTGGACGGAACGCTGGTCCCGGTGAGCAGTTTCCGGAAACTGGAGCGATTTAAAGAACACACGATTGACGTTGTCGTCGGTTCGATCGACGCCCGGCGCATCCTCAAGGCGCGAAACCTGACCGAGCGCGCTGTCCAGATCGGGCGCGGCACGGCGCATTTATTGGACAATAAGAATCGCCTGACGGTCATGAGCACCGAGATGAGTTGCCCCGGTTGCGGCCGCGCTTTTGAGGAACTCGATCCGCGCTTGTTCTCTTTCAACTCGCCGCATGGCGCCTGCGAGGAATGCGGCGGATTCGGCGAAATCTGGAATCGCTCGTTACAAACGGGGAAAGAGGATAACGGCGATTCGGTTTTGGAGAATGAACTCGCGGCTGAGCGCGAGTCCGAATGGATCGACGAGAGCGAAGCGCAAGAGTGCCCCAGCTGTCACGGGTCGCGTTTGAATGAAGTGGCGCGGCATGTCCGTCTGCAGGGTCACACGATTGACAATTTCACGGCGCTATCGGCGGAGGAAGCGGGCGGCATGCTGGGCAAATTGCGGTTTCGCGGGACGCAGAAAACGATCGCGGCGGAGCTCCTCCCTGAGATGGAGCAACGGCTGCGTTTCATGAGCAACGTGGGCCTTGGTTATCTGGCACTCGGTCGCTCTGCGAAAACATTGAGCGGCGGCGAAGCCCAACGAATTCGCCTGGCCGCTCAGCTTGGTTCGAACCTGCGTGGCGTTCTTTACGTGCTCGATGAGCCGACCATCGGCCTTCATCCGCGGGATAACCTCCGCCTTCTCGAAACGCTTGCGGCTTTGAAACAAAAGGGAAACTCACTCGTGGTCGTCGAGCATGACGAAGAAACCATGCGCCAGGCCGATCACATCATCGATCTCGGGCCGCGTGCGGGCGCGCATGGCGGCCAGGTCGTCGCGCAGGGCACCCTTTCAGAAATCGCGAAATCGCGCATCTCCGAGACCGCGCGGTGCCTGCGCACACCGATGGTTCATCCTTTGCGCAAATCGCGGCGTTCCCTTTCGGAGGTCGAGAGCTGGATCGCGATAAAGGGCGCGCGCGCGAACAATCTCAAAAAGGTCGATGTTCGGATTCCGTTAGGCCGACTGACTGTGATCACAGGAATTTCAGGCTCGGGAAAATCGACCCTGATGCATGAAGTTCTATGGCCGGCGGTGCGCGACGCCATCACGGAAAAGAAATCGCGAAAAGGTAAGCCGGAGTTGTTCAAGCTTGCGAACGAGATGCCGGACATCGAAGCGGTTTACGAGGTCGATCAGTCCCCGATCGGCAAAACATCGCGCTCGACGCCGGCGACTTACATCAAGGTCTTCGACGAGATTCGTAATCTTTACGCACAGCTGCCGGTTTCGCGCGTGAGGGGATACTCATCGAGTCGGTTTTCGTTTAACGCCGAAGGCGGCCGCTGCGAGACCTGCAAGGGACAGGGCGTGATCAAGTTGGAGATGAATTTCCTGCCGAACAGCTACGTGCCCTGCGAGGATTGCGCCGGTAAACGCTACAATCCGCAGACACTCGAGGTGCTCTATAACGAACGTTCGATTGGCGACATCATGGAGATGACGATCGAACAGGCGGCTTCATTCTTTTCAGCGTACCGGAAGATTGCCCGGCCACTCGGATTGCTCGCCGAGACCGGCCTTGGTTATCTGAAACTCGGCCAGCCAAGCCCGACATTAAGCGGCGGCGAAGCGCAGCGATTGAAACTTGCGACGCAACTGAAGCGAGGCATCGGGCGCGCGGAGAATGAAAAGATCCGCAAGATGCGCAAGCCGGGTTCGACTCTCTATTTGCTCGAGGAACCGACCATTGGACTGCACATGGCCGACATTGAGTTGCTACTGAATGTCATTCACGCGCTCGTCGATGAAGGCAATACGGTGGTCGTGATCGAACACAATGTCAGTGTGATGGCCGAAGCGGATTACATTCTGGATATTGGGCCCGAGGCCGGAGCTCACGGCGGCGAAATCGTGGCCGCGGGCACACCTGAAGACGTGGCGAAGAACCGAATCAGCCGCACAGCGCCGTTTTTGCGCGACGTGCTTAGCCCAGAGAACAAGACCAACGACCAGCGCCAGATTGCCGAAGCTTCTGCCTAACTAACTAAACAGACCGTTGGGCAGGGTCAGGGTTTGAGTGCCCATGCTGGGCACCGCAGGTCTTGGATGGCGGCGAAGCCTCCTTCGCTAAAGCTACGGCGCGCCAAGGATCGCCACCCTACAGTTGCGCCGTGTGCAAACCGAGGAACAACTGTAGGGCGGTCGTCCTGGCCGCCGGCTTTTTTAGATTCACTTCTCAGTCCCGCCTGATCACTGCTAGAGTCGGTTCTCGCGAATGCTGGCTTATTTCCTGGATACTTTCGATCCGTTCATTTTCCACATCACCCCGAGTGTTGGCCCGCGCTGGTATGGCATGGCATATGTGCTCGCATTCGCATGCAGCTACGTGCTCCTTCGAGTTCTGGCGAAGCGCGGCTTCGCTGATCTCTCGCCTGACCAGGTAGCTGATTTTATTACCGGCTGCGCGCTGCTCGGCGTCATCGTTGGCGGGCGTCTCGGTTACGTTTTTTTCTACAAACCGGACATGCTCCGCGATCCGCTGTCGATCCTTCGCGTTTGGGAGGGCGGCATGGCGAGCCACGGCGGAATGATTGGTGTGCTCTTATTCACGTTTTTCTATTCGCGCCGCCATCGCCTTACCTGGACCAACCTCGGTGATAACCTCGTTGTAACCGCGCCGATCGGCTTGTTCTTCGGACGTTGCGCGAACTTCATCAACGGGGAGCTTTATGGAAGGGTCGCCAGCGTTCCGTGGGCCATGCAGTTCCCCAAGGAATTGCTCGATCAGCCGGAGGAAGCGGGGCGCGCGGTCGCAGCCTGCGCCAGGATTGATCCTTCGTTTTCAAATCCTGAGGCCATCGTGGCGGCGGCGCATAACAATCCGCAGGTGCGAGAAATTCTCCGAGGCATTTTGACACCGCGTCATCCGTCCCAGCTCTATGAAGCCTTCTTCGAAGGGATCGTCCTGTTTCTGATCCTTTGGTTTGCGCGAACGCGGATGCGTCAGCCTAACGGATTCCTGACCGGGCTGTTTTTCATCTGTTATGCGATCTTCCGAATTATCGTCGAGAGCTTCCGTGAACCCGACGCGGGACTGATTGGCGGCGTCACCCGCGGTCAGTTCTTCTCCTTCTTCCTGATCGTCATCGGCGCTGCCTTTATCGTCGTGGCAAAGATGCGTCCGACGTACCCGAAGAAATTGCCGGTGTAAGCCCCGGTGGGGCGAGGCTCCGTCGAGTCGACTAACGTTCCGTATTCGACGTGAGCTTGGGACATTGTGGGTGTCGATGCTCATTCTCGACCTGCATGTGTGATCAGCGAGCGCATGAGGGATCCCTCGGCGTGCTTCGCCGGCCTCGGGATGACAGGAATAGAGCGAACGGTTATTCAAGGCGCACGGGATTTGTCATCCTGAACCGCGCAGACGGTGAAGGATCCCTCACGCGCTCACTGATCACGCCCATCACACTGACGTGCCCGACACCCAACGTTCTCGCCGTTCTTCCCCATTCATCCCTTTCGTTTTCGTCGAATTTCGTTATTACTTATGCTGGTGATGCTTCGATGCTCATTCCGAAATTGATCGCGGCCGGCGGTCTGCTCTTCGCTTTCGAGCATGCCACCATCGCCGGGAAACTGGTGCTTCTGCTCCTTGCGGTAGTATCGATTTTCAGCTGGTCGATCATGGTGACCAAGCTGCGAGTGATCCAGTTTGCCCGAAAACAGAACGCGCGTTTCCTGGCGGTGTTTCGCCAGGATCGGCAGCCGCTGCGCCTTTTCGAGAAGAACGCGCACTTTCCCGGATCGCCGCTCTTCAATGTCTATCGCGCGGGCTGCCAGGAGATGACCTTTCATTTGCTCGGATCGTCCGAGGTCGACGAAACCTTTCGCGCCCGGCTGGATATTGCCGAGAAGGTTTCTCCAGTTCAAATGGGCGCGGTCAGCGTGGCCATGGAAAGAGCGGTTGGCGAAACGGCACTGGAGTTGGAGTCGCAAATGATCCTCCTCGCGACGGCGGTCAGCGGTTCACCCTTCCTCGGTCTGCTCGGCACAGTCTGGGGCGTGATGGATGCGTTTACCGGCGTCGCCGAAGCTTCCTCGGCCAGCCTTGCCGCCATGGCGCCCGGCGTTTCGGGCGCTCTCATCACCACGGTGACCGCGTTGTGCGTCGCGATTCCGGCGATGTTTGGCTACAACTTTCTGGTCACCAGCATCCGGGCGATCACGGTGGAGATGGATAACTTCGCCGCCGAACTCGCCTCAGAGTTCGAGCACAAACTGGTCGACCACGGCACGCGCGAGTCGGCCTATCAAAGATGACGCGACTCAGGCGTTATTCGCAGCGAAGTAGTCTTTCTTCGCTGTCCGAAATCAACATCACGCCACTGCTGGACCTGGCGTTTGTGCTCCTGATTATCTTCATGCTCACGACGCCGCTGTTGGAAAACAGCACCAACCTGATTATCCCCTCCAGCGGGGCGCCGGCCCAGCCGGTCAAGGCCACGGAAGTGCAGACGGTGTCGATCGATCGGACGGAAACGATCAAGTTCAACAATGTGGTCGTCGATCTCGATGGCCTAACGAATCAGTTACTCGAGTTGAAACGGGCAAATCCCGATCTGGCGGTCGTGATCCGGCCGGACCGCGAGCTGCCGGTGCAGAAGCTGATCAACTTGATGGACGCATTGCAAAGGGCGGAGATTACGAAGGTGGGCATCGCGACCACATCGGGCGCGAAGTAGGACATGCCCCGGGATCACATGACTCTGCGCCAACACTCACCCTCCCGAATGATAAAGCTCTGCCCCTTCCACACCCGCCGCTCCTCTAAGCCGGAGCGAGATGTGCTGACGTTGGAAAGACCACGGCGCGGGACAAGTGCTGAACGTTGAAAAGGAAGACGTGGCTCTGCGCCAACACTCACCCTCCCGCGCCTCTGAGACGGCGCGGGACAAATGCTGACCGTTGAAAAGGAACTTTCGGTTTTGGCGTAATGTTACGCTGATCGCGCTGGCACACGTTGTTTTGATTGGCGCGTTGATCCGCTGGAATTACGAAAGCAAAGCGGCCAAACCGCAGGAAATGGTTTGGCTCAATAACGGCGGCGGTGGGCAGGGAGAAGGCAGTCTTCCGGCCGCGGAAACTCCGACTCCGACAAAAATGACTCCGGCGGAAGCCACTCCAACTCCACGGGTCGAGAAGAGCCAAACGCCTGTCTCGGAGGAAGACCGTCCGGTCCTGACATCCGTGCCGAGCGACATTCAGATGCCGACCGCGACGCCGACTGCAACTCCAAGACCGACGGCAACACCGACGCCGAAGGCCACTCCGAAACCGACGCCAAAACCAACTCCCAAGCCCACTCCAAAAGCGACACCAAAGCCTACGCCGAAAGCAACGCCGAAGCCGAAACCTAAGCCCAAGCCAACGCCAAAACCCACTCCAAAGGCGACACCGAAGCCGTCACCGAAAGCGACTCCGGAAAAAGCCGCTGAGAAGGACGACGATAAGAACGAAGCTGATGCCGCGACGGAGGAGAAAAAGAAGACAGCAATCGCCGCGATCGAACGCGCCAAATCGGACGATTCTGCGGCGCCGAAAAAGGCCGCCGGCGGTCATGGCGGAGAAAAAGCGGGATCGGGCGGCGCGGGCGGTCATGCCGGCGGGGGAAACGGGGATTCACAATTCGGCTGGTACGGCAGCATGCTGCACGACCGTTTTTACAGTGAATGGGTCCAGCCAAGTATTGGAGGAAAGGCTTCCGTTCTCGTGCAGGTTCGGATCGAAAAAGATGGGCGCGTTTCACACTTCGAGGTCGTGAAACCGTCGGGGATCCCGGAACTCGATGAATCAGTTGCGGCGGTTGCGAACCGGGTGACTCAAGTTGATCCTCTGCCGAATGGTCTCGGCAGCGGCGACCACTACACCGTCAAAATCAATTTCGAATTTTCTCCTGATCAATGAACTCAATCTTTTCTAATCGTCTCGCTCTGCTCACAGGCGCGCTGGCGACGTTTTGCGCTTTGTCTCTTCACGCGGAGGAAGCGCCGACAATCACAGTCAGCAAAGGCGATAAAATCGGCATCACCATTACCGGCCTCGGGGGAGGCGAAGGAGCGGCAGCGACAAAGACACTGCAAAATGACCTCGTTAATTCGGGTTACTTCACGATCAGCCCGAACTCAGGCTACGTGGTCAAAGGAACCGCCAACGGCGGAAGTCTTCAGGGGCAGGTGACCGATCACGGCGGCGGAACCGTTCTCTCGAAGAGTTACAACGGCGGGGTACGCCAGAATGCGCACCGGTTCGCTGACGACATCGTTGCAACGATCACGGGCAACAAAGGATTCGCCAGCAGCAAGATCGCTTTCATCGCGACTCGAAGCGGCCACAAGGAAGTTTATGTGGGCGATTACGATGGAAGTGATGTGCGGCAAATGACGCACGACGGCGTCATCAGCGTGCATCCGTCGATCAGTCCGGACGCGCGCCACGTCGCTTATACCGGTTATCAGAGCGGTTATCCGGATGTCTATGTCATCGACCTCGCAAACGGAGCGCGTAACCGCATCGTGAATTTTCCGGGTACCAACAGCGGTGCGGCCTTCTCTCCTGATGGCGGCCGGATCGCTCTCAGCGTGAGCAAGGATGGAAACCCCGAGCTCTACGTCGTGAGTTCGAGCGGAGGCGGCGCGCGCAGGCTGACCCACTCACATGGCGCGGAGTCGTCCCCGAGCTGGTCGCCAAACAGCGATGAACTGGTCTTCGCGTACGACGACGGACACGGCCCGCAGCTTTACCGAATTTCGTCAGGCGGCGGTTCGCCACAACGCCTCGATACCGGTCACGGCTATTGCACCGAGCCTAACTGGTCGCCGGACGGGAAGAAGATCGCCTTTAATGTTCGCGGCGGCGGCTCATTTCAGGTCGCGGTTCTCGACCTGAACGCCGGCGGCACACGTGTGTTTTCTTCCGGCGAAAATCCCGTCTGGGGCGCTGATTCGCGCCATCTCATTTTTAGCGAAGGTGGGGGCTTGTATCTGCTCGACACCCTGAACAGTCGCAAGACGAAGGTCGTCGACGGAATCGGCCGGATCACAGAGCCGAGCTGGTCGCGATAGGTCGTCGCTTTGCCAGCTGACGTCATCAACGCAAACAAGGAGCGTCGGTCTTCGGCCGCCGTTTGTTAGGTCGGCGGCTGAAAGCCGCCGCTCCTTGGCCGTTGCTGCACCTGGATTCACGGCGCGTCGTCGAGGCGCGTTCATAAAGCGCCCGATTTCGGATAGCGCCTCGGAGTGAGCTTCGGCGGTCTCTTGCCATTTCTAACCGCGCCCGCCACCGGGATGTAGGACAGCTCTTGTCGATCTGCGGCCGAGCGAAGGAGCAACCCGCCTCGACTCATGTCACCACGGCCCACGAAATCTGCAGGAAACAGAAGCCTTTCCCCGAACGAGGAGAGCAGGACATCGACGTATTTTCCGGTGGCAACGCTCCCAAGGAGAATCACTTCAACGTCCGTCGGAAGCTTTTTTTCCAAGCGACGCGCGTCCCGCTGAAGCGGTTTGTGGTAGCGCGGGTCTTCCGCATTGATATCGACCGAAGCGAACTCCCGAAGGTCCATCGGGGTCATGCGAGTTTCCGCATCGATCAAGCCGCGTGTCGGTGTGATTACGACCGACGAACAAATTCCAGACGAGGCACAACCGAATGTCCTGGCGTAGGCGATCTTGCCGCGAAAATAGAGACCGCTCAGAAAGGTGAAGACTTCGGCCACGGTCGCTCCTTCGTGCTGAAAGCGGAGCGCGAGATCGAATTGTGCTCGCTCATTCATGATCATTCGGGCGCGTTGGCCGCCAGCATAAGCCGGAGATAAAAGAAAAATGCGGCGCGTCACAAAATTATTTCGCCTGTTCGGTCTCCACTCGCAAGATGCCCGAGAGCTCGCTCATCTGGCGGCCCTGTCTCATCCTCCTAACTCTCGCTTTGAGATTGTATGATCAGCGCTCCAGCTGAGCGGTCCTCGCCGCGCTGCGCCTGGGGTTGTCGCCGCCACTTATCATCCTGAACCGCGGATGAGGCGAAGGATATTCACCGAGCGAAGACTTTTGAAACTGGAGAGCAATGAAGGCGCATGATTGCGGCGTGCAATTGCCGTCTCAAAACGTCACGCTCATTCCAGTGATTTGGATTAAGGACTCATTGCTGCATGAACATCCTCGGACTCCATTTCGGGCATGATGCGGCGGTTTGCGTGCTGCGCAGCGGCGAGGTGGCCGCGTACGTCATGCGAGAACGCCACGCCCGCATCAAGCACGCCATTTCGCTGGAGTGCAAGACCATCCAGGCAGCCATGGACGAGGCGCAACTGCGCTGGGACCAGATAGATTATTGCGCGATTACCTCCACGCAGAACGTGGAGCTCATCATCGATGAACCGTCTGGTTTCTCCCTCAACCTGGAAGCGCATCCGGGACATCACGCTCCATGCACCATGGCGCGGCTGCTCAAGGCGCAGAATATCGATCCGGCGCGGCTGCTCGTTCACAGTTTGATGCAGATTTTCTACGACCCCCGCTTCGCGAACTCTTTTCATTATCGCTGTTACGGACATGCCTTTCCCGAACATCGGACCCGCCGGCCCCAGGATTTCGCGTGCTTCGGGACCTTCGATCACTTTATCGATTCGCCTGAATGGCCGGGCGAGACGCTCGGCCAGATCGCGGTGTCCGATTACTCGGCTTTTCTAACGACAGATGCGGTGCGGCAGGGTTTTCATTACCCGGTAACCGTCCAGTTGGCCGGGCATGTCGTGCCGGGTTATTTCATTGCCCACCATGCGGCGCATGCCGCCTCGGGGTTCTATCAATCTGGCTTCGACCACGCGGCTATTCTGACTCACGATGGGTACTTGGATGGCGTCGGTTACCTCACCGGCATGTACTTCTGGGGAGACGGTCATCGCATTTATCCCCTCACCCCGCACCATCTGGCCGTCGGCGGCTTCTACGAGGAGGTGGGAATACGGCTCGGCATGGGAGATGTGGGACCATCGGGCAAGCTCATGGGACTGGCCGGCTATGGACAGCCGGCGTTCTTTGACCCGCGATTCATTGGCAATCACTTCGACTGGAAGCAGGCCGGGACGGATGCAGACGCATGGATAGAGCATTGCCTCGGATTGGCCCGGGAAAAAGGTTACGACCTCGAACCGTTAGGCGACCCGTCCCGCGCGTGCGCACCGATCAATGTCGACATTGCGGCCAGTACGCAGAAGGTATTTGAGGAAACGTATCTCGCAGCGACGGCCACCCTCGCGCGGATTGTTGAGCGGATGGGGTTGCGAACCGATAAACTGTGTCTCTCCGGCGGCTGCGCCCTTAACTGTCCCTCGAACACCCGGATTTTCCGTGAAGGCCCTTTTCGTGAAGTTTTTGTGGAACCGGGTTGCGATGACAGCGGCCTCGCCATCGGTGCGGCTGGTTGGCTTTTTCACAACGTCCTCGATCACCCCTTGCCGTCGCGCACACCGGGGACGCACACCAATCCCTACCGCGGCGTCAGGATCAGCGGCCCTGCCATCATCGCTGCGCTGCATGGCGCAAGCGAGGTGGTGGAGTTCACTCCCTGTACGGATGCCGCCCGGCTCGCAGCAGAGGATCTGGCTTCGGATCGCGTCATTGGCTGGTTCGAGGGACGCAGTGAAGTCGGACCGCGGGCTCTCGGCCATCGCTCCATCCTGTCCGATCCCCGACCGGCGGCAAACTGGGCGCGTGTCAACGCGCTCAAGGGTCGTGAGATCTGGCGGCCTTTTGCCCCCGCGGTCTTGAAATCCGAGGCCGAGATGTGGTTCTAAGGCCAGCCTTCTTCCTCGCCTTATATGCTCTTCACCGGCGTGGTGCGCTCCCACGATTTGTCCGCCGTCACGCACGCCGACAGGTCTGCCCGGATCCAGACCGTTGACGCTTCTTGTGGTGAGTTCTTTCGCCTGATCGAGTGTTTTTTCGCAATCACCGGCGTGCCCGTATTGCTCAATACCTCTTTGAACGGTGCCGGCGAGCCCATCGTGGAATCCCCCGACGACGCCGTGCGTTTTCTCACTGAGTCCGCGATAGATGCTCTTTATATGGGCGGCTTCCGTGTCGTTCGCCGGCAGCGTTTCGTTTGATTTGCCGGTGGCGACGCTTCCCAGGTTCTTTGCTCACAATCCGGTCAGGCGAGCCTCGGCCAGGTCGAGATCGCGCTGGATTCGACGCAAAGCATCGTCGTTTATCACGCGATCGTTCCGAAGATCGATGATCGTCTTTCGCTCGATCAGCAGAGCCCGCTGCTGCAGATCCTGGTACTGCGGCGTGACAATTTCACCGGTCGGGTTTGCCTGGTTTCCGCAACATGCCTCCAGTTCCTGAACGCGATCGTCGTACTCGGCGCGAAGGCGTGTTACTAAATCGGAGGGGATATTGCCCTGCGAGGCGAGATCGTTGATGAAACTCAGGGCGGCCGTGTTTGCCGCGAGGCGCGCGACCCGCTCCTCCTCGTCGGTGGCTCCATCGTCCTTGATGCCGAGCTTCCGAATGAGGAACGGCAAAGTTAAACCCTGAATGACCAGGGTTGTCAGAATCACGGCGAAGGTAAGAAAGAGAATGTAGTTGCGCGCGGGAAACGACCGCCCATCCGTCAGCGTGATCGGAAGAGCGAACGCTGCGGCCAGGGAAACGACGCCGCGCATACCAGCCCACGCCATCAGCACAACCTGCTTCCATGACGGATTTGGATCGCGCTCGTAGAATCGCCTGAACAGCAAACGCGACAGATACGTAGCGACAAAAACCCAGACGATTCGGACGACGACAACAGCCAGGCTAACGAGAGCGGCTTCGTCGATGAGCCTGAAGATGGACTCGCCGCGCAAGTCCCGAAGAATGGCCGGCAGCTGAAGGCCGATGCTGATAAAAACGAATCCGTTTAGGAGGAAGACAACCATCTGCCAGAAGGAGAACGCCTGTATCCGGTAGCGCGCCGAGACGGTGGTGGGTGAATGCCAGCCGAGGTATATCCCGGCCGCGACGGTGGCCAGAACTCCGGAGACGTGAAGCCGTTCCGCCGGAAGATAGGCCATGAACGGAGTCAGCAACGAGATCGTGATCTGAACAGGTGGATCGTCGAGATGGCGGTGGACCCAGCGGATCACGTAGCCAACCAGGAGGCCGAACCCAATTCCGCCAAGCGCGACGCCGACAAAGCGAATTGAAGCTGCCGTAGGGGAAAATTGGCCGCTCGTTAGGGCGCCTAGCGCAAATTGCAGCGCAACCAGCGCGGTCGCGTCGTTGACCAGGCTTTCGCCTTCCAGAATCGCTTCAATTTGATGCGGGACCGAAAGGCGGCGAATGATCGCTGTGGCCGCGATCGCGTCGGGCGGCGAAACGATTGCGCCCAGGGCAAACGCGGCCGCCCACGGCAGCGAAGGAATGATGGCATGAGACAGGATCGCAACTGTCGCCATGGTCACGAGGACAAGGCCGATCGCCAGCCACAGAATCGGCCGAAGATTCCGGCGAAAATCCCGCCATGAAGTGAAAAGCGCCGCCGGATAGATCAGCGCCGGGAGGAAGAAGTAGAAGACGATCTCGGGCCGGAGTTGAACCGTGGGAAGGTGCGGAACAAAACTCAGGCCGAGGCCGGCAACTACGAGGACAACCGGGTAAGGCAGTTCGAACTTTTGCGCAGCCACCACGAGCAGCATGGCGACCATCAAGAGTAGGACGACGATTTCTGCCTGGTGCATGGCGACGCAAAATACTGCGGCCTTTAGGCGCGGTTGGACGGGACTGGCGCGGGTGCGGGGGATTTGGCCCGCGCGCGATTCGCCTGAAGTTCGTGCAAATGCTTTTCCGACCAGCGGCAAAGACCCTGCAAAGGTTCGATCAACGTGCGGCCGAGGCGGGTCAGGGAATATTCAACCTTTGGCGGCACAACCGGGTAGACGGTGCGTTGCACGAGGCCGTCGCGTTCCAGGCTGCGGAGAGTCTGGGTGAGCATTTTTTGCGAAATGCCGCCGATGTCGCGCTGGAGTTCCACGTAACGCTTGGTGCCGTGAGCCAGGACCTGGATAATAAGGGCCGTCCATTTGTCGGCGATGCGATCAAGCACAAGGCGCGAGGGGCATTGAGCATCGAGGACGGAGCCGTTGGAAGAATTCTTCGGCATAGGATTGTTTACGGGGAATCGCTTCACACGCAAGC
>Ga0193726_1001948_pt1 | contig 14797 bp, 19 predicted proteins | sample H2c1metaG_FD_144928 | JGI IMG/M metagenome (GOLD analysis project Ga0193726, IMG submission 144928) | Soil microbial communities from a riparian zone of the East river system, Colorado, United States - H2c1 | ecosystem: Environmental > Terrestrial > Soil > Riparian zone | place: USA: East River... | reverse complement strand
CAAGCACCCGGTCTGGTACCACAACCTGGTTGCCGACCCGGAGGCCGTCACCGTCCAGGACGGCCCGGCGCCCTTCGACGTGCGGGTCCGGGAGCTGACCGGCGACGAGCGGGCGGTGTGGTGGCAGCGGGCCGTGACCGCGTTCCCGCCCTACGCCGACTACCAGGTCAAGACCCAGCGCCTGATCCCGATCCTGCTCGCGACCCGCCGCTGAGCCTGCCCTGGCTGTGAGCGCTGACCTGCTCTGGCCGGGAGCTAGGCGTCGGGTTCGGGGACGTAGTGGCGGCTCTGGTCGGCCGGGTCGATCCAGACCCGCATGACCACCCGCGAGGCTGGATCGCGGAACCGCTCGGCCGTGGGCACCCAGCCGGCTCCGGGCTGGGTGGCCTGCGCATGGGCCCGGCGCCGGGGCTTGCGGGCGGGCGCCCCGGCCGGGACGAGCGCGGGCAGGCCGGACACCGCGGCGGCCGCCTCGTCGACGAACTCCGCGGCCAGCACGACGCCGACCCGCCGGTCCAGCTCGGCGTCGTCCAGCCGGCCCTGCGCGTAGTGCTCGCGCAGCAGCCCGATGATCCGCTCCCGGTCGGTGTCGCCGGCCGGGGCGCGCTGGCCGCCCGGCACCGCTAGTCGGCCGGGCGGGCGACGACGGCCGTGCCGTAGGCCACGATCTCCGTGAGCTGCTGGCCCATCTCCGACGAGTCAAAGCGCATGGCCACGATGGCGTTGGCCCCGAGCAGCCGGGCGTTGTCGATCATGCGGTCGATCGCGTGCCGGCGGCTGTCCTCCAGCAGCGAGGTGTACTGGGTGACCTCGCCCTGCCGGAGGGCCTTGAACCCGGCGCCCACGGACTTGGCGAGGCCCATGCTCCGGACGACCAGCCCGAAGGTCAGGCCCAGGTCCTGCTCAATCCTCATGCCCTGCAGCTCAAGCGCGGTCGTCACCGGAAAATGGGGGCTACTGGCCTCAGTCATGAAGCCAGTCTAGGACCGGCCCCCCACGCATCCTGGCGGCCGGGACGAGGTCGCGGCCAGGGGTCGCCTCACCGGCTCGGCGGCACGGGTGCGCTCCAGCAGCGCACCTGCTCGGCCAGGGCGGTGACGTGCTCCGGGGGCGTGGTCTTGACGATGCCGTGCCCGAGGTTGAACACGAATGGCCCCCCGCTCAGGGCGCGCAGGATCCGGTCTGTCTCGGCCTGGAGTGCCGGGCCGCCCGCGACCAGAAGCTGAGGATCGAGGTTGCCTTGCACGCAGCGGCCCAGGCCGCGCTGTACCCGCTGAGCGGCCCAGCCGAGGGGAACCGTCGCGTCCAGGCCGATGCAGTGCGCACCGGTCGCCTCGGCGAAGCCGTCGTAGCCGAGCCCGGCGCCCCGGGGAAAAGCGATGACGGGCACACCCGGGTGCTTCACTTTCAGCGCGGCGATGATGGTGGCGACGGGCTTGACGCACCAGCGCTCGAAGAGGGCATCGGGGAGTATCCCGGCCCAGCTCTCGAACAGCTGAACTGCTTCCGCGCCCGCCTCGATCTGGCGCTCCAGGAACTGGATAACGGCGGTCGTGAGCAGGTCGATCAGGGGCTGGAATCCGTCAGGATCGCTCAGGGCCCATTGCTTGACGATGGCGTGCTCTGATGCGCCGCCGCCGCTTCCCTCGACCATGTACGTGGCGATGGTCCACGGCGCGCCGGCATAGCCGATCAGCGCCACTTCAGGCGGCAGGGCGCGGGTAAGTTGCCTGACCGTCTCGTAGATCGGGGCCAGCTCCTCGTGGAGACGGGAGACACTGAGAAAGTCCGCTATGTCCGCGGTCGAGCGGACGGGGGGCGTCAGCACCGGCCCGTCGCCGACTCGGTACTCCAGGGTCTGGCCCAGCGCCGCGGCGAGCTGCGGAAGGTCCGCGAAGAGGATGGCCGCATCCAGCGGGAAGCGGCGGATTGGCTGCAGGGTGACCTCGACCGCGTGTTCGGGCGAATTGCAGAGTCCCACCATGCCGCCAGCGGCCTCACGGACTCGGTGATACTCGGGCAGATATCGCCCGGCCTGCCGCATCAGCCAGATCGGCGGCCGCTCGGTACGCTCTCCGGCGAGCGCGCGCAGGAGCAGCTTCTTCGGCGGGGCGTTGCCGGATTCGCGCTCGAGACTGATTTCTCCCGCTGTATCGACGTGCACGCCTGTTCCGTCCTGTCGAATTGCCCTGGGCTACGAGGGTCGGCTAGTGAGCTCCAGCCCCGCAAGGGGACGTCGTCAGCGTAGCGATGCCAGTCCGGGGACGATCCGGACCACTACGCCACCGGTCGTCAACAAAGGTTGACAGGTGGAGCGCCGTCAACATATGTTGACGGCATGGGAAATGACACTCTGCTGGCGGAGGCCGCGAACGGCCAGGACCCCGCCGAAGGGCTGCGGGCCGTCCGCGCGCTGCGCGACCTGGCCGAGCGGCTGGAGAACCTGCAGGTGACCAACGCGCGGGCGCACGGCTGGTCCTGGCAGGAGATCGCCGTCTTCCTCGGCGTCAGCAAGCAGGCCGTGCACAAGAAGCACTCCCGCCGGCTGGGCCAGTGAGCGGCCGGCCCGGCGGTGCGCCGCCGGCCGCGCAGTGGACTCCAGGAGCCGTGAGCCAGAGGGGACAGTCTGATGTTCGAGCGGTTTGACGACGACGCCCGCAGCGCCGTCGTCCGCGCCAAGTCGGAGGCCATCCGCACCGGCCAGGCCGAGGTCGGCCCCGAGCAGCTGCTGGTCGGCCTGGCCGCCGGGCCGGGGCTGGCCGCCGATGCGCTGGCGGCCGCCGGAGCCGGCGTGGCGGAGCTGCGGAAGCTGATCCCGGCCGGGGGCGGCCCGGGCCGGCTGGAGCCGCTGGACGCCGAGGCGCTCGCCTCGATCGGCATCGACCTGGACACGGTCAGCCGGGCCACCGACGCCGCGTTCGGGCCGGGCTCGCTGACCCGGACCAGGACGAGGCGCCGCGTCCGGCGCCGGAAGGGCAGCTCGCCGCGGATGGCGGAGGCCACCAAGGCGGCGCTGACGCTCGCCCTGCACGCGGCCCTGCGGCTGGGCCACGACCACATCTCGGCCGGGCATCTCCTGGTCGGCGTCCTCGAGCAGCCGGCCAGCCCGGCGGTCTCGATTCTCCGGGCCGCCGGCGTGGAAGTCCCGGCCCTGCGGGCGCAGGTGATCCTGGAGCTGACTCGTTCCGAGGGCAACCGACCCGAGGACCCCGGTCAGTGACCGGCTGCGGCTGGCCGGCTCGCGCCCGGCCGGCCGCGGCCGGAGGTCAGACGAGGCGGGCGAAGCGGGCGAGGGCGTACTGCAGGGCCCGGCGGGTGAGCGGGCCGGCAGCCCGCCGGGTGAGGAACTGGGTCGCGCGCAGCGCGGGCCCGCGCTGCAGGGCGGCGGGCAGCGGGAGCTCCACCAGCTCCGTCCAGCGGAACTCGGTGAGCTCGCCGTGCGGGATGACCTCGAAGATCCCGCTGCCGCGGACGACCTTCCCGGTGTGCCGGACCACGCAGCGGCGGGGCGGGTCCCACTCGGTGATGATCATCGTGTCGGTGAAGCCGACCGGGCCGAGCGCCGTCCGGGCCACGACCTGCGCGCCGACGCCGGTGCCGCCGTGCACCCGGGTGGCGGGGATCCACTCGCCCTGGCGGGACCAGTCCATGGCCACCTGCCAGACCCGCCCGGGCGTGGCCCGGACCCGCGTCCGGGCGCTGACCTCCCAGGATTCCGCCACCCGGCCACCATAACCGCGCCACCCCGGCCGGCGGCGGCCGCGCGCTGCGGGCTGGATTCATGATCATGACCGGTTGCGGGCGGTTTTCCGCCGCAACCGGTCGCGATCATGGCGAAACCGGGCTGGCCAGGCCGGCGGCGTAGTCGCGGAGGCGCTCGAGGATGCGCGGCCAGCCCTGGTCGTTGGCCTGGTAGCGGGCGGCGCGGTCGGCCTCGGGCAGCGTCAGCTGGTCGTAGCCCTGCTCGGTGACGCGGACCCGGGTGGCAGCGGCGTCCGGGGCGAGCCGCAGGTCCACCCGGGTCGAGTTCGCGGGGGTGGGCTCCTCGTCGTAGGGGTCGGTGACGACCCAGCGGAAGGCGACGTGGCGCGGCGGGTCGACGGCCTCGATCCGGCCGGGGATGGCCCCGTGCGGGCCGTGCTGGAAGGTAATCCGGCCGCCCGGGCGGAGGTCCACCGAGCCGGGGCGGCCGTCGCCGAACCAGGCGGCAATGTGCTCGGGCCGGGTCACCAGCGCCCATACCTGGTCCGGCGGGGCGGCGACCGTGATGTCGTGCTCGATCATGCGTGCGATCATCTGCGCTGCCTCTCGATTGATGTGCTACCTCATGGTTGCACTATTCTCAACGAAGTGCAACCCGGGAGTTACGCTTTGGCAGGCCGTCGGATAAGGTGCAACAGCGGCGGAGAGGACCAGGGGCATGCCAGACGACCGGATCGAGCGGGACATCGCCATCGCGGCCACGCCCCGGCAGGTCTGGGCCGCGCTGACCGAGGCCGGGGCCGTATCCGCCTGGCTGGGCGGCGGGAAGCCCGCGGAGGTCGACCTCCGGCCCGGCGGCGCGATGCTGGTCGACCACGGGGCGCATGGCGCCCTGCTGGCCCGGTTCGAGCGGGTGGAGGCTCCGCGTTACCTGTCGTTCCGCTGGTCACAGGGCGCGGCGGGCGAGGAGCCCGCGGACGGCAACGCCACCCTGGTCGAGTTCACCCTGGCCGCGGACGGCAGCGGGACCCGCCTGACCGTGGCCGAGAGCGGCTTCGCCGCGCTGACCCTGCCGCCGGCCGTGCGGCGGGACCGGCAGCAGGAGAACGCCGGCAACTGGCCGCACGCGCTCGCGGCGCTGCGCGGCCTCGCCGAAGGCCGCCCGTGACATGACCCCGCACCCGCATGACGCGGGGCCGGCGGCCTCGGGCGCGAACGCCGCGGACCGGCCCGACGATGCTCCGGGCGCGGAGCCGCGCGCCGCCGAGCAGGTGCTGATCGCGCTGGCTGATCCGATCCGGCGCCGGATTCTCGGCGCCCTTGCCGCGGAGGGACCCGGGACCGCGACCCGGCTGGCCGCTGACCTGCCGGTCAGCCGGCAGGCCGTCATGAAGCACCTGGTCATGCTGGACCGGGCCGGGCTGGTCTCCGTCCAGCGGCACGGACGCGAGATGCGGTACCGGATCCATCCGCGGCCCCTGGACGAGACAGCGGCGTGGCTGGCCGGGCTGGCGGCTCAGTGGGAGCAGCGGCTGACGGCCATCAGGTCCATCGCGGAGGCCGCCGCTCGCGCCGGCCCGGACTGACCTGGCCGGCGGTGGCGGGGCTGCGCCCGGAGTTCGGGCGGGCCGGTCAGGAGACGATGTCCTTGGTCTGGAAGCGGCGGAAGGCCAGGGCGCCGAGGATCAGGGCGTAGGACACCGAGACGGCGCTGCCCTGGATCATCCCGGCCCAGGTGACCTGCGGCTGGAAGACGTCCAGCCAGGCGAACTGCCAGTGCGTCGGGAGGGCCTGCCGCCAGTTACCGAGCGCGGTGACGGCGTCGAGGATGTTGCTGACGATGACCAGGCCGACGGCGCCGCCGACCGCGCCCAGGGGCGAGTCGGTCAGGACGGACAGCAGGAAGGCGAGCGCCGCGACCACCAGCTCGCTGACCAGGACGTAGGCGAGCACGATGGCGATCCGGCCGAGGGCGGCCGCGGCGGGCACCTCGATCCCGGTGCCGGGCAGCCGCAGCTCGTGCCAGCCGAAGGCCACGGTCCCGGCGAGCAGCGCCATCAGCGTCAGGTAGGTGACCGCGACGATGGAGTAGCCCAGCGCCACGATCAGCTTCTGCCGCAGCAGGCGGGACCGCGGCACCGGCGCGGCCAGCAGGTAACGCAGCGACGACCAGCTGGCCTCGGTGGCGACGGTGTCGCCGCAGAACAGCGCGACCGCGACGACGATCAGGAATCCGGCCGACACGAAGAACGTGAAGGCGGTGAAGTTCAGCCCGCCGGCGGTGGCCGCGGTGACCAGCCCCGGGGTGCCGTTGCCGGCCGACGCCGGGCCGCTGACCTCGAACGCGCCGACCAGGATCCAGGGCAGCGCGGTGAGGATGCCGAAGGCGACCAGGGTCCGGCGGCGGCGCAGCTGCCGGACGATCTCGACCGAGAGCGGCAGCGTCCGCCGCGCGTGATAGCCAGGAGCGCTGGCCGGCTCGGCCCCGGCCGCGGCGGCCGCCCGCTGCGGCTCGGGTCCGGGGACTCCCGGAGCGCGCTCCGGCTCAGCCCGGGCCGTCACGGGGCCCGCTCCGGATCGGCAGCCGCCACGACGGCCAGGTCGCCGTGACCGTTGCCGGCCGCGCCGGGGCCGGGCGCGCCGCCGGCGATCAGGGCCAGGAAGGCGTCCTCCAGGCGGCGGTGCGGCATGACCCGGTCCACCGCCAGGCCGGCGCCGACGAGGTCGGCGACGGCCGCCGAGGCGGGCTCGCCGCCCAGGTGCAGCAGGACGCCGTCCGGGTGCAGCTCCACGCGGCCGAAGCGGCCCGTCGCGGCCAGCACCTCCGTGGCCCGGCCCGGATCGGGCGTGCCGATCACGACGGCACCGCCGTCTCCCCCGATCTCGCCGACCGGGCCGGCCGCGATCCGGCGGCCGAGATGCATGACCACGACGTCGGTGCAGGTCAGCTCGACTTCGGCCAGCATGTGGCTGGACAGGATCACGGTCCGCCCGGCCGCCGCGTACTGGGTCAGCACGTCGCGCATCTGCCGGATCTGCGGCGGGTCCAGGCCGTTCATCGGCTCGTCGAGGACGAGCAGGTCGGGCAGCCCGAGCATGGCCTGGGCGATGGCCAGCCGCTGGCACATGCCGCGCGAGTAGGCGCGCACGGGCTTGTCGGCGGCCGTGCCGAGGCCGGCGATCTCCAGGACGTCGGCGAGGTGCGCGCCGCCGGCCGGGCGGCCGGTCGCGCGCCAGTACACCTCCAGGTTGGCCCGGCCCGACAGGTGCGGGAGGAAGCCCGGGCCCTCGACGAACGCGCCGAGCCGCGACAGGGCCGGCGACCCGGCGTGGACCTCGCGGCCGAAGATCGTGATCGTGCCGGAGTCGGGCTGGATCAAGCCCATCAGCGCGCGGAGCGTGGTCGTCTTGCCGGCCCCGTTCGGGCCGAGCAGGCCGAGGATCATCTGGCGCTCGACCCGCAGCGAGAGGTCATCGACCGCGAGATGACCGTCCTTGAACCGCTTGGTCAGCCCCGAGATGTCGAGCGGCACGCCGGCCAGGTCGGGCCGCGACCCGGCGGGCCCCGGGCGGCCGGGGAGACGGCGGCCCGGCCGGCGGCGCCGGTCAGCGCGGCGGCGGAGGCCGAGGATCAGCCCGGCCGCCAGGGCGGCGGCGAGCGGGGCGCCCCAGGTCCACCACGGCAGGCCGCTGCTGGACACCAGCAGGGCCGGGTCGGTCGGCAGGCGAACACCGGGGCCGACCAGGCTGACCTGGTAGACGGCCGGGGCCGCCGGGGTGGCATAGCCGAAGTCGGTGGTGGTCAGGACGAGCCGGAGCCGATGCCCGGCCACGAACTGGTAGTCCATGGCCGGGAGGCGCACTGTCACGTCCTGCCCGGCGCGGCCCGGCGGCACGGTGACCCGCAGCGGCGCGGCCAGGCTGAACGGCAGCGTCGCGTTGCCGGCCGGGTCCACGTCGTAGAGCTCGGCGAACAGGGTGACCTGGGCGGCGCCGCTGACCCGGAGGCGGACCACCGGGGCGCCGGTGACCTGCACCGGGCGGGCCAGGACGGCGGAGGTGAAGGCCGCGGTCTGGCCGGGCATGTCGATGGCCAGGCCCGGCAGGCCGCCGACGCCGGGCAGGGTCGAGAATGACGGCGGGGCGCCGCCGGGCGGGTTGATGACGGGCTGGGGCGGGCCGGCCAGTCGGACCAGGGTGCGCCCGGTGCCGTTCAGGCCCGGGTAGCGCGCGGCGGTGGCCACCGCCAGCTGGGCCTGGCCGCTGGTCGCGTCGAAACGGAGGTTGCGGCTGACGGCGAAGCCGGGCCCGGCCGGCGAGGGAGCGGGGTGCGGCGGGGTGAGCCAGCGTTCGAACCAGCTGGCGGTGAGGGCGTTGAGGCGGCTGGTTTCCTGGTTGCCGCCGTCGTGGCCGCCGGCGAACCAGGCCATCGCGGCAGGGGCGCCGTTGCGCCGGACCGCCTGGTAGGTGGCGTCAGCCTGGTCGAGGCCGAACAGCGAGTCGTGCTCGCCCTGGATCAGCAGGGTGGGGGCGTGCAGGCGGCCGGCGACGCTGGCCGGGCTGGACCGCAGCAGGGTCGCGACGGCCTGGGGCGTGGCGCGGCCGAGGGTCGCGGCCTGCTGGTAGATGGCGCAGATCCGGGGCAGGAAGCGGCCGCACGGCCCGACGGCGGCGGCGCGGCCGCCGGTGACGGCCCGGCCGCCCGTGACGCCCTGGGCGAAGAGCAGCCCGGCCCACTGCCGCTTGAACACGCCGCCGGCCGGGCCGCCGCCGGCGGCGTTGGGGAACAGGGCGGTGGCCAGGTTGCTCCAGGTGCTCACCGGGACGACGGCGTCGATGCGGTGATCGTAGGCGGCGGCGAGCAGGGCCATGGCCCCGCCGTAGGACGCGCCGGTGATGCCGACCCGGGGGTCGCCGGGACGGTCGAGGCGGACCCGCGGCTGACGGGCCAGCCAGGTCACGAGCTGCTCGACGTCCTTGACCTCGTAGTCGGGCGAGTCCAGGGCGATCTGGCCGGTGGACCGGCCGAAGCCGCGCGCCGACCAGGTCAGCACCGCGAAGCCGGCCCGGGCCAGCTGCTCGGCCTCCGGGCGGACGGCGTTCTTCGTCTCGCCGAAGCCGTGCGCGAGCAGGATGGCCGGGACCTTGCCCGAGCCGGCCGGGGTGAAGAACGTGGCGTCCAGCGAGACATGCTGGTCGTCGCGGGGGCCGTCGGTGACGCGGATCGTCAGGCTCCGGGCCGCCACCGGGGCCGGAGCCGCCGCCCGGGCCGCCCCGGCGGCGCCGGCCGCGACGACGGCGAGCGCGGCCGCGACCAGCGCCAGCAGACGCCAGCCCCGCGGCCGCCGCCAGCCGCGGCCGCGCCCCGCAAACTCCATACCGGGAAACCTAGCAACGGCGCGCCGGTGCTGGCGCCGGGCCGGCGCGCCGCGCTGGCCTGACAGCCCGATGACAGCGCAGTGACAGAGCGCCGCGACTGGCCCGCGCTACCGTGCGGGCCGGCGTCGCGGCCGGGCCAGCCGCGGGCGCCGCGACGGGTAACTGCTCTGAGTCAGGACGGTCATGGGGAAGGACCTGCACGTCAGCCTGGGCTTGCTGGAGAGCACCGCCGGCTCCCTCAGCATGCTCATGGAGGAGTTCAAGAACGCCTCCGCCATCGTGAGCGACTACCACGGGGCCATCGGCGAGCCGGCGCTGATCTCGGCGCTCGATGACTTCGCCGGGAACTGGCAGGTGCACCGGCAGCAGCTCTTGCAGTCGATGCAGGCGGTCTATCAGATGGTGACCAAGAGCCACCAGGCCTATCTCGACACCGACAGCAGGCTGGCCAGCGACATCAAGACCGACCCGGTCGCCCCGGCGGCGGCGCGATGAGCGTCGCCCGGCCGCCCGACTTCGAGCCGCTGGCCGACTCCGATCCCGTCCCCGGCGACCCGGACGAGATCGCCCGGCTCGGCCGCCGGTACGCCGACACGGCCGCCGAGATCGCGCGGCAGGCCGGCAACCTGCACAAGCTGGCCTCGGCCACGCCCGACGGCTGGGAGGGCCTGGCCGGCCCGGTGTTCCGGTCGAAGGCCTCCGACCTGGCGGGCCGGATCAGCGCCGCGCACGACCGGTACGCGACGGCCGGGAAGGCCCTGCAGCACGCGGCCCCCGACCTGGCCGAGTACCAGCAGGACGCCTACCGCGCGGTCTACGCCGCGAAGGCCGCCGCGCAGCAGCTGGCGGCCAGCCTGCCGCCGCCGCCGGCGCCGCCGGGCAGCCCGCCGCCGCCGTCGGCCACGCCGGCGCAGCTGGCCGCCGCCCAGTCCCGGTCGATGCGGTACGCCGACGCGCAGGGCGACATAACCGCGGCCCGGCAGAACTTCAGCACCGCGGTGGACGCCTACACGCAGGCGGCGGCCCGGGCGGCGTCCGCGATCTCCGGGGCCATCTCGGACGACGGTGTCCATGACAGCTGGTGGCAGCGCAACTTCCACTGGCTGAGCAAGGTCTTCAAGATCGTCGCGATCGTGATCATCGTCCTGGCCGTGGTGGCCATTCTCATCGCGGTCCCCTTCACCGCCGCCGGGCTGCTGGCGGCGCTGCCGTTCGCGACGGCGGAAGGCCTGGCCGCGGTCGGGACGGTGGCCGAGGTGCTGGGCACCGCGCTCACTGTCGGCCAGGGGACGTTCGACGGGATCTCCGCCGGCGAGGGCACGGGCGACTGGACCTCGTTCGCGCTGGACGTCGCAGGGCTGGCCACGTTCGGCCTGGGCAAGGCGGCGGGCTCGATGGCCGAAGGGCTGGCCGGCTGGGCCGGGAAGGCCGGGTCCTCGATCGCGGCCGGACGCGCCGGCCGCGCCGCCATGCCCGCCGGGCTGGGGGTGCTGTACTCGCTGGGCCTGGGCGGCCGGTTCGCCGGCGCGACCGAGGCGGCCGACCGGGCCGCGGCCGGAGTGACCGCCCTGACGGACGGGGCCAAGGCCACGAACGCCAGCAGCCTGTGGAACATGAGCAGCGAGATATCGGAGAGCCTGTCCAAGCTGAACAAGCTCGGCGACGAGTTCCCGACCTCGATCCGGATCGCGGCCGCGCAGATGGCCAGCCATGGGCTGTCGAACGCCAACGGGGCGCTGCAGTGGGCGTCGTACGGGAAGGGAACGCAAGACGCGATCATCAATGCCCTGCCGCAGAGCGACCCGGCCTATCCCGCGATCGGCCAGTTCCGGCTGGCCCTGGCGCATGTGCCGTGACGGCGGTCCCCCGCGACTTCACGGTCCTGCTGCCGCCGGGCTGGATCCGGCTCCCGCTGGACGAGCAGGCCGAGGCCCGGGCCGGCGTGCTGGCCGCGGCCCGGTCCGGCGAGGTGGCGCCGCCGCAGCGCGAGGCCGCCCGCCAGCGCCTGGCTCAGCTGCTGCGCCGCGCGGTGCGAGAGGGCCGGGCTGCGGGGGGCATCGACATCATGCTCAGCGTCGCCGTGCGTCGCGGCGTGCCGCTGGTGGCCTCGTGCCTGATCAGCTACCTGGAGTACGAGCACAGGCAGGTGCCGCTGGACCTGCTCTCCGCCGAGCTGGCGAGTGCGGGCGGCACGGCGTCCATGACCGAGATCGCCCGCGGGCCCGCCGTCCGGCACCAGCACCGGCAGGAGACGCTGACCCGGGTCGACTACTTCCTGCCCGTGCCCGGCCGGGCCGGCCTGCTGGCCCTGGCCTTCTCGACCCCGGTCGAGCAGTTGGCCGACGCCTTCGTGCTGCTGTTCGACGCGATCACCGAGTCCCTGGCGTGGCAGTCATGAGCGGGCAGCCGTGAGTGCGGGCGGACGGTTCTCGGCGCCGCCGATCGTGGTGGATCACGACGACCAGTGGGTCGAGATCGACCTGCGCGGCGATCTCAAGGCCTGGGCGCGGCAGGCGGCGGACGGCATCATGGACCGGGCCCGGGCGGCCGGCCAGGCCGGCGGCCTGGACCAGCGGCAGCTTGTGGGCATGCTGGCCGGCGCCGGGGCGCTGGCCCGGCGGGCACAGGACGCCGCGCTGGCCCTGCTGCTGTACCCGACGCTGGCCGACGGGATGATCGCGCTGGCCCGGTTCTGCCTCGTGGACCTCGCGGGCCGGGAGGGCGAGGCGGCCTGGAGCGACCTGGTCAGCTGGCTCACCCCCGGCGGCGGGCTGGCCGAGCCGGAGATCACGGAGCTGGCCAGCGCCGCCGGGCCGTGCCGCCGGGTCCGCCAGCGCTACGCCGCGGGCGAGGGCAGCGAGCGGCCCGTGGGCGAGCACCTCGGGTACGCCTGGGCGTTCCCGGATTACGGCGCGGGCGTGGTGCTGGTCACCAGCTTCACCGACCTGGTGGCGGCGGGCCGGTGGCGGCCGGCGCTGGACGCGCTGGCCCGCGGAGTGCAGCTGGACCCGGCGGCGGGGGCGCACCGCAGCACGCTAGGTTGAGCGCCATGGCGACGTTCATCACCCGGCTGGATCAGGCCGGCGGCGGGCTGCGGCTGGCCGTGAAGGATCTCATCGACATCCAGGGGGTGCCGACCACCGCGGGCAGCAAGGCGGTCGCCGACCGGGCCATCCCCGCCCTGGCGGACGCCCCGTGCCTGGCGGGCGCGCGGGCGGCGGGCGCGGTCATCGTCGGGAAGACCAACCTCAACGAGCTGGCCTACGGCGCGTCGGGCCTGAACGAGCACTTCGGCACGCCGGTGAACCCGCTGGACCCGGACCTGCTGCCGGGCGGGTCGTCGAGCGGGTCGGCGGTCGCGGTGGGCGCCGGCGACGCCGACGTGGCCTACGGGTCGGACACCGGCGGGTCGATCCGGGTGCCGGCCGCGTACTGCGGCGTCGCGGGCCTGAAGACCACGCACGGCCGGGTGCCGCTGGCCGGCGTGTGGCCGCTGGCCCCCAGCCTGGACACGGTCGGGCCGATGGCCCGCGACGTGGCCGGCCTGGTCGCCGGGATGGCGCTGCTGGAGCCCGGCTTCGCCGTCAGCGCGGACAGCGCGGTGACCCTGGGCCGGGTGCGCGCCACCGGCGAGGCGCAGGACCCGGCCATCGAGGCCGCGCTGGACGAGGCGCTGGCCCGCGGCGGGATCAGCGTCGCCGAGTTGGAGCTGGACGGCTGGGCGGACGCGCTCACCGCCGTCTACACGATCATGGCCGCGGAGGCCGCGATCAGCGACGGCACCCTGATGGCGGATCCGCTGAGCCGGGCCGGGCTCGGCGCGGGCGTCCGCGACCGGCTGGCTCAGGCGGCTCAGGTGACCGGCGAGGACGAGGAAGTCGCGCGGCAGTTCCAGCGCGAGTGGCAGGCGACCTTCGACCGGCTGTTCCAGGCCGCTCAGCTCCTGGTCCTGCCGACCGTGCCGTTCTTCGCGCCGCCGGTCAGCACCGGGGCCAAGGAGCCGCATACCCGGCTGACGGCGCCGGTCAACCTGGCCGGGCTGCCCGCGCTGGCGCTGCCGGTCCCCGCACCGGGATCCCGGCTCCCGGCCAGCCTGCAGCTGATCGGGCCGGCCGGCAGCGAGGAGCTCATCCTGGCCACCGGCGCCGTCCTCGAGGCCGCGGCGGGTTACCGCCAGCCGTGAGTGAGCGGGCCGGCACGGCCGTGAGTGAGCGGGCCGTGAGTCAGCGGGCCCGCAAGGCCGCGGCCGGGCGCTCGCGGTCGCCCGTGGCCAGGTCGAGCACGTGCCGGACCAGGACCATCAGCACCCGCTTGACCGAGTCCCGCTGCCGCGCGTCGCACAGCACGACGGGCACCTCCGGATCGAGGCTCAGGGCGATCCGCACGTCTTCGGAGGCGTACCGCGGCGCGTTGTCGAAGCAGTTGACCGCGACGACGAACGGCGTCCCGTGCTGCTCGAAGTAGTCGACGGCGGCGAAGCAGTCGGCCAGCCGCCGCGTGTCAGCCAGCACCACCGCTCCGAGCGCGCCGTAGGCCAGCTCGTCCCACATGAACCAGAAGCGCTCCTGGCCCGGCGTGCCGAACAGGTACAGCACCAGGTCGGACCGGAAGCTGATCCGGCCGAAGTCCATGGCGACGGTGGTCGTCGTCTTGCGCTCCACCCCGGCCACGTCGTCGACCCCGACGCTCCGGTCGCTGAGCTCCTCCTCCGTGCGCAGCGGCCGGATCTCGCTGATCGACGAGACCAGCGTGGTCTTGCCCGCCCCGAACCCCCCGGCTATCAGGATCTTGGTCGTAACCGGGAGGCCGCCGTGATCGGCGGGCGGGTCAGAGTGCCTGGAGTCCATCAAGTACGTCCCTCAGCAGTCGCGCATCGGTTACGGGTCCCGGGCGCGCCGGGCGGATGCTCACCATGCCGTGCTCGCTCAGGTCGCTGAGCAGCACGCGAACCACGCCGACCGGGAGCTCGAGGTCAGAGGCCACGTCTACGACAGTGATGGGGGCGCGGCTCACGCTCAGGATGCGCCGGTGCTCGGGGGTGAGCCGGAACCCGTCCGGGGGCCGCCGGTCGGTCGCCAGCACGACGTCGATCAGGCCGAAGGACGCCGCCCCCTCGCTGGGCAGGGTCCGGCCCTTGGTCATGGCGTAGGGCCGGACCACCGGCCCGGCGGCCCGGTCCAGCCAGCTATCCCGCTTGGCAGTCATGGCCGGTTACCCGGTGGCCGGCTCGTGGTTGGCGAACCTGGGCGGGGATCCCAGGTACTTGCCCATGCGTCGGATCAGCATGGCCATCTCGTAGGCGACCAGGGCGACGTTGGCGGTCCCGGAGCTCAGGACGGCCAGGCAGGTGCCTTCCCCGGCCGCCATGATGAACAGGAACGCCGTCTCCATCTCGATGATCGTCTGCCGGACCTCGCCGCCGTGGAAGTGCCGTCCCGCCCCGCGGGCCAGGCTCTGCACGCCGGCCGCGAGGGCCGACAGGTGGTCGCCGTCCTCCCGGCTCAGGTCCTTGGACGCCGCGACGACCAGGCCGTCCCGGGACAGGATGACCGCCTGGCGGACAGGCTCGATGCGCTCGGCGAGATTGTCCAGGAGCCAGCTCAGCTGGTTCGCGTTGGCCTCCGCCATCACTGCGCCTCGCCCTCGCTCGCGTCGGTCCCGGCGGGCCGGGTCCCGCCCGGCCAGCCACCGAGGTCGCCGGCCGGGTCGTCGTCCA
>Ga0193726_1001947_pt1 | contig 14811 bp, 10 predicted proteins | sample H2c1metaG_FD_144928 | JGI IMG/M metagenome (GOLD analysis project Ga0193726, IMG submission 144928) | Soil microbial communities from a riparian zone of the East river system, Colorado, United States - H2c1 | ecosystem: Environmental > Terrestrial > Soil > Riparian zone | place: USA: East River... | reverse complement strand
GCCGTTGCGCGACGCCCCAGGCGGGACAGGGACAGATTCGTCCGCTGGCTGTCCTGTTCACGGTGGACTTGCATGACGGCATGGGTCCGCGCAACGGCAGTGGACGACTCGACCTGATGGGATCGGCAGGAGCGACCTGGGCGTTGGGCTTCAGCATGTCGAATATTCCACAGAAATACGCGGATTCCGAGGCGGCCACGCTGAGAGCGGTAGTGGCGTCCTATCGAAGAAACGAGGGCGTCATCTCCGCTGAAAACGCCGCTGTTATGGAGCGCATCCGCCAGCAAGGCGTTGCCAACGAGCAGCAGGCCAAGGCCCTCAATGCAAACCGCGAAGGAAACAAGCAGTCCTTCGATAACCACATGCAGTCTCTTCGGCAGAACGACGCGGAGAACGATCAGCACATGGGGAACATCGATTGGCAAAGCAAGATCACGCAGGACTACATTCTTGATCGCTCGGTCGTGAAAGATGTTGAAAACGACGACAGAGCCACGGTGGGAAACCGGTTTGCAGACTCGCTGGTCAAGTCCAACCCGAACCGTTTTGAAATTGTTCAGAATCAAGACCTCATCCGGGGCCGGGATTATTGAGTTGCTGGGAATGTCGACTTCCCTTCCCTGCAAGGGATGACCGACAAAATGGCCGACGATCTCAAATTGTTCTGACGCGCACTTGAAAGTGTGACCGTGAAGGGGCTGATCCCCCTTCTGAACTTCGCTACTTTATTAAATGAGGCGCAGCCAAGCTCGAACCGTGCGATCGGCGAGTGGCAGATCTCGCGCGTCTACAGCGTTGTTGCTCTTGGCGAGTCGGCGCTGCACCATGGCAGGTTATGCCTGGAACATTGCGACTCCGACGCGTTGAGGCCTTTTCTGAAGGCTTGTGCCCATGAGGCGATGGCACGAGCCTTGAGTTTGAGCGACAAAGCGACGGCCAGAATTCATTATCAGGCGGCGGGCGATTTAGTTGAAACCATTGAGGACCAGGAAGAGCGCAACATTCTCCAATCCGATCTGCTGACCATCAAGGTCTAGAGAGAGGGCAAAGCGTCGAGTGCGGCATCTCTGCGTCAGTCAGTCAACTGGCTTCCCATGGACCCGAGGTGCGCGCAATTTTTTCTACTTTTTCCTGCACACTCCTGAGCACGCTTACGCTCGGCGGAACCTGCTGCCTTTCTGCCTAGAGCAGAATGCCCCGTAAGATGACATTCGCCACGCTGAAGTAAATGATCAGGCCGGTGACGTCGACGAGGGTCGCAACAAATGGGGCGGACGCACTCGCCGGATCCAAGCCGCAACGCCGCAAGATAAAGGGCAACATGGAGCCGGCAAGCGTGCCGAACATGACCACGCCGATCAGGCTACAGCCGATGGTGAAAGCGATCGCGAGATAGTGTTCCCCGTAAGTATTACGCAACGCGTGCCACAGCAGAATCCTCGAAACGCCAATGACGCCTAGAATTGCGCCCAGCATGAGACCTGCGAGCAGTTCTCGCCGAACAACCCTCCACCAATCCTTCAGGCGAATTTCTCCGAGTGCCATCGCACGAATGACCAGCGTCGTAGCTTGAGATCCGGAATTTCCACCGCTGCTAATAATCAGCGGTATGAATAAGGCCAGAACGACGGCGCGCGAAATTTCATCGGAGAAGTAGCCCATCGCCGTTGCCGTCAGCATTTCTCCGAGGAAAAGGATGGCCAGCCAGCCTGCGCGCTTTCGCACCATCTGCGCGAAGGTCACATCCATGTACGGACCGTCCAGCGCTTCCATACCGCCGATCTTCAGGATGTCTTCACTCGCTTCTTTCTGTGCCAATCCTGCGAGATCAGTGCTGCTCACGATCCCCTTCATACGTCCATCTGCGTCAACCACCGGCACAGCCAGCAATCGATTCTTGGTCAGCAACTGCGCGACCGCCTCCTTGTCTTCGTCTTCGGGGACGAAAACGTAGTCCGTAAGCATGACATCCCTGACGCTTTTCGACCTGTCCGCAGACATCAATTGACGAAACGAAGCGACACCCAGCAGGTGTTGTGCATCATCAAGCGCATAAGCGTAATAAATCATCTCTACCTGGCCGGCTTGCCGGCGAATCTCCGCGATCGCCTCCTCGACCGTCATCTCCGCCGACACGCGTACATAGCCTGAATGCATGAGGCCAGCAGCTTCGTCCTCGGGATACAGCGAGGGTCTGCCGCCACCCCGGCTGCGTTCGGCGACTACTGTCACTTCCAAATCGCGGGCGCCGTAAAGTACCTGGTCGGTCAAGTCCAATCCACGGAACCATCGCCTGGCCGGCTGCCCGACAGGACCGATAAAAATCTGTGTCACTCCATTCTTGTGCGCGAAATCCACCAGGGCGTCTGCGGGAGTTTTTCCATGCACGACGTGGGTTTCGATCTGTAGACTCTCAGCAAAGCGAAAGTGCCGTTCGATCGCCTGACGCTCCTGGACCGGCAAACTGGAAAATTCCTTTTCTCTGGACACCAGGACGGCCACGCAAGTGGCGTGAAGGTAGTCCGCCACGCGGCGCGCCCGTCGCAACAGCATCGCCGTCGATGGATCGACCGTCACGTTTACCAGAATTTTCTCGGAGCGCGGCTCAGACTGCTGCTCCTTCGCCGTTGCCCGTGCCTCGAGTGCTTGCGCAGTCTGCCGGATGGCGAGTTCCCGCAGTGCAACCAATGTGGGCTCTTGAAAGAGCCTCTCGGATTCCGCTTTCGCCCGCCCTGGAGCATAGATCACGCCGCGTTCCAGGCGGTGAAGCAACGCGCGGGGCGTGACATCCACCATCACTACTTCGTCGGCTTGCTGAAAAACCCAGTCCGGTACGGTCTCGCGGACCCGCAAGCCTGTCATCTGCCAGATTTGGTCACTGAGACTCGCCAAATCCTGCACGTTCATCGTAGTCAGAATATCGATGCCGTTATCGAGCAGTACTTGAACGTCCTGCCAGCGCCGTTGCCGTTCGGAGCCGGGAGCGTTCGTGTGTGCCAAATCATCCACAATGCAAGTCTTCGGACGACGTTGCAATATGGCGGGGACATCAATCTCATCCGTGTAACTGCCATGGCACGATATCGGCCGCAGTGGCAGGGTTTCGAACTCCCGGGCGCGTTCGATCAGGTCATCGCGCCCTTGCGGCTCGAGAAACGCGAGTATGAGGTCTACGCCACGAGCCTTGAGTTCGTGTGAGTCTTCAAGCATTTGGTAGGTCTTGCCGACGCCGGCGGCGTAGCCCAGGTAAATCTTCAGGTGTCCTCGGGGCTTTTGGTGGCTCATAGTCGTTGCTCGCAAGCTAATGTGGAAAAACCCGGACGTCGATGCCTCTCGCCGCCCGGACAAGACGGCTGACTGGGCTTCCGAACATGCGAGTTTTCAGGTCATTTCTCGAACTGTGACCAACAAAAATCTGCGTTATGCCGTGCGAACGGGCGTACCGCACAATGGTCTCGACAGGATCCTTGCCTTCAAGCACTTCAACTTGTGCGCCCTCCTCTCGCGCTTTTGCCAATCCCCGTTCCAGTAATTCCCGGTCCGCATCGGAGATCCCCGGCTGTCGCACATAGACCGCGAGCACATCGCAGTGGAAGCGAGCAGCGTTTCGGCGGGCAGTTGTCACCATGCGCTCGAAGCTCGCCCGGGGGGTGAGGCAGATCAGGAATCGTTCGTGGGTTCCCCACGACTGCTCGATCCCATGTGCACGCAGATAACGCTGCAACCCGAGATCAATTACATCGGCCGAAAGAACCAGGGCCAGCTCTCTCAATGCCGAACGCTCCTCGGTCGCCGTTTCCGTGGGCGAGTCAACGATCACAATTTCGTCGGCGGTATTCAGAAACTCGCGGGGGACGCTTTGTGTTACCCGCTTGCCAGTGAGTCTTTCGACAGCTTCGCGTTGGTCACCGATATATTGCAGGTTTACCGAAGTGACAATCGTAATTCCAGCCGACAATAATTCTTCAACATCCTGCCAACGGTACGCGTTGCGGCTGCCGGGCGGGTTGTCGTAGGCGAGACCATCGATCAGGCAAATTTGGGGGTGCCGCACAAGAATTGCCTGAACGTCGATCGCGGGATTGTCCTTATTCTTGAGTGTGGGGATGATCTCCAGCGCAACCAGAAGTGACTGGATCTCGGTGGGAACTTTGGGCTGCAAGGCCCCTACGACGACGTCCTGTCCGCGCTCCCTGCGGCGCCTTCCTTCATCGAACATACGGAAAGATTTGCCGACACCCGACGCGTACCCAAGGAAAACTTTGAGGCGACCCCTAGTTGAATGCGATGTTGTTTCATTGTCGGTCATAGCCCGGTGATTGTAACCGCGAAGTATATTCCGTCGGGGAACCCACTCGGGAAGGACCAATCAACCCCGAGCAAGGTACCCATCGCAATCCGAATGCGCGTAGTCCGGATTGTTGCACTTGGCCTGCAGGACAATCGGGACTTTTGCCCTGTGGCGACCTGCACTCTCAAGAGGGACCAGAACTTTACTGCGGCTTTGGCAGTTGCAAGATCATCCCGGAGCCTTGCCCCGACTCGACGGTCGGCAATTGCCCATTCCATTTGTCGATCAGTGCGCGGTTGTTCTCGATGCGACGCAGTTCCAAGAGCTGGGGCGTCAGTGAATTCTGCCGGATGCGGTTCGCATCGGCTTCGCCCTGGGCACGCGTCACAAGCGACTTGGCATCGCCCTCCGCCTCGGCAATCTTCTTAGCGGCCTCGGCTTGTGTCGTTTGCAGTTCATTGCGTGCCCTCTCCGCTTGCTGGATGGCTTGTGCCTTGGCCGTAATGGCCGTGGCGATCACCGGCGGCACACGCGGCGCACCAATAAAGCCGAATTGCTGCACACCTACGCCAACCGGCGACATCTTCTGCTCGATCATATTCTGCACTTTGCCCAGAAATTCGGCCTTCCTCTCGCCGTAGATATCCTCTACCGCGTAGGTCGAAGCCACCTCATTCAGCGAGTTGCGCACGACATCACGCAGGATCCCATGGGTGAAGACCTCCATGTCGCCGACGCGATATTTCACGTAGAAATCCGGCACTTTCGGCGGCTCAATCGCATACGAGAGCGAAACGTCTACGAAAATCTCCATGCCCTCTTTCGAATTGAAGCCCATCTCCTCATTGATTGGATGGCCTTCGCTTAGGTCTTTGGTCCATTTTACGGTCTGCACATAGGTCGGGAATTCGATGATCTGAGTGCTCAGTGGCGAATAGACGACCCAGCCGGTGCGCACCGGTATCTCGGAGGCGCCGCGCTGTTGCCCTGCGAGATTGATTTCCACACCAACGTGTCCAGCCTCAATCCGGGTCACGCGGACCAGGAAGACGCATAGCAGTACCACGACGAACAGTGCCCCGATACCGAGCACACCTAACTTTAGAAACGCGCCGGCGCGCTTCATTTCGAACGTCGCGTCTTCTCGACTCATCCGCCTATTGAACATATCCACTTGGTTGGTCCCTCAACGCCGAGAACCTAGAACTCGGTGTCCAACTAAACTACCGAGAAATTCATAAAGAAGTCATAAGTGACAGCCTTTTTCATTTGAATTCATGGGCATCGACGCGAAGAGAACTCGGATGTACTCAAGCTCGTTGCTGGTTCGTCCAAGTGGATCGATGTCCATGGTGGCGCGTGAAAGGGGCGCTCGCCAGGTAGTCAGCAAGAGCGCGCCTTTGAGAATGAATTGTTCCGCAGGCCGAGATCTCGGCAGGCGAGACAGGGAACGCTCCATCGCGTAGTACCGGGACAATTCCTGAAAGGGCCGTTCTGGAGCGCGCGCCTGATTGAGCAAACGCTCCCGCACCGAGGCACCAAGATCGCGGGTCCAAGCAAGGCCTCCAGATACGGTCGCATCACTTTTCAATGCGGCAGATGCGAGCGCATTCCAAAAGCTTGTTAACGGGGAGTCTTCGGACGTTTTCCCGATAAGTTCGGAGCGCTTCAAGTCCCTGTGATTTCCTATCTGTGTTTACTGCGCTGGCTTCGATTCAAACTTCTCCAGCGCGGCTCGACTCGCTGCGTCTTGACTATTGATGGGGCTGCATGGGAGTCGGTTCGCGTTCACCATCTTCGATTTCTCGGAAGGCCCCCGCTCTGGAAGTAAATTACAGAGCGGCGTTTCTCGGGACTCATTTAGAGGCATTGCTTAGAGGCATTGCTGCCCGGATTGCTCGTAATACGCTGGCAATCATCGTCGCTCATCGCGCCAAGCCGTGCCGCCATCTGGCGACCTGTCGATTGCCAGCCCTTTTCGAAAGAATGCGGCCATAGGTCTCACGAATTACTTGAGGTACGCACGGACTAGGCCAATGAGATCTTCCGCCAGCTCCGCGGGGGGCATCGTGCTCTTTTGGTGGCCCATCATGTGTAAGCGGATGTGGTCTTCGAGAACCTCAGCCATGAGGCTGTTAATCCCGCCACGGACGTTCGCCAAGAGCATTAAGACATCTGCGCAGTCGTCGTCCGCCGTCAACGAACGTTCGATGGAGTCAACCTGCCCACGAATCCGTTTAATTCGAGCGACCAGTTTCTGTTTTTCTTTTTCGAGATGAGACATTTTTTCCTTGCCTATATCCTAGGGGGGTATGATATAAAACCTTCAGCCGAGATTCCTCTTGGTACTCGATGGAGATTATAGAAGGAGTATGAACTCTAACTCTGCGCAAGACCCTCCGTGTAGCCCGAGGGTTGCCCCGTGCTGCGAAGAGCGTTCTGGAAGAATCACCCACCGTTTGGGCTGACGTTTCCTCCTCGCTCCTCACAGTATTTGACCTGTGACGTGAGCGAGCGAAATCTGCCGCTGATATGAGCGGCCTGACTCACTCCTCCTAACCAATCTTGTTCAAGACAGTTGCCAATGGCGCCGGACACCGTCCGGCTATGCCAAGAGGCACACCTGTCTCAAAAGGAGGGAACATGACAAGCACTTTCATCCCAACATTGGCTCGCCACCCCCTGTATTGCGTCTGGATCGAGACTGGAGATCGGTCTCGTCCGCTCGCCTGCGTGTGGATTGATCCTGAACTCCGCAGTTTTAAATTCCCTGGCTCCGGGAGTTCAGGACCGACGCAAGTGAGAGCTGACGAGCACGAAATTGAACCCTTGGGGGGCCTCTCAGACAAAAACCATTTCGCCAAGACTAGACTCATACCGTCTCAGCGGAGAGATTTGAAAGCAAGAACGCCGATCAGGATGAAACCGCTCTCCTGGGTTCTTGTTGTGTTCTGTCTTCTGCTCAGCGCTGCATGGGCCGACGTCGCAGGAAGGATCTCCGGGATTTTGAGTGACCCAAGTGGCGCTTTCATCGCGGGCGCGACTGTCACTCTCACCAACATCGGCAACGGGACTAAGCAAACAACAACAACCAGTGACCAAGGACGGTATTCGTTCCTGATAGTTCCCATCGGGCGTTATGAACTGGAGATCGACTCTCCGGGGTTCCAACCGTATAAGAACACCGGCGTAGTGGTTGATGTGAACACTACACTGCAAATTGATGCCACTTTGCAGATAAAGAACACAGAGACCGTGGAGGTTGACGAGAACCCTGTCACGATTCAAATGTCGGACACCGAAATTGGGGACACGATTGCCAGCCAGCACGTGGCGGAAGTGCCTCTCAATGGTAGGAGCTATACGGACCTGCTAGCTACCCAGGCAGGAGTGTCCCCGGTCACGACCAGCGGCGCTTCGAATAGCAGTTCCGGTGGTGGGTTCGGGACTGTACCGGTCGCCGGCAATGACAATACCGGCCAATTCTCCATCAACGGACAGCGCGAATCTGCTAACGGCTTCTTCCTCAATGGAGCCAGCGTCCAGGAGTCGATCGGGCAACAGGCCGGCGTCATTCCGAACTTGGATTCAATCGCTGAGTTCCGGATCATCAGCAGCAACGCCGACGCGGAATACGGTGGCTATAGCGGCGGACTGATCAATGTGGTCACCAAATCCGGCGGGCACCAGTTCCACGGCTCGGCATTCGAATTCCTTCGCAATACGGACCTCGATGCCCGCGGTTTCTTTTCTCCGGAGCGCTCGACCTTTCAGCAGAACCAATACGGGGGGACATTCGGGGGGCCGGTCAAGAAAGGCAAAGTCTTTTTCTTCGGCGACTACCAAGGGCAGCGCACTGTCGAAGGGATTGAGACCGGCATCGTAAGTGTGCCTTCGCTGCTCAATCGCAGCGGAGATTTCTCTGATACAGCGAATTCGCTGTCTGGCAAAGTAAACGGAACTTCTTTGGCGCAGACCCTTTCGACCCGTTTGGGATATTCGGTGAACAACGGAGAGTCGTTCTATACGCAGGGCTGCACCTCAACCGCGCAGTGCGTATTTCCCAGTGCCATGATTCCACAACGGGCGTTCGGACTTCCCGCGACCAAGATGCTCCAGTTCATTCCTTCGCCGCAGCTGGGCGACAACCAGTTTTCATCGGGAGCGGAAAGGCGGCGGACCAATGATGACAAAGGCTCCGCCAGAATTGACGCGAACAGCGCCAGGTACGGCAACTTTTCGGGTTACTACTTCATCGACCGCTACTACCTCGACGACCCGTATCCGGTCGGCTTTGGTGGTGCCACCGTCCCTGGCCCAACCAGTGCCTACGATGCACTCTCGAATGGCACGGACCAGATGATCGTCCTCCGAGACACAAAAACTCTTGGAGCGAGCATGGTCAACGAGGCTCACGTGAGCTTTACGCGCTTGAACAATACCCTTGGTGTCCCCCAGGGAGGCGTGGGAGTCAGTTTGGCAGACCAGGGTATCTCTAATGGCCAAAACGGTATCCAACAGGGATTCCCGGAATATGCGGGCGTCGAGACTCTGTACTTCAATTCATTCACGGTAGGTACAAATCCCTTCTTTCTCGCGCAGGTCAACAACACATACCAGGTCGCCGACAACTTCTCGTGGGTGGTCGGGAATCACACTTTGAAAGTTGGCGGACAATACCTCGGGTACAGGGTTAAGCAACTGCCCGATCTGGTTGCCAACGGGACGTTCTCATTCTTCGGTTCAGGGACTCAGTCCACGGGGAACGGATTCGCCGACTTTCTGTTGGGCTTGCCCGACTTCTATTCGCAGCAGTCGTCTCCTACCTTTTACGAGAGTGCAGCCGATGGTGGCCTGTTTGCCCAAGACAGTTGGCGGATAAGAACAAATCTGACTGTGAACTATGGCCTGCGTTGGGACTACGTTACCCCGTGGGCGGAAATGCATCATCAAACCACCACGCTGATCCCTGGCGTGGAGTCGCAGACTTTTCCAGGTGCTCCACTCGGATATCTCGTGCCCGGGGATCGTTTGCCGAATGGGCAGGCAATCCCAGCTGGGGTCGCACCGACTCCGAAAGATAACTTCTCGCCCCGCATCGGACTGGCCTATTCGCCCAACTGGTCCGAGGGTCTCCTCAGCAAATTGACGGGCGGACCCGGGACGACCAGTGTTCATCTGGGCGCCGGCCGGTTCTTCTCTTCCCCCGAGGGACTGACCGTTGCCTATCCCACGGGCAACCCTCCTTATGGACTCACCTACACCAGCCCAGAGCCACCGCTGATGGCCCCTCCGTTCGTTGGCGCGCTCACGGGTACCCAATACATTCAGCAATTCCCGGTGAACGTACCGCCCTACAACGTTTCTCCTTCTAACCCCGATGCGAACGTGAATTGGAGCCGCTACACGCCGATTAGCGGCGCGGGCAGTGTTTGGCACCTGAACAAGACGCCTTACACGATGGCACTGAATTTCAGCATTGAGCGGCAGATCGGCTCGAACATGCTGGCCACTGCCAGCTACATTGGGTCCGAGAGCCGGCACTTGCTGACCGTGGTCGGAGCGAATCCGGGAATTCCCTCGCTCTGTTTAGGTTTGAGCCAACCGCAAGACGTGGCTGCGGGTTCTCCAACCTGTGGCCCCTTCCTGGAGAACAACGTGTTCACGCGCGCTGACGGAACCGTCGTCAACGGCACACGTGGTCCGTTCCCCAACACGATCGGCACCGATGCCTGGTACAAGAACATGGGCAACGCCAACTACAACGCTCTGCAACTCACTCTGAAGCGCACAAGTGGACCACTCACGCTGCTTGCCAGCTACACCTACGGCAAGTCCATGGATCTATCCTCTAGCATTCAGGAACAGGTGTACCCCTACAACTACCGAGAGGAGTACGCGCCATCGGCATTCGACATCAAGCAAAACTTCGTTGTCAGCTATAACTATGAACTTCCTTTCGAGAGGCTCTCCCGAAAAGCGAATCGACTCACCCAGGGATGGGCCCTCTCCGGAATCACTCGGTTTGCAACCGGTTTGCCGGTAACTTTCGCCAGCTTTGGCGACAATGCCCTGGTCAACGTCCAGAACAACGGCGTGAACTCCGTCAGTGTCGATCTGCCCAACTACACTCCCGGCAACCTGCAGATTAACGACAACCCGCGCAACCGCCTCGCCTATTTCAACACGTCATTGTTCACTCCGAATGCCTTAGGGACGCAAGGGAATGCCAAGCGGCGCTTTTTCTACGGGCCGGGCATCGACAATTTCGATCTCGCTCTCCACAAAATCACAAAACTCACCGAAAGCAAGTCGCTCGAATTCCGTTTCGAAACCTTCAACACGTTCAATCACGCGCAGTTCTATCCGAACGGCTCGGTGGACGGGAACATCAGCAGCCTGACGTTTGGACGCGTGCTGAAGGCAGCGCCGCCACGCATCGCACAAGTTGCGCTCAAGTTGACGTTCTGATATGGGAAAAGAGAAAAAGAGCTGTTTCAGTCACAGGAATCGACGACGCCGCAAGGAAACAAAATGACAGTCACTCCACTCCCTGCGATCAGTTTTCTTTATCGATTGCTCGCTGCCCTCCTGCTCGGTTCGATCGTGGGATTGGAGCGGCAGTGGCGGCAACGTATGGCCGGCACACGTACGAATGCTCTCGTCGCGGCGGGAGCTGCGGCCTTTGTCATGGCCGGTTCTTTACTCGTGGATGATCCGACCGCTCCTGGACGTATCGCTTCGTATGTTGTCTCAGGCGTCGGCTTCCTCGGAGCAGGAGTGATCTTCAAAGACGGAGCTAACGTCCGCGGTCTTAATACCGCGGCTACAATCTGGTGCTCCGCGTCCATCGGTGTTTTGGCCGGATTGGGTGCGCCGCAACTTTCTTTCGCTCTCGCATTCGTGGTGCTGTTGGCCAATATCGCCTTACGTCCGCTCGCATATCGGCTGCATCCCATCCTGCCTAATGATGCGCCGAGGGAAACATCGTATGAGATCAATTTGGTCGGTCGAGCATCTGACGAATCTCATCTCAGGACACTCTTGATGACGACGATCACCCAGTCCAAGGTTTCGCTTCAATCCATACACAGCGACGACATTGAAGGAACTGATCGCAACCGTATTCGCGCAGAAATTGTCACGGCCAGCCTCCAGAACGAAATCGTTGAGCACATGGTGACGCGACTCTCTTTCGAGCCGGGAGTCTCGGGCGTTAGCTGGTCCGTGGTACCAGTCACTTTGGAGTAAGGAAAGCGTATGGAAACACTCGCACGGCAATTCCTGCAATTTCTGGAGAAGGATAGTAAGGATTGGGAAGATGCGGCAGCTTTCTTTGACAAGATCCGGACCGTTACAATGGACGGGCAGATCTATCGCGGGAAGGACTTCGCGGACGTTACCGCGCTAGAGTACGAGAAGGGACGGATAGAGAACACAGTCGGGGCAGTCACTCCGACGCCGCACGGCTCCCACACGGCGGACCGTCGATGCCGCGCACGAGATTCGCTAAGGCGGTAGGAGTGGATTTGCGGGACAAATGGAGCCATGACTGCATTTTGGGCTTGGAGGGAGAAACGCTGGCGGAAGGACAGTTGCGGACGACGGCTGCCGGTACGAACTCCAGCTTCGGTCCATGCAACGCGGAGTTGACTCGCGCTTCTAAGTGCGCGGTGCGGGTGGGTGAAAATGAACGTGTTGGAATCGTCGTGCTGTGTCCTGTGACTCCATTTCGGCGCGAACGGAGGAGGAAATTCCTCCAAAAATATCAATCGAACCGAACCAACTGCGCTACGCGTCTACTGAATCGTTTCAACATCTTACCAGGGTTCCCTGGCGAATGACGACGCTCTACAACTGTAAAAACATCATCCGTAAAAACTAAGTTTAGCGCGCTCGAATCGTTCCTCAAAATCGTCTAGAACATCGACTCTTACGTCTCGACCATCGAAGAATTCTTGCCGTGCGCAAAAAGCCCGAGCACCTTCCTTTTCTCCTCAGGTATAAAGCAAGAGAGCGAGCCCAGCTCGTTCTACGAACGGGAGGTCAATCCGTGGGAACCTGGCATTCGCCGGCAACAGCTCACCGTAGTCCGCTGTCTCCTTTCATTCTGGCTCTGGTGCTTTGTACGTGGCCAACGCTCTCTTGGGGGCAAGAATCGCATTCCTCTGGATGGGTGGTAATTCCGGTGGAAGATTACCGCGCCCTTCGCGCCAAGGCCTTCCCCGTTGAGCCCGAACCCGATCCTCCGCCTGTCCAGGCCGCTTTGACCCGCGTGGACTATGACTTACAAGTCACCGGCGAGGTCGCCCACGGCCGTGCCAGTCTTACCGTCGACGTTCTGAAGGATGGGTGGGTGCGGGTTCCGGTCCCGTCTGGACTCCTGGTGCGGGAAGCAAAACTCGACGGAAAACTTGTTTCGCTGGTCTCCGGGGCGGCTGGAAAAAGCCCGGGTCAGCTCAGTGCTGTCCTCGCTCATCCCGGCCGCTCGTTGTTGACGCTCGATATTGTTCTTCCTATCGCTTCTTCTGCCGGAACAGAGAGCATCTCCTTGCCGGCAACGGATTCCGGTATTACTAGGGCATCGGTGCAGATTCCTCAGCAAGGTGTGGAAATCAAAGTTTCTGGTGGTCTCATGTCAGAGAAGTCGGAAACCCCTGGTACGAGCAAGTGGGTGGCGTACGCGCAGGGCAGCGAACCGCTCGCATTTTCATGGCGAAGAAAAACTGAGGACCACCGCACCACTCAGCCGCTGCGGCTACGCGGGTCAATGATCCAGTTGATCAGCCTGGGCGAGGACTCCACCACAATTTATGCGGAAGTAAACCTGGAAGTAGCGCAAGGCGCGGCCAGCGAGGCCAAGCTCCAACTCTCGGACAAAATCACGGTCAATCAGGTTCTGGGCGCGATGGTCGCAGACTGGGAGGTTAAGGACAGCGAGCTGGCTGTGAAATTCCTGGAACCCCTAGAGCGGACAGCCCGCTTCGTCATTAACGGCGAAATTCGCTTGCCGCGCGACGGACAAATTGACGTTCCACTCCTTCGTCTTGCAGGTACCGAACGCGATACCGGAGGCGTTGCCGTGGAAGTCCTCGGTGCGGGTGAGATCAAAGATGTCAAACAGCAGGGATTGGAAAATGCCGATGCCACCGATCTCGGTGAGATGGTCACCAGCACCGAGGACTTCCACGGCAACGCCTCCGGTATCGCGTTCACACTCACCGTGACCGTGGCACGCTACACCCAACAGGCTGTGTTGATGGCCAATGTCGAAGAAGCGCGCTATCAGGTCTTGATGAGCCCGGAAGGCAAGACCCTGGTGCAGGCCCGATACGCGGTGCGTAACAATCAGAGAAACTTTGTGAAGATCACCCTGCCCGCTGGCGCCACGGTCTGGAGCGCTTTGCTTTCCGGCAACCCGGTTCGGCCAGGCCAGGCAGCCGATGGCAGCTTGCTGCTTCCCCTCGAAAAAGCCCGCGGAGGGGAAGACGCCGCTGCCTTCGTGGTTGAGGTCCTCTATCTAACCCGGACAGCCATGTGGGAGGACAAAGGGAACGTAAAGCTTTCTTTGCCGGCGCTCGACTTGCCAATTTCGCGCACAGGCTTGTTGCTATACTACCCGCCCTTGTTCCGAGTCAAGGCGGCTCCCGGCCCATTTCGGGTAGAACCCTACGTAGTGCCGGCATCCGCTGCCTTCAACCCGGCGCCACCAATCTCGTCCGCGCGACCAGTTCCGACCCCAGAGTTCGACAGGCCCGAAGAGTACGCAAAGGAGAAAAAGGACGAGGCAGCCACCCAGGCGCTGGTGGACCAGTTCCGCAGGAAGTCCGACAGCGGCAAAGTCGCCGGCATCCTTCCCATTGGGGTCTCGTTCCCGGCCTTTGGACCTTCGATCTACCTGGCCGCTGAACTTACCGGGGAGAATCAGGCCGCCTCCGCCGATTTCACTTACCAGCGCGAGAAAAAAGGGAGTGCGCGATGAAACAGCTCCTGCTCACACTCGTGATGGTCGCTTGCGCCACCGCCGTGGCGCAGCAAAAAAACGTACCGCTCCCTGACGCAAACAATGTGTCGTTGCCACTGGATGAGTACAACAAGCTGGTCGAATTAGCCAGCCACCCCCCCAGGAAACCACCCATACCCCCAGTTAACTATTCGCTCAAGCGCGCAGACCTGAAGCTGCGGGTCGACAACGACCACGTTACGGGGTCCATTCAACTGGAAGGCGAAACCTTCAAGAAAGGGATGATGAAGGTCCCGCTCACCACGGGCATCACCGTTCTCGACGCCCGTCAGGAGGGCAAAGCCGTGCCCCTGGTACAAGAAAATGGCAGCCAGGTGGCCATCCTCGGGGGGCCGTCGGAATTTTCCATCACGCTCAACCCAGCCCTGCCGTTGGCGATTGAAGCCGGTCGCGCCTCGTTCAGCCTCATGGTCCCATCAGCCGGGAGCGCGCAGGTGACCCTCACCGTACTCGGCGAACATACCTCGGTAAACGTTAGCCCTGGGCTGGTCACCAG
>Ga0193726_1001945_pt1 | contig 14832 bp, 11 predicted proteins | sample H2c1metaG_FD_144928 | JGI IMG/M metagenome (GOLD analysis project Ga0193726, IMG submission 144928) | Soil microbial communities from a riparian zone of the East river system, Colorado, United States - H2c1 | ecosystem: Environmental > Terrestrial > Soil > Riparian zone | place: USA: East River... | reverse complement strand
TCGCGCGCGACCCGGATGAACTGGCGCGCGCCAAGGCTGATCTCACCCAGCGCGGCGGCACAGTGCTGACGATTCAATGCGACTTGCTCGAAAGCGGCCAAATTCAATCGGCTGTTCGTCAAGCCATCGATCGCGTGAGCAAAATCGATATTTTGATCAACAGCGCCGGCATTATCGAAGTTGGTCCTCTTGAACACATGACACAGGAGGATTTCGAACGGACCATGCGACTGCATTTTTGGGCGCCATACGAATTAGTTTCACGGATCGTTCCTGAAATGCGCACGTGGGGTGGGGGACGCATCGTTAATATTTCTTCGATTGGTGGCAAGGTCGCCATGCCACATCTGGCGCCATACAGCGTCAGCAAATTCGCGCTGACTGGTTTCTCTGATGCGATTCGCGCTGAACTCGCACGCGACAATATTCATGTAACCACCGTTGCGCCCGGAATGATGCGTACCGGCTCACACGTGAATGCAAAATTCAAAGGCAACCATGACATCGAGTTTGCATGGTTTGCAACGGCAGCGGGAGCGCCATTGATTTCCATGAACGCCGATCGTGCCGCGCGAAAAATCCTGGCTGCCTGCCGTCGCGGCCAGCCATCGCTCACTCTCACGATGGCAGCCCGCGGGACCATTGTTGGAAACGCGCTTTTTCCAAATCTCACTGGATACATGATGAAGATCATCAATCGGTTCCTTCCTGGAGCGGCCGGCGAGGCAGGTGGTGAATCGCGGGCTGGCGCGCACGTGCACCGCCTGACACCGAGATGGCTGACGCGTCTGGCCGATCGCGCGACACGGAAAAACAACGAAGAGCGAAGCCAGTAGTTGTAGTTCGTAATCGATCTTATCAGGTTCCGGATTGCATTGAGCCTTGGACGTTGGACGTTCGTTTTCTAAATGACCAAGCGTCTCTTCGTCGCGATCGATCTGCCCGATTCGACGCGCCAATTGCTTGCGGCCCTTGATCCGCACGTTCGCGGTGTGCACTGGACCGACCCGCTACAGATGCATCTGACGCTCAGTTTCCTTGGTGACGTCCCGGATGAACCCGACCCTGCCCTGCGAGAAAAACTCAGCCTAATCCAGTTTGGCGCTTTTTTTTTGCCCATTGTTGGCGTCGGAACGTTTTCTGCGAAACGTTCGCCGAAAATTATTTGGATCGGCGTCGGTAAGGCGCATCCGCACTTGTTTCAAATTTACAAGCGGGTGCAGGAGGCGGCGCTCGCTGCCGGCCTCGAGCCGGAGCTTCGGCCATGGCATCCGCACATTACGATCGCGCGCTGCCGTGATGTACCCGTCCAATCGCTCCGAAAGTTTTTGCAGGCCAATGCCGAGTTCGATGCCGGAATGGTCCCCGTCGAAGCGTTCCATCTTTATTCGAGCAAGCTCACACTGGGGGGGCCAATTCACACGCGCGAACTCACGGTCAGCTGTAGCCGCGGGCGCTGACCGCGGCGCGCCGCAGCGAACGGCAGCGGCTACAATCCTTTGCTCGAGAGTGGCGCGGCCACATGCTCCAGCGATTGTCGCTCGGCTGGGACGCCAATCCATGCTTCAACGATTGCACCGAAAATCATAAGAACTGCCGCTACCAGATATCCGATGAAAAGCGCGGTAATCGATCCGGTCCCGATGATCCATCCAAATAGCAGAGGCGCGCCGACGCCGCCTGTCAGCGTTCCGATCGCGTAGAAAATTGCGATTGCCAGCGCGCGGATTTCCAATGGAAAAATCTCGCTCACAGTCAAGTAAGCTGAGCTGGCTGCAGCTGACGCAATGAAGAAAATTATTGTCCATGCAAGAGTCTGCGTTTGTGCGGTCAGCACGCCGGCGTGAAAAAGCCAGCCGGTCAGCGCGAGTAAGATCCCGGCGAGTCCGTAAGTAATAGTGATCATCTTTTTGCGTCCGACTGTGTCGAAGAGATGCCCGAGCAATAGGGGACCGAGCACGTTCCCCAGGGCAAATGGCAACAGATAACTGCCCACATTTTGCTCGGGCACGGAGTAGAACCGCATCAGGACCAGCGCGTAAGTGAAAAAGATTGCGTTGTAAAAGAAAGCCTGCGTCAGCATCAGCACGAAACCGAGAAACGAGCGCCGGCGATGCTCGCGCACAATCGCGTCCCAAATCTCGTGCCAAGGCGTGTGTGTGCGTGTTCGAATACGCGTGGCGAACAAGTCTCTGTTGCGGCGGTCTGCGACTGCCGAACTTTTTGCAACGCCGATCTTTCGTTCTACCTCGCCGACAATCTGTTCTGCTTCCGGATTGCGGCCATGAATCATTAACCAACGGGGGCTCTCGGGAATCCAGCGCCGAAAGAAGATCACACTAAGGCCCAGTATCGCCCCGATTCCGAATGCGAGTCGCCATCCAAGCCAGATTGGAATCCGCCGCGGATCGAGCAGGAAAAGCGTAGCCGCTGCCCCGAGTGCGGCGCCCACCCAGTATGAGCCGTTGATCATCAAATCGACACGGCCTCGCACGCGCGCGGGAATCAGTTCGTCGATTGCGGAATTGATCGCTGCGTATTCGCCGCCAATTCCTGCGCCGGTCACCGCGCGAAAGAATGCGTAGCTCCAAAAATTCCATGAGAAAGCCGATAGCGCTGTGCCGATGAGATAAACCGCGACCGTAATAAAGAACAATTTCTTGCGGCCAAATCGGTCGGTGCCATAACCGAAAAGGAGTGCACCCAATACGGCGCCCGCTAGGTAGGATGTCGCGCTCGCTCCAACCCGGGCAGGTGTTAACCCGAGCGTTTCCGGTCGCGTCAAAACTCCGCCTAGCGCTCCTGCCAGAGTCACTTCCAGACCATCGAGAATCCAAGTGGCTCCCAGCGAGAGAACGATCAGCCAGTGCCACGAACTCCACGGCAAGGCGTCCAGCCGCGCAGGCACATACGACTCGATCGTTTCGCCGTTTGCCATCTTTGTGAGTCTTTCGCGCAAAGAAGTGCGCGACGCAAAAACCATATTTTGGCCTAACGAATAGGTCCGCCGGCAACGCTTTTTTTTCAGCCGAGGGTGGCCTGGCTCCATCGACATGCAACGGCGGTGAACGCTGGAGACGACCTCCCCTCAGGCCGTTGAGCCGATCAATGGAAGGGCTTCTAGTCTAACAACTCTATCGAATCCCCCTTATGCAGCATACCTTCCACCAAAACTGCTCCATAAACGCCCGCCATACCCTCGTGAGCTTGCGCTACCTTTTTTAGTATCGCCGGCGCTTGTTCTCCGGTATCGGGATCGAGCGTGATAATCATGCAGCGCGAGTCGCGTTCCAGAATTGCGATGACCGCTTTCGGTCCGATGCGCACCGATCTGCCGACAAGTTCGTTTTCAGCGAAGCCTTCGGCAGATGTTAAGTCTACGTAGATATTTGCTCGAAAACGCCGTTTATCCACGCGCACGCGCGTTTCTTCAGCAAGTTGCCGGGCCGATTGCAGACTGAAGATCGACACTGGACGGCAATCGGTCATGGCACGCTGGGATTGCATCAGCGTGACCTGATGCTTTTGGTCGACGTCGTCTCGGAGCATTTCGATCAAAACCGGATCATCAATCGCAACAGTTTTTCCATCGGGAGTCTCAACATCGACAATTAACTCTGCGAGATCGGCTAAAAGAGGATTCGCGTTTCTGCTTTGTGCCTCGATCAAGTTGATAGGGCGCGACGCTTTGTCTGGATGACGAAATCGCGGACGATATTGCAAAAGCTTTCGTTGCTCGCGAGCTGTGAAATACGGGAATCCCTTGTGATTCGCAGAACTTCTGAAGGCAAAGACCCGGTCGCCATAGATTCCGGAATAACTGGCAAAAGCTTCATCCAATTCCTCGCCGCGCATGCTCTTGACGGGGTAACGCCAAAGGCTGTCCACCTTTCCGACAACGCTCATAAACCCAAACCTATCTCATGAAGTTGTAGCCACGGCGCTGGGTCGCCGTGCGCCCGCCGGCAAAACGTCAGAGCGCCTCGACACAGCGAGGCGGCTAGAGCGTTTCTGAGATGCATTCCGTTTTTTCTGTCCTACTCAATAGCTACTTGTTTGATTCGCCGCGTTTCATCAGCGCGTTTGCTGGCAATGTCGGATCGAGAACCTTCCGTGCGCTTTCAATGCCCGTGACAGGCAGATTTGCGGGATCGATCAATCCGACCTGAACCAGCACGGACGCCTGGTCCCAGTAAATGTGTTCGTGAGCCAGTTTGCCATCTCTGAATCGAACGATGGCGACCAACGGAACTTCCACGCGCTTTCCGGTGGGAGCGACGCCCGGTAATATCCAATCCATATGAATTGTGTGCGTGAACTTGAAAACCATTTCGTCCACCAGTTGATCTTCGCCGATGGTTCGCGAGACCGGCGTCATTTGCGTATCAGGCGGCATCTGAGGAATAAACCGTTTTGAATAGAACTCGCGCAATTGGTCGCGGCCGACGCCTCCGGTCAGCACTGGTATGTGATTTACGTACGCGTCTTCGACCATTGTTGCGAGCGTCTCCTCGGTGTTGCGTGTGGAAAACTCATTTTTCACATGTTCATCCCAAAGCTGGCTTAGATTGTTTTTGGCGGGAATGAGATTCGTGTTTGCGTCTGTTTGCTTGGATTCAGCCATGATTTCTTCCGTTCAAGTTTTCGAAGCGTGACAATAAGATGGGAGGTTCACGAAGCTAATCCAGGCGCGGTCTTAGGTCGCGCGACCAAAAGCGCAGTACGAGCAGAATTTCTTACTTCTGCTCGAGAAAAGTGACAGCCCCCGTATCGAGACTGTAGTAGCCGCCGATTACCTGAATCTCGCCGGAATCAACTTTAGCTTTGAGAATCGGCGTCGAGGAACGCAGCGCTTTCACCACGTTTTTAACGTTCGCTTTTACGGTTGTCTCGAGATCGTCTTTCGCCGTGGCTTCAACCGCAGGCTTGATGGCTGTCACTAACGATTCGATGTGCCCGGGGGCTTTGCCTTTGGCAGCGATAGTTTCTCTGGCTGCCTTGACGGCGCCGCAACTTTGGTGACCAAGCACCAAAATTAAGCGCGTACCTAAATGATCGACTGTATATTCGATGCTTCCCAGGCCTTCATCGTTGATCACGTTTCCCGCAACGCGAACAACAAATAAGTCACCGAGTCCCTGATCGAAGACAATTTCGGGCGGAACGCGTGAATCGGAGCAACTGACAATGCCGGCAAACGGATGCTGACTCTTTGCCAGTTCGGTACGCCGTTTTTCCGCCTCGGCAGCACTCATGCCCAGGAACGTCATGCCGGCATTTTCATAGCTGTTCGCCGCCATGTACTTTCTCTCGTCGTTCGATTCATGCGGATGCTGCATGTTGCCGGCAGTGAAGCGCGCATTGCCTTCCTTGAGTTTGGAGATTGCATCGGCGGGGGACATGATCGGTTGGTCTGAATGAGTGGAATCAGCAGCTCGGGCAAATTGGTTTATCCCAATCAAACTAACAAGCGCGAAGCAGGAGGCGAGATGTGCTTTTTTCATATCGTTATTTTATCGAGAACAGACGCATTCGATCAATTCGAAAATTGATTAGCGAATCCAACTAAAAGACTGATGGATTGACCGCAGCGCTTGATCAGCAACCGCTCATGCATCCAACGAGACACAAGATCAGCGACCGCGACCCCTGTAAAGCACGCCACGCAGCAAAAGCGCTGACGGCAAACATACCAAACTTCAGTCGCAAGCTTGCTCGCGGTTCGCTGCATCGTCTGGTTAGGCGACTCGGTCACGGTTTAGAAGCATAGAAATAATAAACGGCAGTGTAAGGCACTCGCACTTCCTTGCCGCTACCCGACTGATCACACCCTTCCGTAGGTGACTTCCCGCCCACGGTCTCCAGGCGTTGGATGATATTTACTTGGCTGAAGATCCCATTTCCTTCGTGCGTCTTGGCTTGGAGTAGCAACCACGTAATTGCCTTCGCGTCAGTCGAGGGTTCGCTGCCTTTGACCTCGCCTATGACTTTACTGCCATCGTTCGACTCCCAGGTCGGTCCGCCGTAATGACGGCCGATCCTCTTTCCGCGCCCGTCAAACAGATCTGCCTCGGGTGCCTTGAGAACCCATTCATACTGGGCGGTGGTGTCCTTCTTGACTCGGCATTCGTAAATCTGAACGCCCTTTGCGTTGGCTGCAAAGGACAGCACCTCGGTTGGGGGGACTTTGATGCCGTCCGGAACAACAGGAACGGATACTTTCTCGGTCGAAGTTAGGTCGCAGCTAGCCATAGAAAGGGCGAGCAAGCCAGGAAGAATTAAGCCCGGAAAGTTGTTCTTCATAATGTTAGCTTTTGAGCGGGGCAAGGTTCGAACGGAGTCGAGTAGCCTAACGAAATACAAACTCAGCCACGGCTCAGGGGAGCGCAAGTGGCAGCTCGTGAAAGCACAATAGTTACGCTGTACATTGAAAAAACAACGCCGTCTGAGCCGTTGGCTGCAGCGCCTGGTTAGGTGGCGTTTCGTGGTTCACCACGATGTCCTCGCACCTCGTAACAAAGCTCCACCGTGCCGCTCTTATAGGCTTTGACCTCCGCCAGATGCAGGGCGACGTCTCTGTCGAGCTTCTCGAAGAACGGTATCCCATCGCCAATCAAGATCGGCAGGATCGAATAACGAACTTCGTCGGCGAGCCCGAAACGAAGGCATGCGCCGGAAACTACACCGCCTGCAACAAACCAGATGGTACGGAACGTGCGCCGCAGTGCCCATTTAAGAACTGCGCAAGATCGCCTGAGTAGAACTCGACGGTATCCCGGGTTCGCGGCAGTTCGCGACTAGTGAGGACGAAGGTGGGTTTGTGGTCGTACGACTCATAGGTTCTGGATCAAATCCAGGTTGGTGTGGCAAACACGCTGGACTTGCGTCGCAATCGGGCCGTTGGCTTCATCAACTGGTTAGATGCCGGATTCGGCGATCTTCCTGTCCCGCTCCCGAAAAGAGCGCGCGTCCGATCAGGCTAAGGTTTGCGGCACCACGCCCCGATAGATGCAAACCAGCACGCAACAGTCTTTGATTCTGCAACCTCGGCTTGCAGCCTGTGCACCAGGGTGTCAACGCTGCCCAACGACTCGATGGACAGATGCAACTGCTCCATCTTCGGTCGCAAACTGCACAGGGTATCGTAATACCATTGTGCCAGGTAGGGTTCCTTCCCAAACCACAGTTCCATTCGCATAGCAGGCTCGGGCAATCCAGCCTCTACGAAGGTGTGGTATAGCTCCGTTCCCATTTCGTGATTGGCAGAGGTGCGCATTGTCTTGTCAATGAGCGAGGCCGTTGCGAACCAAAGAGGTAGCTTCGCCAAATGCGCAAGGACCGGGACCCAATATGGTTCCTGAAAAACTAATACTCCTCCCGGCCGCACCAATCGTGAAATTGCGCGCAACACTGCAACCGGATCGGGAAGGTACATTAGAATAAAACGGCCCACTGCCGCATCAAAGGGCTTTCCGTCCGGGATTTCACCTACATCCGACTCGTTGAAGCTTACGTTGTCAAAGCCGGCCTCGGTCACGCGAGCACGGGCCTTGGCAATAGACTTCGGGTCCCGCTCGATGGCTACAATCTTGCCCGAAGGGCCTACGAGCCGGGCTACTAGCATGGCCACGTCTCCTACCCCCGACCCGATATCCAGAACGCGTTGCCCGGGTCCAATGCCCGCCTCACGAAGAAACCTTTCGGTCGTTAGAGCGACATGCGCAGCTTGCCGGATCAGGCGCTCGTGCTCGGCGTCGGTGTTGCCCAGCGGGTAATCAGGGGAGGGACGGATCGTTGTCATCGTGGCGGAGGGATGTTACCAGCTTCGATTTCATTTCGCCATCCGGCGAACGAGAACACATGAGACTGTCCGAGACTAGACGCAAATTTGAAAATGCAATGGAAGTAATAGCAGGCTTCGCCACTCTTCGAAATCGCCGCACGCTTCTGCATAGCGATCACATTGCGAGCTTCGGTGCATCCCCGGCCACCGATTTTTGAAGGCGCTTCCCAACAGGGCCGTTGCAACACAGCCCAACCCCAACCGGTTATTGCTCAATTAATCGGCGAGGGTGAAGGCGCCAGCGGTGACACCACGTAGATCTGATCGAGCACCTTTAACATGAGTGCATTGGCCGTCACCTTTCCGTCGAGCGATACGGTCAGATTGGTCCAGACCACGAGCGTCATTTTGCTGGCGGGGTCGTAACCCATGAATGAGTTGAAGCCGGGCATCTCGCCGCCATGAAAATAAAGCGCGTTCGCTCCCCAGTGCAGCTGGGTGATGCCGTACCCGTACTTTAGGCCGTCGGGCTTGCTCGGATCTTCGAGTTGCACGCCGTCGAGCCAGTTGCGCTGATAGTCAGCGTTGAACACCTTGCCGCCGACCAGTGCCTGAATCCAGGTGGCGAGATTGTCGGCGGTCGAGATGACGCCCCCGGCCGCCGAGGCATAGGAAGGATTCTGGCCCGTGCAATCGTCGGGCTTGATGGTTCCAGCCCGGGCCGCGGCCTGGATGTCGGGTGGGTACGGCTTGTCCACTAGGTTACTGAAGGAGCAGCCGCCGTACAAGTAGCCGTGTGCGTAGGGATCGGGAAGGGTGTTCGAGCTGATGGCGGGGAGCAGGGTGTCCTTCAGTCCCAGCGGTCCAAACAAACGGTCCTGAAAACAACTAGCCAGCGGCTTCCCGTCGATCTTTTCCGCAATGAGACCCAGCAGCGCGTAGTTGGCGTTGGAGTAGTGGAAGTCCGTACCGGGTGGGAAGTAGGGCGGGTGTTTGAACGCGATCTCCAGCACTTCGGCTGGGGACCAGACCTTCGTCGGGTCACGCTCGAGGATCGCCCAAAACTCGGGGTCGTCGTCGTAGCTGTAAAGGCCGCTGCGCATCTTCAGCAGCTCGGTGATGGTGATCTTGTCGCCGTTGGGCACGCCCGGGACATACTTCGAGACTTGGTCGTCGAGATTCAGCTTGCCTTCCTGGGCCAGTTGCACGATTACAGCCGCCGTCATCGTCTTCGTATTGGAGGCGATCCGGAAGTGGGTGTCGGCGCGGGGTGGACTTGTAGCGCCTAGTAACGTGGTGCCATAGGTGACCGTGAACTCGCCTTGGGGTGTGCGCAAGAGAACCACGGCGCCAGGGATCAGGAGTTCCTTGGCGGTCGTGTCCACCATGGTCTGCAGCGCAGCCTCGTCGATTGGCTTGAGCGCCGACGGGCCACTCGTGGAACCAGGCCGCGAGCATGAAGCGCTGATGCAGACGAGCACGGCAGCTACACAATTCGCTCGCCATCTCTGAATGTCGCGCATCATCTAACGATGAGTAGACGAACATTCGTAATCAAATGCGAATATTTTTTCGTCTAATTCGGTTGCGACCAAGCCGCCGACGGCAGCGCGCTCTAACCACGGCGAGTAGGGCTGCGGTCGCCCCCCCATCACACGTCGTAATACATCGCGAACTCGTACGGGTGAGGTCGCAGACGCAGTGCGTCGTATTCTTTTTGTTTCATGTCGATCCAGTTGGCGATGAAGTCTTCGTTGAAGACGTCGCCGCGCAACAGGAAGGAATGATCCGCCTGGAGCGCTTCGATCGCGCCGCGAAGTGAATCGGGGACGCTGGCGACCTGGGCTAATTCTTCTGGCGGCAGTTCGTAGAGATTTTTGTCGAGCGGATCACCGGGATCCATGCGGTTCTGAATTCCATCGAGACCCGCGAGAAGCATCGCCGAGAAGGCGAGATATGGATTTGCAGCGGCGTCCGGCGTGCGGAATTCGATGCGCTTCGCTTTCGGACTAGGTGAATAGGTCGGAATTCGAATCGCTGCGGAACGATTGCGCGCGGAATAGGCGAGATTAACTGGCGCTTCGAATCCAGGGACAAGCCTCTTGTAGCTGTTGGTAGTTGGATTCGTCAGGCAGGTGAGCGCAGGCGCGTGTTTCAAAATTCCGCCGATGAAAAACAACGCCAGCTCAGACAACCCGGCGTATCCGTTGCCAGCAAAGAGCGGTTTGTCATCTTTCCAAAGCGACATGTGAGTGTGCATGCCCGACCCGTTATCAGCGAAAATCGGCTTCGGCATGAACGTCACCGTTTTGTTGTGCCGTTTGGCGACGTTACGCAGGATGTATTTGTAATACTGCATGTTGTCGCCCATGCGTTTGAGGGGTGCGAACCTGATGTCGATCTCGGCCTGGCCGGCGGTTGCGACTTCGTGATGCTGCCGCTCGATCGCCACGCCTGCTTTCTCCAGTTCCAGACACATTTCGTTGCGTATGTCTTGGAGCGAATCCATCGGCGAGACCGGGAAATAACCTTCCTTCGCTCGAATCTTGTAACCGAGGTTTGGAAATTCCTCGCGCGCGCTGTTCCAATGCCCCTCGGCGCTATCGACGAGGTATGACGATGCGTTGCTGCTGTTCGCAAAGCGCACATCGTCGAAAATAAAAAATTCTGCTTCCGGTCCAATGAACGCGGTGTCCGCGATACCGGTCGATTTGAGATAAGCCTCCGCTTTTTCGGCAACACCGCGTGGGTCGCGATCGTACGGCTGGCGAGTGATCGGATCGACGATGGTGCAAATCAAGCTTAGCGTCGGTTCGGCGTTGAAAACATCGATCCACGCGGTCGTCGCGTCCGGGATGACGAGCATGTCTGAGGCATTGATCACGCGCCAGCCACGGATGCTCGATCCGTCGAACCCGAGGCCATCGGCGAATATCTCCTCATTGTATTCGGTGAGCGTAGTCGTGAAATGCTGCCAGGTGCCGAGCAAATCCGTGAACTTGAAATCGATCAATTTCACGTTGCCGTCTTTGATCACTTTGCTGACGTCGGATGGAGTTTTATCTTTGGCCATATATTAGGAGTTTATAGTTGGTAGTTGAGAGTTTATGGGGAATCACGTTGTGCGGAACCGGCCGCTGACGTTCCACAGCCACAAGCCGAGCAAGAATCTGGCGGCGGGTTGAAAGTAACGGCCTACCCAATCGAATCCCATGCCCAGAGCCTCATTTCCAACGATAGCGCCGACCAGGTTAGGAAGGTTAAGTATACCCCAAAGCAAGAACAGCAACCCGACACCTTGATCGATTCCGGTTTTCAACAGCAGGGCCAATCCATAAGAAAAAAGGCCAACGGTGAACGCCGCGAAAAAAAGGAAGAAAAGGGTGTCGTTGACACCTGCGAAAGTATCGAGTGCATCGCGGAAAGTCTGCCTTCGCACGTCATCACTGCTGGTCTCGTAGCCGCCACGCCAGGCGCGATTCACTGCAAAAATCGACAGTGACGTTCGCAAAATCTCGACAAAAGCGAACATGACATAACAGGCAAAGCCGAATATGGCGATCAGCCGTGCCTTGCCGTTCAGCAAACAGGGGATTGCCGCCATCGAAATTACCACAAGCACACAATGAATCAGCACAATCCACAATCGACCGATATAAATGGAGTTGTGCCGCAGTTGTACTCGTAGTTCAAAGGTCGTCGCGCTGCTCCAGAGATCCGGGAGCCAATGAACCGCCATGGTCGTGAGCGCCGTTACGATCGCGCAGATACTTGCGACCTTGATGAAGGCAGGCGACACCCGCTCCGGCAGAATGTCGGAGGTTGTGCCAGGCACCATCAGACCGCTTTTTCCCCGATTTCTTCAGTGCGAATGCGCACAGCGTGTTCTACTGGCAAAACGAACACTTTTCCATCTCCGATTTTCCCGGTCTTGGCTGCGGCCACCACCACGGTCACGGCCTTCTCTACCATGTCGTCCGCCATCACCACTTCCACTTTCACTTTGGGCAGGAAATCGACCGTATATTCGCTGCCGCGATAGATTTCAGTATGTCCCTTTTGCCGACCGAAACCCTTGACTTCCGTGACAGTCATCCCTTCGATCCCGAGCTCGGCCAGCGCCTCTTTGACCTCCTCGAGCTTGAACGGTTTGATGATGGCTTCCAGTTTTTTCATCTCAAAGTAGACTCGGCATTGCAGGGTTGCTTGCAATCGAAAGCTAAACGCAGCACGCGCTCTCTTAGCAATGCCGCGATGCGAATGCAAGCACGGTTTTTTGACCACGTAATTCGGGAACCGTGAATAGTGAATTTCAAAAAACGATTTAACGATTTAACGATTTACGGTTCCCGGACCCTTGCCGCATCTGACCGCGTATTTATAGTGACCGTACATGTCTCGCGACTCTTTCGTTCATCTGCATCTGCACACTGAATATTCGCTGCTGGATGGCGCCATCCGGATGAAAGAGCTGATGAAAAAGGCGGCTGAATTCAAAATGCCGGCCGTCGCGATTACAGATCACGGTAATTTGTTCGGGGCGATTGAGTTTTATCAGGAAGGGCAGCGCGCCGGAGTGAAACCGATCATCGGTTGCGAAGCCTATATCGCCCCTGGATCACATAAAGACCGTCCGGGATCGCGGCGCGATGCGGCCTATCATTTCACTCTGTTGGCGGAAAACGAGGCTGGTTACCGAAATCTCGTGAAGTTGATCACCGCTGCGCACCTCGAAGGTTTCCACTACGCGCCGAGGATCGACAAGGAACTGCTCGCCGCGCACTCGGAAGGATTGATTGGGCTGAGCGGCTGTCTCGCGGGTGAAATCAACAGCGCCATTCAGGCAAACAACATCGAGAAAGCGAAACAAAGCGCAGCCGAATATCGGGACATTCTCGGCGCAGAAAATTTTTTTATCGAATTGCACGATCACGGAATGGAAGAACAGCGCAAATGCATGACAGCTTTGCCGCAAATTGCTCGGGACATTGGCGTCGGATTGGTGGCGGCCAACGATGTTCATTTCCTGCGCCGGAGCGATCATCAGGCGCACGATGTGATGCTTTGCATCGGCACTGGCAAAATGGTGCAGGACGAAAACCGGATGCGTTATGTGCCGGAGCTGTATTTCAAATCCCCGGCCGAGATGTGCGAGCTGTTCCGCGATTTTCCCGGAGCGATTGCGAACACGCTTCAGATTGGCCAACGCTGTCAGCTCGATCTCGAATTTGGGCACTCCAAATATCCGGAGTATCCGGCCCCGACAGGAAAAACGCGCGAAAAATATTTGCGCGATCTTTGTTACAAGGGTTTACAGCGGCGCTACGGCGAACGCGCGGAGAGCGATCCAGAGTTGATCCGACGGCTCGATTATGAATTAGGGGTTTTCGAAAAAACCGGCTTCGTCAGCTATCTGCTCATTGTTTGGGATTTCATTCATTTCGCCAAACAGAAAGGCATCCCCGTAGGACCTGGACGTGGGTCTGCTGCCGGTTCGATGGTTACTTACGTTCTCGAAATCACTGATATCGATCCCCTCCAGTTCGGATTGCTTTTCGAGCGGTTCTTGAATCCGGACCGGGTTTCGCCGCCAGATATTGACGTTGATTTTTGCGAAGCGCGTCGTGGAGAAGTCCTCGAGTACGTGCGGCAGAAATATGGTGAACGCCGCGTCGCGCAGATCATCACGTTTGGCAAACTGAAGGCGAAGAGCGTGGTCCGGGACGTGGGCCGCGTGATGGGGTGGAGTTATCGCGATGCAGATCGCGTCGCAAAGATGATCCCAAACGAACTGAACATCACGCTCGATTCGGCCGTGGAAAAAAATCCGGAGCTGAAACGGGCGGTGGCCAACGAGGCGCCGACCCGGCAGCTTTTTGATTACGCGAAAATCCTCGAAGGCTTGTCGCGCAACGCGGGCGTGCACGCCGCGGGGGTAGTGATCGCGGACCGCGACTTGTCGGACTACATCCCGCTTTGCCGCGACGTCAAAGGCAACGACGTCATCAGCCAGTACGCGATGGGACCGCTCAATGATCTGGGCCTCCTAAAAATGGATTTCCTTGGGTTGAAAACGCTGACAGTGATTGAGGATACACTGGCCCTGATTCACCAGCGGGAACAAAACTTCTCGCTGAAGGACATTCCACTCAACGACTCAGCGGCGTTTGCCCTCTATAACCGCGGCGAAACGATCGGTCTTTTCCAGATGGAATCCGGAGGAATGACCAGTCTGTCGAAGCAGTTCGACGTCAAGAAGCTCGACGACATTATCGCGTTGATAGCCCTTTACCGTCCCGGCCCCATGGAACTCATCCCCGAGTACGTGAAAGCAAAAAAGGGAATCACGCCGATAAAATATCTGCATCCGCTGCTCGAAAGTATCTGCGCCGATACGTACGGCGTGATGATTTACCAGGAACAGGTAATGGCTGCGGCGAGCAAACTTGGCGGTTATTCACTCGCACAAGCCGATCTTCTCCGGCGCGCCATGGGCAAGAAAGACAAGGAGAAGATGGCGAAAGAGAGGAAAAATTTCATCGAAGGCTGCGCCCGCACAAATAAGATTCCGGAGAAAAAAGCCAACGCCATTTTCGATTTGCTGGAAAAATTCGCGGGTTACGGCTTTAACAAAAGCCACAGTGCCGCCTACGGCGTGATTAGTTATCAAACCGCGTATCTGAAGGCGCATTATCCGGTGGAATTCATGGCGGGTTTGTTGAGCAACGAAATCAATAACACGGAGAAAATTTCTGTTTTCGTGGGCGAATGCAAAAGGATGGGCATTTCTATCCTGCCGCCGGACATCAACAAGAGCGGCTTGAAGTTTACTCCGGAAACTGTTGCCGCGGGCAGTGACCGGCGAGCTCAAGGGGATGGCGCTCAAAGGGCGGCGCTACAACAAAACGCCATTCGTTACGGGCTTGCCGCTATCAAACACGTCGGCGAGGCCGCCATGGAAACGGCAATTCGTGAACGCGAACAGCGAGGCGATTTCACTTCACTGGAGGATTTGTGCACGCGACTGGACTCACGCGTTGCCAACCGCA
>Ga0193726_1001944_pt1 | contig 14834 bp, 16 predicted proteins | sample H2c1metaG_FD_144928 | JGI IMG/M metagenome (GOLD analysis project Ga0193726, IMG submission 144928) | Soil microbial communities from a riparian zone of the East river system, Colorado, United States - H2c1 | ecosystem: Environmental > Terrestrial > Soil > Riparian zone | place: USA: East River... | reverse complement strand
GAACTGCTGGAGTTTCCACGAGCCCAGGACGATCAGGCTGAACAGCAGGGCGTAGTAGACGCTCCAGCGGACGACGACCGGCTGCGCGCGAACGCGCTCCCAGAGCGGCCGCGTCTCGTCGAGCGTCTCAATTGCGAGCAGGACGCCGACGAGCGCGATCAGGAAGAGGACGTCACCGCTCCCCAGCCGGGTCGCGAGCACTCGCGGCAGCACTGACGCCGACTTCGCGACGCGGGTGAAGACGGTCATCGCCGCGGAAAGGGACGCCGCGCGGAAGAACACCCACGTGATCAGGATCAGGTGAAACGTCACGAGTCTGCTGACGAACGCCCGCATGCCGGTTCGTCGAACGCGTTCGCGTCCGAACGCGAGCGACGCGACCTGATACAACCCGTTCAGTCCGCCCCAGACGACGAAGGTCCAGTTCGCGCCGTGCCAGAGACCGCTGATGAGGAACACCGTCATCACGTTGACGCCGGTCCGCAGCCTCGACCCGCGGCTGCCGCCAAGCGGGAAGTACAGATAGTCGCGGAACCAGCTCGCGAGCGAGAGATGCCACCGCTGTGACCAGAACTCCCGCACCGAGGTGGAGAAGTACGGCCGGCGGAAGTTCTCCATCAGGTCGAAGCCGAGGACCTTCGCCGCGCCGATCGCGATGTCCGAGTACCCGGAGAAATCGCAGTACAGCTGGAACGCGAAAAAGTACGTCGCGAGGACGAGGTCAGCCGTCGACGCGAACTCCGGCTGGCGATACGCGGCGTCCACAAATGGCGCGAGCCGATCTGCGATGACGACCTTTTTGAACAACCCCCACAGCATCAGCTGCAGGCCGAGCGTCACGCCGGCGCTGTTGAACGCCACCGGCGTCAGCAGCTGCGCGAGAAACGGCTTCGCGCGCTCGATGGGGCCGGCCAGCAGCTTCGGGAAGAACGCGACATACAGCGCGAAGTGTCCGATGTGGCGCTCCGCCGGCAGGCGATCGGCGTACACGTCCGCGAGGTAGCTGACGCACGAAAAGGCGTAGAACGACAGGCCAGCGACGACGATCAGGTTCAGGTGGAACGCGAGCAGCGCGCCGAGCACCGCGACGACGCCGAGGACCAGCGCCGTGTTCCTGCGCACGGGATTCGCCGCCGCGGCGATGCCCAGGGCGGCGAGATACGCGACGAGCGTGATGCCCAGGATCAGCAGGACGTACACCGGTCGGAACATCGCGTAGAAGAACAGGCTCGCCGCGAGCAGGAGGATCCAGCGGAAGCGGTGGGGCAGCGCGTAGTAGACCGCGGTGAGCACCGCGAAGAACGCGAGGAACTCGACAGAGTTGAAAAGCAAACGTTCCTAGTACGTCGTCCAGGTTGCCAGCAGCTCTTTGGGCAGCACCGGGACGGGATGATCGGGATTGAAGTTCGCGACGAGATACGCATACAGCGTCTTGAACTCGTCGTCGCTCAGCCCCGGCACGCGGCTGCGATGATTCCGGCTGCTGCGCTCCCACTCGTCCTTGTTCATCTGCAGGATCACGATCGGCACGAACGTATGGCAGCTCGTGCAGTTGTTGAGCACGAGCTCGCGTCCCGGACCGGCCGGAAAGATCTTGTTGATGTCCACGTGATTGGGCCCGCTGTCGGCGGCGGTCGCCTGCGCTTGCGCGTGCGGCGTGGCATCGGGCGGAGGCGCCTGCGCCGAGCACGCCGCGCACGTCACGAAGGCGCCGGCGAGAAGGGGCGCGAGCCAGTGAAATCGAAAACCGCGCACTAGAACGGCGTGCATCCCTGCTGCAGGAGCTCGGCCGGGATCTGCGGCTCCGGTCTGGCGTCGTTGAAGTTGGCCTTGAGATACGTGTACAGCGTATCCATCTGCGCCTTCGTCAGCGCGCTCACCTTGTCCGCGTGGCTCTCGCGGATCCGGTCCCACTGCGCCGACGTCCGCTGGCCGCGCGCCGTGCATGCCACCGGATGGCACGAACCGCACGTGTCGAGCACGAGTTGACGGCCGTCACCCGCGGGGAAGAGGCTCGCGGCATTCGCGGGCTTCGCCGCGCCGGCCGCCGGCGACGCGGATGGCGCGGGCGACGCGGCCGGTACCAACGCCTTCGGCGTCTCGGCCGGTTGGTCGGCCTTTCCGCACGCGACGATCAGACTCCCGCCGAGAATCAACCCCGCGACACACAACGAACGCATCATGCTGATCGTCTCCACGCGTGCAACACAGTCAGTAATCGACCGGCATTTCCTCTTCGGACGCCGGCCGCCGGATGATGCGTCCTTCGAGCGAGTAGATGGGCACGACGGCTTCACGCTTCGGCTCGATCGATGCGAAGTCTTCTTCCGTCAGCCTCCGCAGGACGTCCGTTGTGTCTTCGTCGTAGAACTGTTCCATGCAGGTGCCGCACACCTGCGCGGGAATGTCCTCGACGACGATCAAGCGTTCGCCGCGCCAGATGGCGGTCTTGACCGTCTCCTTGCGCATGGCGCCGCCGCACCGTGGGCAGGGCAGGGCCGTCATCACGCGTGCATGATCTGCGTTGCCGCGTCGAGAATCTTCGGCGCGTCCGGACGCAGCCACTGCATCATGACTTCCGCGCCCGGGCCCGGGACGTCGGGGAACGCGAGCTTGCGGGCCTTCACACCGGGAACGGCCTGCACGACTTCGGCGATCACGTGCGATCCGAATCCGTTGGTGTAGTGGCCGTGTTCGACGACGAGCAGGCGCCTGGTCTTCTTGACCGACGCCGCGATGGTGTCGACGTCGAGCGGCTTCAGCGTCCGCGGATCGATGTACTCGACGCTGATGCCGGCCTTCGCGAGCAGCGGCAGCGCCTTCTTCACGTCCACCGTGGCCGGCGCCCACGCGACGAGCGTCAGGTCCTTGCCCTCCTGGCGGACGACGGCCTTCCCGATCGGCACTTCGAACTCGTCGTCCGGCACGTCAGGCTGATCGCCGGACTTCACCTCGGGATAGTCGTAATAAACGACCGGATCCGGATCGCGGATCGCGGCGATCATCAGCCCCTTCGCGTCGTACGCGTTGCTCGGCACGACGACTTTGAGGCCGGGCATGTTCGCGTAGATGCCTTCCAGGCCGACGTCGGTGTGCTGGCCCGCGGATCCCTTGGTCCGGTAGCCGCCGTCCTGCCAGAGGACGAACGGCATGTTGGCCTGGCCACCGGTCATCGAGCGCAGCTTGCCGGCCTGGTTGAAGATGTATTCGATCGCGAGGATCTGCGCCATCGGCGGGATGTGCGCGACCGCGATCGAGCCGGCGGCCGCGACGCCGATCGCCGCGCCGACGATCCACGGTTCGTCGATCGCCCATCCGCGGCCCGACGTCCGCGGCGTGCCGAACTCCCTGGCCAGGTCGAGAATCTCGCCGGCCGGCGTCGCCGCGACAGGCGCCTGGTATTCGTAGAAGAACACCATGTCCTTGTTCTTGCGCATCTCCTGGGCGACCGCCTCGAGCTGGGCGTATGCGTAGGATTTCTTGGCCACTGCCATCTCTCCGTTCGACTACGTCGTCCGCGGGCCCGAGAGCCCGGACCGGTTGAAGAATTGCGTGGCGCGCTCGCCGCCGACCGCGTGCGTGTTCAGCAGGCCCGCTTCCGGTTCGGGCTTCTTGCTGTTGCGCGCGAAGGTGACGGCCGCATCGACGGCTTTCTGCGCGTCGGTTTCAATCGACGTCAGCTCGCTCGCGGACGCGAGCTTCTTGTCGAGCAGCCAGCTCTTGAAGCGCACGATCGGATCGCGCGACATCCACGCGCGGACTTCCTCGTCGGATCGATAGGGCAGCTTCCACGCCGCGTCCACGCCGACGCGGGCGCCGGCGAAGCCGGAGTGATCGTACCAGCGGTACGTCATGCCTTCGATCATGCTCGGCCCTTTGCCTGCGCGTGCCCAGTCCACGGCTTCCTTCGTCGCCGCGTACACGGCCGAGACGTCGTTGCCGTCCACGAGGTGATGCGGGATGTCGAGGCCCTTCGTGTATTCGGAGATGTACTTCGTCGGGCACACCGTCGCCATCGCGACGCCCATGTAGGTGAAGTTGTTCTCGGCGACGAAGACGACCGGGATCTTGTAGTTCGCGCAGCTCCGGATCGCGCTGAAGTAGTACGGCGAGTTGGCCGCGCCGTCGCCGTAGAAGGACACGGCGACCTGCTTGGTGCCGCGCACCTGCGCGCGGATCGCCGCGCCGGCTGCGAGGTAGAAGCTGGCGCCGACGATCCCGTTCATGCCCATGATGCCGCGGGACATATCGGTGATGTGCATCGAGCCGCCGTATCCTTTGTTGTAGCCGGTCTCGCGGAAGAAGATTTCAGCGGCCATCTTGCTCAGGTCGCCGCCCTTGGCGATGAGATGGCCGTGTCCGCGGTGCGTGCTCGCGATGTAGTCGTCGTCGTTCAGCGCGGCGGCGACGCCGTTGGCAATCGCCTCTTCGCCGACGTACGGGTGGAACGCCCCGTAGACGTCGTCTTTGCCGCCGACGAAGATGTCCTTCATCGTGGTTTCCCATTTGCGGCTGGCGTTCATGCGCTGATAAATCTGGAGCAGCTTGTCTTTCGGCAGGCCCGCGAGCAGATCCGCCGCCTTGCCGGACGTCGGCATCTTTTCGGGCGGCAGGAACTTGATCGCGTCGCCCGGCTGCCAGTTCGGGTTGCCGCCGGGACCCGACGTGGCCATCGGGACGTTCCGATCCCATTTGCCGCCGGTGATGCTCGCGAGCGATTCGGCGTTGGCCGTCGGGAACGGCGACCCGCATGCCGAGACGACCGCCGCGGAGGCGCCGGCCGATCCGATGACCTTCAGCAGCGTGCGCCTGTCCACCTTGCCGATGTGTTCTGCCACGGACCCCACCCTCCTTGCGCGCGACGGATTGGTTCTGTGGATGTTACGGACTTCAACGGTGATTGTCGAGAGCCGCCGGCGAGTGTGCGGACTCGAACAGCCGGTTCTCACCGCCGGGATTTCCCTTCGGATTGGGCGCGTAAACTGTTGTCACCGCGTGTAACGTAATTGGCGAATCGATCTGCTTCGTCACCGGGTATCAGGCACGCAGCGCCGCCGCCGTGATGTGCGTCTACCTCGGCATCGTCAGCGTCCGGCTCCACGATTTCTGGAACCTGACCGGCATGGCCGCCGGTGGGGCCGAGACGCAGTTCTTCAAGAATGTTGGGATGATGGGCGGCTTGCTGATGATCGCGGCCTACGGACCTGGCTTGTGGGCACTCAGGTTGAAGGTACCGTCGACGAGCTGAACGAACGTTCGCTCCTCGCGCCGGATCAGTCGCTGGCTCCGGGCCATCGTGAAGTTCGCCACGGCCTCCGGATCCGAACTCAGGCGCTTTCGGTACGCCTCGTACGCGGCGAGACTGTCAAAGGCAATCAATCCCCACGCGACATCGTTCGTGCCTTCGTGCGGGAGGAAGTAGCCAACGAGGTGGCCGCCGCATCGCGGGATGATGCGTCCCCAGGGTCGAAGGCCTTTGAAACGCTGGGGATCGACGTCGACGGCACACGCGCGCTGCGCCGGCGCTTCGCGTACGCGTGCCTCGACTGGAGCGAGCGGCGGCCGCACCTCGGCGGGGCGCTCGGCGCGGCGGTCCTGAGCCTGGCGCTGAAGAAAAAGTGGGTGACGCAAGACACCGACGATAGGGCGCTCGGCGTCACCACCCTCGGACGGCGTGAGTTGGCGCGGCGCGTCGGCCTCGATCTCTAACGCCGATTGGCGCAGCCTAAACGGACGCGCCGTGCATATCTTTCGCGATCCGCCGACCCTCGTGAGTTACGCGTGCATCACAGCCGGCGACGCGATCGCGATGAACGTGTCGAGCACGGCGTCCGCGGGCAGGTCGTTGCCTTTGCTCATCCGCGATTGCAGGGCGATGTCATGGATCGACAGGATGCCGGCGAGGCGGCCGCTCTGATCGACGACGGGCAGGCGCCTGACCTGACGGGTCTTCATCGTTTCGAGTGCCGACCGGATGTCATCGGTTGGCGAACATGCGAACACGGACTTCGAAATCACGTCCTGCACCGTGATGTCTCCCTCCGTGCGGGCTCGTGTGGCGGCCGCGATGCAGATGTCACGGTCGGTAATCACGCCGATGACCTTCCCGCGCTCATCAGTGACCGGTATCGCGCCGCAGTCTTCCTCCCACATGATCTTCGCCGCGGTGGCAAGATTCGTGTCCGGGCCGCAGGACTTCACGTCGGACGTCATCAGTTCTTTCACTTTCATCACAGATCTCCTCTTCCTCGAATTGCGTTGAACGCGTTCTCGCAATCCACGTGCCGTCGGATCAACGCCCGATCGCGAGGCCGAAGACGATGGCGAGAAACATCGCGGCGGGGCCCCGACCGCAGTCGCCTGAGCTGCGATCGATCGCCTGCTCGAGGTGCTCGATGCGATCGCGTTCCTGCATCGCGTCAGTGATGACTCGACCGATGCTCTTCAGTCTTGGCGCCATGGGTGCTCCTGCCGCTCGCCTTGCCGCGGACCTTCGCAGCGGTGTCTTTCAACGTATCCAGAAGCTGGCGCGCCCACACGAATTCGCCGGCGAGAATGGCGAGTCCTGCGGCGATTGTCAGCCAGCCCGGACCCGGCAGCGCCAGCATGGCGATGCCGGCCCCCAGCAGCACGAACCCCGACGCGATTTTGAGGATGCGCATGGTCCTGCACTGTGAGGACGCAAGACGGCTGCCGCGGTTCCAGCCGGATTTCCGGCGCTTGGCCCGTTCTCGATGGACGGCAGGCACGCCTTATTTGAGGTTGTAGCTGAATCCGGCGAACCAGCCGAGCGCGACGCCGACCTTGAAGGGCGAGGCGTCGATCGGCGCGGCGCCGACGGCCTCTCCGGATTTGACGACGTCGGTCAGCATGAGCGCGGCGCCGACGTTGACGGCGAGATTCTGGCTGAGCGCGATCGCGCCGCCCGCGGCCGGTCCGAAGGACGGCGTCAGCGCGACGCCGCCGAACAGCCGGTAGCGCTCGCGGTTGGTCAGGTGAGGCTCCTTCGCATTGAAGCCGCGTGGAAACCAGTTGACGAGCGCGAGCGAGATCGGGCGCGCGAGCGGATTGAGCGCGATCGTTCCGCTCTGCACGCTGACGCGCGGCGCTGACTGCTGCGCGGCGAAGAGAAACGCCGTCGCAACCCCGACCGTCAGATGCGTGCGCGGCACGTTGGCGAACTCCGTTTTCGCGACCGTGGCCTTGTCCGCGGAAATCGCGTCGAGCATTCGCACCGCGGCGACGCGCAGCGCCGGGTCGGTGCACGGCTTCTGGCGGCTGAACTCCTCGTCGAACGCATGTTTCATGGCGGCGGAACACGCGCTGCCGACGTCGAGCGTCGTCGCCGATGTGCAGGCAGACGTGATCGATCCGCCGTCCGGCACGGCGGCCAACGCGAGGACTCCACGTTTCACGCAGGCTGCGGTCGACGGGTCTTCCGTGACGTCCGCGGCGAGCATCTTCATGCGCGTGGCAACATAGCCAGGCTGATCGTCGAAGGTAACGGTGTCGGTGATCGCCACGTTGCCGCGCGCGAAGGGGAGCTCGAGCGTGCTGAGCGTGACGAACACCGGCACGCAATCATCGCAGGCGGGCGGCGGGGGAATCGTCAACGTATGCGCGATCGCGACGGGCAGTACCGCCTTCGTCAGCGTCGTGGACACGAGCGACGCGAGGTCGGCGGCCAGCGGGTTCCCCTCCTGCGTGACGGTGGCGGCCGTGTGAATCCGTGCGGACGCGTTGTCGGCGACGAAGAGTGTCAGCAGCGGCTGCGCCGGACCGTGGAGCCCTTCGAGGATGTGGCCGGCTGGCATCGGCTCGTGGACGAGCGTCTGCGCCAGCACGGTGTCGCCGTTCGGCTGCGACGCGAGGAAGACGAGGCGGTAGTACCGGGACCCGAAGTCGAGGATCAGGGACCGGTTGTACTTCATGAGCGCGTTGAGCACGCCCCTCGCGATTTCCTGCCGCGCCCGGTCGTCCTCGTGCGACGCAGCGTACCGGAGGGTGGCGAGCGGCGATGCCGCCGGATACAGCGCGACATCGGAGAAGAGCGGCTTCGCATTGATGACCTGGTCGGCAAACGCGCGTGGCGCGTAGAGGGCCAGCAGGAGCGCCAGGCTTCGTCGTTGCAGCATCATCGGTTCGGGCGATTGTAGAGGTGACTGAACCCCCGCCGACGTGCCGGCGCAAAAAGGCGTGCAAACCTGCATAATGGCGCGTGCCGTCACCGAAGCGGTGGACCCTGGCCGCAACCATTCTGGCCTCGAGCATGACGTTCATCGACGGCACCGTCGTGAACGTCGCGCTTCCCGCGCTGCAGGCTGACCTGAAGGCGTCGATCACCGACGTCCAGTGGGTGATCGAAGCCTACGCGCTGTTTCTCGGTGCGCTGATTCTCGTCGGCGGCTCGCTCGGGGATCAGTTCGGCCGCAAGCGCGTCTTCCTCATCGGCGTCATCTGGTTCACGCTCGCCTCGATCGCGTGCGGCTTCGCGACATCGCCGAACGCCCTCATCGCCGGCCGCGCGCTGCAGGGCATCGGCGCGGCCTTCCTCGTCCCCGGCAGCCTCGCCATCATCAGCGCGACGTTCGACGATGCCGAGCGCGGCCGCGCGATCGGCACGTGGTCGGGCTTCAGTGCGATGACGACGGCCGTGGGACCGGTGAGCGGCGGCTGGCTCGTCGAACACGTCAGCTGGCGCGCGGTGTTCTTTCTCAACGTCCCGTTCGCCGTCATCGTGCTGCTCGCGTCGCTGCGCTACATGGACGAGAGCCACGATCCGTCGCGGGCCGATCGGATCGACTGGGCTGGCGCGATCCTCGCCGTCGTCGGCCTGGGCGGCATCGTGTTCGGCCTGCTCGAATGGCCGGCGCTCGGGCCGGGGGATCCGCTGGTGGCCGGCGCGCTCGCGATCGGTGCGATCTCGCTCGTGCTGCTGATCGTCGTCGAGCGCCGCGTGAAGAGCCCGATGCTGCCGCTGACGCTGTTCCGGTCGCGGCCCTTCGCGCTGACGAACATCCTGACGCTGCTCCTGTACGCCGCGCTGAGCGTCATGATGTTCCTGACGCCGCTCAATCTCATTCAAGTTCAGCACTACACAGCGACCGCGGCGGGCGCGGCGCTGCTGCCGTTTCCCGTGATCATGTTTTCGCTGTCCCGTTGGTCCGGTGGGCTCGTGGCGCGCGTGGGCAGCCGCCTGCCGCTGACGGTGGGGCCGGTGATTTCGGCGATCGGGCTGGCGCTGTACGCCAGGCCGGGGATCGGCGGGAGTTACTGGACGACGTTTTTTCCCGCCGTCGTCGTGCTCGCGTTCGGCATGGCGATCACCGTCGCGCCGTTGACGACGACGGTGATGAGCGCGGTCGATCGCGACCGGGCGGGCGTGGCGTCGGGGATCAACAACGCAGTGTCGAGAGTCGCCGGGCTGCTCGCGATCGCGGTGTTCGGCGTGCTGCTGGCCCGCACGTTCGAAGCGCACGTGCGGCCGCGTCTGGACGCGCGTGGCGCGCCGCCCGCCGCGCGCTCGGCGATCGACGGTGAGTTGCGGAAGCTTGCGGGTGCTGACGTCGCGCAGATCGCGGGTCTTCCCCCGGAGGAACGAGGCGCAATCCGCGCGATCGTGGACGAGGGGTTCGTGTTCTCGTTCCGGCTCGTGATCCTCAGTTGTGCAGGACTGGCGTTTGCTGCCGCAGGGTTCGGCCTCGCAATCGGTCCCCGAACCAGTCACCCGCGATGACCAGACCGTAGATCAGCAGGATCATCGTCGTCACGCGCTCGTAGAATCCGAGCTGGATGTTGTTGTAGATCGCCTGGCCGAGCCCGCCACCGCCGACGAGGCCGAGGAGCGTGGACACGCGGAGGTTGGCTTCCCATCGGAGCATCGTGTAGTTGAGCAGCATCGGCCTGGCCTGCGGCCACGTGCCTCTGAGGAGCACCTGCAGCGGCCGCGCTCCGAGTGCGTAGAGCGCCTCGAGCGGCGCCCTCGGCACTTCCTCCATCACCTCGGCGTACAGCTTTCCGAGCACGCCGCCGGTGTGCACGCCGATCGCGATGGCGCCCGCGAACGGGCCGATGCCGATCGCGACGATGCAGATCAGGACCCAGACGAGCTCGGGGATCGCGCGCATGACGTTCAGCGCGAGCCGCGCGGACCAGAAGACGAGCGCGTTGCCGACGCGCGTGGCGAAGCCATGGCGTCCGGCGGACTCGGGGTCCTGGCGCACGAGGCTGGCCGTGGCCGGTACGGCGAGCGTTGATCCGATCGCCACGCCGATGATCGTGCCGATGAACGAAATCGCGAATGTCTGGAGCGTGAGGTAGCCGAGCGTGTCGAGAAATGCGCGGCTGAAGTCCGGCGGCACCATCGCGACGAGAAAGCGCGTCGCGTGCTGCAGCACGTGACGCTGCTCGAGCACCTCCGGCGTGAACCCGGCGAAGTAGAACGATGCGGCGGCGGCGATCGCGACCCCCGAGGACCTGAAGAAGCGACGTGATGGCGACGGCGCCTGCGGGGCCCCGCTGTTCAACCACCCGCGGAGACGCCGGCTGGTGACGTCCATCAGCAGCTGCAGGCCGATGAAGACGAGGATCAGCGTGAGCACCTGCCCGTACTCGAAGAGCCGCATCGAAATGCCGATCTCGTAGCCGATGCCGCCGGCGCCGACCAGGCCGAGCACCGACGCGGCGCGGACCGCGCACTCGAACGAATAGATGGTGTACGCCGTCAGCGCGGGAACCGACTGCGGCCACACGCCTCTCAGGAAAATCTGCAGGCGAGTCGCGCCGGTCGATTGCAGCGCCTCGAGCGGCTGCTGATCGACGGCGTCGAACACGTCCGCGTAGACCTGGCCGATCAATCCCGTATAGGCGACGGCCAGCGCGAGCGTGCCCGCGAGCGGACCGAGGCCGACGATGGTGACGAAAAGGATCGCCCAGAGAATATCCGGGACGGCGCGGACGAAACCGAGCACAGCGCGCGCCGACCGGCTGAGCGACGCGATCAGCAGGGTGCCGGCGGAACGCCCCTCGGCTTCGACGAGGATGCCGCGGCGCCAGAGCCGCGCGGACGCCAGGATCCCCAGCGGCAGGCCGGCCACGAGCGAGAGGACCGTTGCGGCGATCGCCGTCGCGATCGTCTGCAGCGCCGCGAAGCCCGCCACGCGGAGAAACGACGGCGAGAAGTCGGGCGGGAACAGGCCGGTCAGGAACCGGCCGGTATCGGCCGCCGTTCGCGCCGAGAACATCGATCGGAGATCCACGTCCGCGCCGCGCCACGAAATCGCGAGCGTCGCGAGAAAGGCGAGCGTCCACAGCAGCCCGCGCGGCGTGACGAGCGGCAGAGGGCCGTCGAGGAGACTATCTGACGCAGTTGAGGAGCGGTCCGTCGCTTCGCTCATGCGGCTCCTGAACGGCAGGAAGGCTCGTGTTCGCGTACAGCTTCGTCAGCAGGTCGTCGTGGACCTCGGAGGACGCGACGTCGAACTCGATGGCGCCGTCGCGCACCGCGACGATGCGCGGGAAGTGCTCGAGGGCGAGATCGACGAGGTGCAGCGATGCGAGCAGCGTGCGTCCGCCTTCGGTCGCGATCCGCGTGAGCAGGCCGATGATGTCGGCCGCGAGCCCGGGATCGAGCGACGCGACCGCCTCGTCGGCGAGAATCACCTGCGGATCCTGCATGAGCACGCGGGCGATCGCCACGCGCTGCTGCTGGCCGCCGGAGAGATCCGCGACGCGCGCGTGCCGCTTGTCGGCGAGGCCGACGCTCTCGAGCGCGCGAAGCGCCTGCGCCAGATCGTCCTTGAACGGCCGCACCATGCCGCGCAGGGTGTGCGTCAGCGACCAGCGGCCCAGCGCCCCGGACAACGTGTTGTCGAGGGCGCTGAGCGTCGGCACGAGGTTGTGCTGCTGATACACCGTCCCGATCCGGCGCCGCATCGCGCGGATCTCCGCGCCCGACATCGTCGAGACGTCGCGGCCGTCGAACACCACGGTGCCGGCGGTCGGGCGCACCGTCGCGTTCAGCAGGCGGAACAGCGTCGATTTGCCCGCCCCCGATCGGCCGAGGAGCGCGACGTGCTCGCCGGGCGCGACGCGCAGCGAGAGCGCGTTGAGGGCGCGCGTCTCCGCGCGCCCCTGGCGGTACACCTTGGTGACTGAATCGAGCGCGTAGATCACTTCGTCAGCCCGGCGTCCTTGGCGGCCTGCCGCAGCGGCGCGTAGTCGGCGTCCTTCGCGCGCACGTACTTCGCCGCGCTCAGAAAATCGAGCATCGGCTTGTGCGCCGGGTTGCCGGCGTCCAGCTTGAGCAGCGCATTCGCGAAGGCGTCGCTGATCTTCGGATCCAGGCCCTTGCGCGCCGCCCATACGTAATCCAGGAACGGCGGAGTCGTCCAGAACACCTTCACCTGCTGGTCGGTGATGCGGCCGGCCTTGACCATGTTGGCGTACACATTTTCGTCCATCGCGCCGGCGTCCACCTTGCCGTTGGCGACCGCGAGCGCGGTCGCGTCGTGCCCGCCGGTATAGAGCGCCCTCTGGATCACGGACGGATCGACCTTCGCCTGGCGCATGAAGTACTCGGGCATGAGGTGTCCCGACGTCGAGTTCACGTCGCCGAACGCGAACGAGTGGCCGGCCAGATCACTCAGGCTCTTGATGCTGGAGCCGGGCTGCGTGATGAAGAGGCTGTGGAACGCGCGGTCCTGCTCGCGCTGCACGAGCGGCACGGCGCCGGCCCGCGCCGACGCCTGGACGAACGTGAAGCCGCCGAAGTGCGCAATGTCCACCTGATCGCTGATCATCGCTTCGACGACGGCGGCGTAGTTGGTCGGAATCGTCATGTCCACTGTCGTGCCGGTTTCCTGCTCCAGATAGGTCGCGAGCGCGTGTCCGTCCCGCACCATCTTGCCAGGATCGGTGGTCGGGATCATGCTGATGCGCAGCTTCGGACGGGTCTGCGCGGCGCCGGTCGCGCCGAGGATCGCCACGCACAGGGCCGCCGCCATCGTCAGCGCCGTTCTCGATCGTGTCATCACTGTTTCTCCGTTTTGGGCCTGTCGGCCGGTTAGGGCAGCACGTAGCGCACGTTCACATAGAACATGTTCGTTTTGGCGCTGGCCGGGGTGCCCGATGGCACCGAGAACGGCGTCCGCTGCACGTTCGAGAACTGCACCATCATCTGCAGGCCGCCGATCTTGGGGTCGCGGAAGAACGTCTGCGTCAGTCCGATTGTGGCTTCCGTGACCTTGTTGTTCGCGCTCGTGGACCCTGTGATGCCGAAGCCGATCGGTTTGCCGCCGGTGTCCGTCGCGACGTTCGAATCGGCCATCGCCTGGCTGTAGTAGCCGTAGATCAGCGTCTTCGGGCTCGCCTGAATCTCGGGGCCGACGATGAACGATCGCGCCTTCACGAGCGAGAGGCTCGCGTCGGGGTTGACGATGAAGTCCGGGAGGTTGTCGTTGGCGATGTATCGTCCGCCGCCGCTCGAGAAGAACGTGGTGGCGACGATCTTGACGTTCTTGATCGGTTCGAGAACCGCGTTGACCGATCCGCCCGTTCCCGTTCCAGTGAACGTCGTGTCGGTCGCCGGATTGTAGGTCTTGAAGCCGCGGACGAGCACGGCGCCCTCGATGTGTTGATGGGTGTTGCCGGTCTTGGGGTCGAAGGCGATCTTCCCGATGACGTCGGGATAGAGGTTGGGCGTGGCGCTGTTCGCACCGTTGTCGACTTCACCCGCCGGGAACGCGGCCGGCAGCACGACGGCGCTGCCCACGTACTGTTCAGGATTCTCGATGGCGACGCCAGCCGTCACGACGTTGCTCGCGTGCGCGAGGAAGCGGAAGCCCGGCGTCCGGCCCCAGGTGAGCCCCGACTGGTAATTCGTGTCGACGTCCTGGCTGAAGAAAATGTCGCCCGGCACCGGCGAGATGCCGTTGCGTCCCGGCGTGAACATGCTCCACGACTGCCCGGCGAGGAACTCGAACTTCCCCTGCGTGTACTGCACCCAGTACAGCCGCATGCGCAGCGCGTTGGAGTTGCTGGTGACGTTCAGGTTCGTCGGTGCGGCGCCGAGGAAGTCGGCTTCGACGTAGCCCTTGAGGCTGGCGCTGCCGACCTTGCTCGTCGCCTGCAGCGAGAGCCGCGAGTTCTGCGTGGTGAACCGCGTCTCGCTGAGATTGCCGGCCGCCTGCGGCACGCCGCTGATGACGTCGAACGGAATCGACCCGAAGCTCGAGCTGATGCCGGTGCCGGTGTTGGTCGAGCGCGTGAACGCGGTCATGTCCAGGAAGCCGCCGATCAGCAGGTCGGCGTCGCCGACGTGAATGGCGAGCGGCGAACTCGGCGCTGCCGGCGTCTGCGGCGTGCCGGCCTGCGGGTCGGGCGCTGCCAGGGCTGCGGTAGGCGTTGTAGAGAGGAGTGCCATCAGGACGAGTGACGATCGAACGAGCGTGCGTAGCAAGGAGACCTCCTGTTCGGACACACGCCTGAGCGCGGCATGGCCCGACCGAAAAAGTATTGGGAAAAAGAGTGGCGGACCGCGACCTGCGGTCAGGCTCAGGCTCAGGTGAAGCCGGAAGAACTCGGGCGGTGCGAGCGGTGATCGGGGAGCGTCACGATGTGGGGATATCTTACACGACTCCGTCCCGGCGCCAAGCGGCGATGGTGCGGTCGTCGATGCCGAGCGACTTCAGGATCGGCTCGGTGTGCTGGCCGACCGCCGGCACGGGATTCATCTCGGGCTCGACATGTTCCATGATGACCGGCGGCGCGAGCGCGCGAATCTGACCGGCCGGCGACCCGACGGTCCGCCAGCGGGTCGCCGGCCGGTCAGATTC
>Ga0193726_1001943_pt1 | contig 14843 bp, 14 predicted proteins | sample H2c1metaG_FD_144928 | JGI IMG/M metagenome (GOLD analysis project Ga0193726, IMG submission 144928) | Soil microbial communities from a riparian zone of the East river system, Colorado, United States - H2c1 | ecosystem: Environmental > Terrestrial > Soil > Riparian zone | place: USA: East River... | reverse complement strand
CCCCCAAGTGCGTTATTGTTGCCTGAGAACCAAGCTCAGCGTGTACTCGACGGACACTGTGATCCACGGACCCGGTGTTCAGCGGGCATCATGCCGGGCATGCAAGCGGAGGACCACCTCGGCCGCCTCCCACCTAGCTGGCTCACGCCGGCGGGTACATTTGCCGGCCGGCCTCACGGCCAGCAGGCAATCAGCCAGCTCACAAGGCTGGCTGAGCAGGTCGGGCGCACTTGTGCGGGCTCGCTCACGGGCTGGCGCGGTGCGCTGCGGGTACCCCAGCCCGGGCCATTTCGGACCCAGGCGGCTCCCGCGTCTGGTGGCCCCGCAGGCAAGGCGTGCGGGGCCTTCTGCTTTTCGGAGCGGTGCTTCCACAGGGAGCAGTGCTTCAACAGGCAGAGGGCCAGGCAGGTCCCGCGCCGGGAACGTCCCGGCGTAGGAGAACAGGTGACACTGGAGGTCACATCAGCACCGAACCACGTATTAATGAGCGCATTCGCGTTCCCGAGGTGCGACTCGTCGGCCCCGCCGGCGAGCAGATCGGTATCGTCGCCATCAACGACGCGCTCCGGCTTGCCCAGGAGTCTGATCTCGATCTGGTCGAGGTCGCGCCCACCGCGCGTCCGCCCGTGGCCAAGCTCATGGACTACGGCAAGTTCAAGTACGAGTCCGCGCTCAAGGCCCGGGAATCGCGCAAGAACCAGGCGCAGACGGTCATCAAGGAGATCAAGCTCCGGCCCAAGATCGACCCGCACGACTACGGCACCAAGCGGGGCCACGTCGAGCGGTTCCTCAAGGCGGGGGACAAGGTCAAGGTGACCATCATGTTCCGCGGGCGCGAGCAGTCCCGGCCGGAGCTCGGCTTCAAGCTGCTGCAGCGGCTGGCCGGAGACGTCGACGAGCTTGGCTTCGTCGAGGCCGCGCCGAAGCAGGACGGCCGGAACATGATCATGGTGATCGGGCCGCACAAGCGGAAGGCCGAGACGAAGTCGGCCGAGCCGGAGGCCGACCCCAAGACGGAGCACAGCGCTGCCGCCGCCCGGGCCGAGCGCCAGGAGGCACGGGCCGCCGCTATCAGCGCGCAGTCCGAGGCGGTCGCCGCCGCGCAGCCCGCTGAGCCCTCGACCCCGGTGTTCACGCGGCGGGCGACGCCGCCGCCGGACACGCAGGCCCCGGCCGCCTCGCAGCGCCCGGCCAGCTCGCGCCCGTCCGGCTCCGGCTACGCGGGGAGTTCCTCGCGCCCGGCCGGCTCCGGCTACGCGGGCAGCTCGCCGCGCCCGGCCAGCTCGGGCGCCGCGGGCGGTGCCCCGCGCACGCCTGCGCCGAGCGCCGGCTCCCGGCCGACGGGCGCGCCGCGCCCGTCCGCGCCGCGCCCGGCCGGACCACCGCGCCCTGCGGGGACCAGCAGCCCGGCTCCGGGCAGCTCCGGCTCCGGCAGCGAGAGTGGCACGGAGCGGCCGGCGGCCAGCACGCCAGGTGCCGGCTCCGGCCCGGGCAGCTCGGGCACGAGCGGTTCCGGCCCGGCCAGTTCCGGTCCGGCCGCGCCCCGGCCCGCCACGCCGCGTCCGAGTGCGCCGCGTCCGGCACCGCCGCGTCCGGGTCCGCCCCGGCCGTCGGCGCCGCGACCGCGCCCGGTCAGCCCGGTGCCCGCCCAGCGCGATACCGGTGAGGGAGCGAAGCCAGCCGACTCGGCCGACTAAAGGACAGGCAGGCACGGCAGGCCGACAGCCCCGCCGACCTGCCGTGAGACAGCTGTGCCTCCAGGCACGCTGATGAGCGTGCCCCCGGCACGAAGAACGGAGACACGGCGAACATGCCGAAGATGAAGACCCACAGCGGGTCGAACAAGCGCTTCCGCCTGACCGGCACCGGCAAGGTCATGCGCCGGCGGGCCAACCGGCAGCACTATTTCGAGCACAAGCCGAGCAAGCTGACCCGCCGGCTCGCGGGTGAGGTCGTGCTCGCGCCGGCCGACGCCAAGAAGATCAAGAAGTTGCTGGGTAAGTGACCCGGCCCGCTGCAAGGGAGTCGTAGTAATGGCACGCGTGAAGCGGGCAGTCAACGCCCACAAGAAGCGCAGGACCGTCCTCGAGCGGGCGAGCGGCTACCGGGGCCAGCGGTCCCGGATGTACCGCAAGGCCAAGGAGCAGCAGCTCCACTCGATGACGTACGCCTACCGGGACCGCAAGGACCGGAAGGGCGCGTTCCGGCGGCTGTGGATCCAGCGGATCAACGCCGCGGCCCGCGCTGAGGGCATGACCTATAACAGGTTCATCCAGGGCCTGAAGATCGCGGGCGTGGAGGTCGACCGGCGGATGCTCGCCGATATGGCCGTCGCCGACCCGTCGTCCTTCACCGCCCTGGTCGAGGTGGCCCGGCTGGCCCTGCCCGAAGACCTGGGCACGGCCGCTGCCTGAGCACAGCGAGACCGGACACGGCCGACCCGGACCGGGTCGGCCGGAGCAGGGCCGGCCTCAACAGGGCCGGCCTCAACAGGGTCGGCCCGAGCACGGTCGGCCTGAACACGGTCGGCCTGAACCGGGCCGGCCTGAATACGACCGGCCTGAACACGGGCGAGTTGAGCACGGGTCCTCCGGCTACGGGCGGCCCGAACCGGCCCGCGGCGAGGTAACCAGCATCCGCTCGCCGCGGGTCAAGGCGGCCCGGCAGCTAGCCAAGCGGGCCTTCCGGGAGCGGTCGCGGCTGTTCCTGGCTGAGGGTCCGCAGGCTCTCCGCGAGGCGCTGCGAATCCCCGGCGTCCTCACTGACCTGTTCGTCAGCGGGGCGGCCGCCGGCCGGCACGCCGACCTCGTCGAGCAGGCCGCCGGGCAGGGCGTCGCCGTCGCCGGGGTCAGCGGCGAGGTCATGGCCGAGCTGGCTCAGACCGTCACCCCGCAGGGCCTGCTCGGGGTCTGCCGCTTCATCGACGTCCCGCTGGCCGAGCTGGCCGCCGCCCGGCCGCGGCTGGTCGCGGTGCTGGCCAACGTCCGCGACCCCGGCAACGCCGGCACCGTGCTGCGCACCGCCGACGCCGCGGGCGCGGACGGCGTGATCTTCACGGCGGCTTCCGTCGACCCGTACAACAGCAAGTGCGTGCGCTCGTCGGCCGGGAGCCTGTTCCACCTGCCGGTCGTCACCGGCGCCGAGCCTGCCGCCGCGGCCGCCGCGCTGCGCGCCGCCGGGCTGCGGGTGCTGGCCGCCGACGGCACCGCGGACCACGTCCTCGACGCCGCCGCCGGGCCGGGCCTGGACGGCCCGACCGCGTGGCTGTTCGGGAACGAGGCCTGGGGCCTGCCCGCCGACCTGCTGGCCCTGGCCGACGAGGCCGTGGCCGTGCCGATATACGGCCGGGCCGAGAGCCTGAACCTGGCCGCCGCCGCCGCCATCTGCCTCTACGCATCCGCCGCCCGCCAGCACGCCCTGGCCCCGGCTGCCCCGCCCGCCACCGCCCGCCCCTGACCCCCGGGTCCGCCGCAGGCGGGACGCCCGTGACCCCGAGCCTGCCGCCAGGCGGGCCCGCCCGTGACCCCAGGTTCCGCCGCAGGCGCGCGGCCCGCCCGTGGCCCCCGAGGCCACCGCCAGGCGGGACCCCCGCCCCTGACCCCCGCCGGTCCGCCGCCCGGAATTCCGACCAGGATCGGTCACGATCATGGCCACTGTCCGGTCGGACGGCTGTGACCCGGCCGCCGTCTGGCTGGACCGCTCGTGGGGTGGGCTGCTGCTCTGCGCGGCCGCTAGCTGGGGTTCGCGCGGTGGCGTGGGCGGCCGTTGGGCGCGTGCGCTGGTCAGGGGGTGTCCGTGACGTCGGAAAACGTCGGTTTGGGGCGGTTACCGAACCGTAAGGACCCCTAGGGGTATCCGGGGGTGCCGCGTCCTGTCGCCGGCACGCTAGAGTCTGATCACGTTGCGTCAATGGTGACTCTGGTCAGTGTCACCTCGCCGCCGCGGGCGCTCAGCCCGCGGTCCCGGCCCGGTGGCGCGACCGTGCCAGCCCGCCGGTAACCCCCCGGACCAGCGGCCTGGGTACTCGACGATGCCGGGGAATGGGCACCAGCCCCGGAGGCAGCGGAGTAGTGGACGGGATCGGGTCAGGCCACGCGCGGGCCTCGGCGGGCGCCCTTGCGGCGACGACGGACTTCACCGGCGGGCTGGTGCTCGCTGACGACCTTCCCGACGGCCTCGTCATCGCCGACCACGCGGGCCGCGTCGCGGTGTTCAACCGGGCGGCCGCCCGGCTGACCGGCATCAGCCCGGCCGACGCGCTGGGCCGCGACGTCAGCGAGGTGCTGCCGCTCCGCGACGCCGACGAGCGCTGCTGGTGGAAGGCCGCCCAGCCCTACAGCGGACTGACCACCCGGTCGCGGCACCCCGAGCGCTGCCTCTACCTGCCCGACGGCACCGAGCTGCTGGTCAGCGTCGGCTACGTGCGCTGCCCCCGCGGTCAGGGACCGCGCGAGGGGTGGCACCGCGAGGCCGGCTCCGTCCGCCGCGTCATGATCACCCTGCGCGGCGCCGAGCAGCGCGCCCGGCTTGAGCGCAGCCGCGCCGACCTGGTCTCCACCGTCGCGCACGAGCTCCGCTCGCCGCTGACCAGCGTGAAGGGCTTCACCGCGACGCTGCTGGCCAAGTGGACGCGGTTCACCGACGACCAGAAGAAGGTCATGCTCGAGACGGTCAACGCCGACGCGGACCGGGTCACCCGGCTGATCACCGAGCTGCTCGACGTCTCCCGGATCGAGGCCGGCCGGATGGAGGTGCACCGCGAGCTGGTCGACATCCCGGCCCGGGCCCGGAAGGTTATCACCGGCCGGGTCGCGTCCGGCGACGCCGAGGACCGGTTCCGGATCGAGGCGGGCGCCGCCCTGCCGGAGACCTGGCTCGACGCCGACAAGGTCGACCAGATCCTGTCGAACCTCATTGAGAACGGCGTCCGGCACGGGGCTGGTACGGTTACCACTGTGGTGGAGCCAGCGACCGTGGCGGGTGTCCCCGGAGTCGCGGTATCAGTCCGTGACCAGGGGCCCGGCATCGCGCCCGAGTTCGCTTCCCGGGTCTTCCGCCAGTTCTGGCGCGCCAAGCGGCGCGGCGGCGCGGGCCTCGGGCTGTTCATCGTGAAGGGCCTAGTCGAGGCGCACGGCGGGACCATCGCCGTGCACCAGGCGCCCGGCGGCGGGGCTGAGTTCCGATTTACCATGCCCGCCGGCACACCTGACTTCGGCTGAGCTGGCGGGCCTGACGGCTGCGCAGGGATCGCGGCCGGTGACGGGCGCCCCTGACCGGATTCATCTCCGGCCGCGACGGCGGGGTGCCGCGGTCAGCACGAGCGATCCGTTTCGGCAGGTTTTCGGGTGCCGGTTCACGACGTGACACTGGCTGATCGCAGGAGAGCAACCGCGATGTCCGCACCAAACAAGACATATGACCCGGTGGAGGTGGCAGCGTTGTCGCCCGTAGAGGTCGAGCGGGTAACCGCTGAGGCGCTGGCGGCCATCGCCGGCGCCGCCACCCTGGACGAGCTGAAGGCCGCGCGGCTGGCCCACGCCGGCGATCGCGCGCCGATTGCGCTGGCCAACGCCGAGATCGGCGCGCTGCCGCCGGCCGCGCGGGCCGAGGCCGGCAAGCGGGTCGGCGCGGCCCGCGGGGCGATCCGGTCGGCGCTGGCCGGCCGGCAGGCCGAGCTGGAGGCCGACCGCGACACCAGGGTGCTGATCGACGAGGCTGTCGACGTCACCCTGCCGTGGGACCGGCAGCCTGACGGGGCCCGGCACCCGGTCACGACCATCGCCGAGCGGCTGGTCGACGTATTCGTCGGCATGGGCTACGAGGTGGCCGAGGGACCCGAGGTCGAGGCCGAGTGGTTCAACTTCGACGCGCTCAACTTCCCGCCCGACCACCCGGCGCGCGAGCTGCAGGACACGCTGTTCGTGGCCGGCCCGCCCGGCGTGGACCGGTCAGGCGTCGTGATGCGCACGCACACCTCGCCGGTGCAGATCCGCGCCATGCTCAGCCGGCCGCTGCCGCTGTACGTGGTCAGCCCGGGCAAGTGCTACCGCAGCGACGCGCTCGACGCCACCCACAGCCCGGTGTTCCACCAGATCGAGTGCCTGGCCGTGGACGAGGGACTGACCATGGCCGACCTGCGCGGGGCGATCCGCGCGTTCGTGGACGCCATGTTCGGCACGGGGCTGCGGACTCGGCTGCGGCCGGACTTCTTCCCGTTCACGGAGCCGTCAGCGGATGTGTCGATGGAGTGCCATGTATGCCGCGGCGCCTCGACCCGGCCGGGCGGGGAGCCGTGCCGGGTGTGCCGGTCCCAGGGCTGGGTCGAGATCGCCGGCTGCGGCATGGTCAACCCGCGGGTCCTGGCCGCGTGCGGCATCGACCCGGGCCGGTACTCCGGCTTCGCGTTCGGGCTCGGCATCGAGCGCGTGCTGATGGCCCGGTCCGGCCTGGCCGACATCCGGGACACGATCGAGGGCGACGTCCGGTTCAGCCGGGCCTTCGGACTGGAGGCGTGATGCGGGTTCCACTGTCGTGGCTGCTGGAGTACGCGCCGGTCGGCCCGCTCGGTGAGGTCGACGCCGACGAGGTCGGGCGCCGGCTCACCGCCTGCGGGCTGGAGGTCGAGTCGCTCGAGCGCGTCGGCCAGGACATCGCCGGCGTGGTCACCGGGCAGGTGCTGGATGTCGAGGAGCTGACCGGGTTCCGCAAGCCGGTCCGGTACTGCCAGGTCGACGCGGGCGACGGTCAGGAGCGCCACGTGATCTGCGGGGCGACCAACTTCCGGGCCGGGGACAAGGTGGTGCTCGCGCTGCCGGGCGCCGTGTTGCCGGGCGGCTTCGAGATCGGCGCGCGCAAGACCTACGGCCACCTCTCCGAGGGCATGATCTGCTCGGCCCGGGAACTGGGCATCGGCGACGAGCACGACGGGATCCTGGTGCTGCCGCCGGACACGCCGCTGGGCGCCGACTTCCCCGACCTGGCCGGGCTGCGCGACGTCGTCTTCGACGTGAACGTGACGCCGGACAAGGGCTTCGCCCTGTCGGTCCGGGGCATGGCCCGGGAACTGGCCATCTCCTACGACGTCCCGTTCACCGACCCGGCCGACGCCGGGCTGCCCGCTGACGTCGACGAGGTGTCGGACGCGGTCTGGCCCGCCAGCATCGGCGACCCGACCGCGTGCGACCGGTTTGCGCTGCGCGAGGTGCGCGGGATCGACCCCGGCCGGCCCACGCCGCTGTGGATGCTCGTCCGGCTGGCCCGGGCCGGGCAGCGCAGCGTGTCGCTGGCCGTGGACATCACCAACTACCTCATGCTGGAGGTCGGCCAGCCGCTGCACGCGTTCGATGCCGGACGGCTGTCCGGGCCGATCGTCGTCCGCCGGGCGCAGCCGGGCGAGCGGCTGGAGACGCTCGACCACGTCGTCCGGGACCTCGACCCGGAGGACATCCTCATCACCGATTCGTCGGGGCCGATCTCGCTGGCCGGGACGATGGGCGGCCTGTCGACTGAGATCACCCCGGACTCCCGCGACCTGGTCATCGAGGCCGCGCACTTCTCGGCCCGCGGCACGGCCCGGATGAGCCGCCGGCACCGGCTGTTCTCCGAGGCGTCGGCCCGGTTCGAGCGGGGCGTGGACTACGAGCTGCAGCGGCGGGCCGCGGCCAAGGCGGCGGTCCTGCTGGCTGCCCTGGGCGGCGGCACGATCGTGCCCGGCGTCACCTTCGCCAGCGCGCCGGTCCCGCCGGTGTCGATCACCATGGGGGCCGACTACCCGGACCGGGTCGCGGGCGTGGCCTACGGGCTCGACACCGTCAGCCGGCGGCTGCGCCAGGTCGGCTGCGCGGTCACTGCTGCGGTGGCGGACGGCCCGGACCTGCTGACCGTCGTCCCGCCGTCCTGGCGGCCCGACCTGACCGACCCGGCCGACCTGGCCGAGGAGGTCATCCGGCTGGAGGGCTACGAGCACATCCCGGTCTCCGAGCCGCGGGCCACCGCCGGGCGCGGGCTGACCGGCCCGCAGCAGCTGCACCGGACGACGGGGCGGGCGCTGGGGGCAACCGGGTTCACTGAGGTGCTGAGCTCGCCGTTCGGGTCGGCCGCCGACTTCGACCGGCTGCTGCTGCCGGCCGGGGATGCCCGGCGGCAGGCGCTGGCGGTGGCCAACCCGCTCAGCGAGGACGAGCCGCTGCTGCGCACGACGCTGCTGCCGGGGCTGCTCCGGGTGCTGGCCCGCAACATCGGGCGCGGGTTCGGCGACGTGGCGCTGTTCGAGACGGGGCTGGTGTTCCGGCCGGGGCCAGACGGGCCGCGGGTGGCGCCGATCCCCGGCGTCTCGCACGCGCCGTCGGCGGATGAGCTGGCATCGCTGAACGCGGCGCTGCCTGAGCAGCCGCTGCGCATCGCCGTGGTGCTGGCCGGGGACCGCGACCTGGCCGGCTGGTGGGGCGCGGGCCGGCCGGCGGGGTGGCAGGACGCGGTCGAGGCGGCCCGGCAGATCCTGCGGGTCAGCCGGGTGGAGTTCGAGGTGCGGGCGGACCAGCACGAGCCATGGCACCCGGGGCGGTGCGCGGCGCTGTGGATCAGCGACGGCGAGCCGGGCGCTGGGGCTGCGGATGCGGGCGGGATGCGGCTGGCCGGGCACGCGGGCGAGCTGCACCCCCGGGTGACGGCGGCCTTCGGGCTGCCGCCGCGGACGGCGGCGGTCGAGCTGGACATGTCGGTCATCGAGGCCGCCGCGGCGCGGCTGGCTCCGATCGAGGCGCCCGTGATCTCGGCTTACCCGGTCGCCACGCAGGACGTCGCGCTGATCGTGGCCGACACGGTGCCGGCGGCGGACGTCGAGCGCGCGCTGGTGACGGGCGCGGCCCGGGCCGGTGATGTCCGGCTCGAGGACCTGCGGCTGTTCGACGTTTACACCGGCGACCAGGCCGGCGACGGCCGCAAGTCACTGGCCTACACGCTGCGGTTCCGCGCCCCGGACCGGACGCTGACCGCCGAGGAGGCCACCGCCGCGCGCGACGCGGCCGTGTCCGAGGCCAGGGAGCGCGTCGGGGCCGTCCTGCGCGGGGCCTAGCCAGTCGGCCCGCCTCCGCGGAGCCGCCGCTTCATGATCGCGACCGTTTTCCCCCGTTTTCTGCCAGGGAAACGGTCGCGATCATGGCTCTGGGACTCATCCCTCGGGGACCCGTTGCGCTACCTCCGGGGTGGCTCGTGAGGCGGAGCCCGGCTGAAGGGGCGGCGGCCGGGGCGGGAGGAAGTTTGCGCGGGATCGCTAGCCTGTCAGGGTTGCTGGGCTGGCCGCCAGAAACCTCGGACCCGGTCAACATAGGCACTGACCTGTGGGGTAGATGCAGCAAATCAGAGAGCAGGACTGACGGGGGAAATGCTCATGGCCAAGACCGCACCAGTCCGCAAGTTGTCCCAGGCAGTGGGAGCTGGCGTGGCGGACCTGCCATCCAATGCCGCGTGGCTGCTGTCGAAGGCGCTCAAGCCCGGCCGCGGTTCTGCCGAAGCGGCGGGGCAGGCCGCGTCGTCGGTGGCCGGCGGCGTCTCCGATACGGCCTCGGCAGCCGCCGAGAAAGCCGGGTCGGCGAGGTCGGCTGTGCGAGAAACCGCGGGGTCGGCGAGGTTGGCCGCGGGGAAGAACGCGCGGGCCGCCGGCCGGGCCGTCACGCGGGCGATGCCAGCGATGGGCCAGGACTCCGTGGCCGACCTGATGGAGCGGGCGGACAACGCTGCCGACCACGCCAGCCAGCACGAAGCACGGGCGCTGGAGCTGGCAGAGGAGGCCCGGGACCGCGCGAAGGACGCGGCCCGAGCCGCCCAGGAGGCGGACAAGCAGCTGCAGAAAGCCCGGCAGGATGGCGAGCGTCACGTCGCCGCCCGGGTCGCCGCCGCGACACGCGACAAGGATGAGCGCATCGCCGAGGTCACCGCCGAGGCCGAGCAGGACGTTGAACGTGAGCGGGCCGCGGGCGAGGCGGAGGCCCGCCAGGCGATCGAGCACACTCAGGCGGAGCTCCAGGAGCGGGTCGGGTCCAAGGAATGGGATGCTGAGCGCGCCCAGGAACAGGCCCGCGCGGCCATCGAGGACGCCGATCGCGCCCTGGCCGAGGCCCAGGACCTGGCTCATCAGGCCTCCGCGGCCGCTCAGGCCGCGGCCCGCGAGGCGGGCCAGGAAGCCGACCGGCTGGCCGCCCTGGCCAAGGATCGCGCCGCCGAGGCGAAGCGCCGCGTCGGCCAGGCCCAGCAGGTTCAGCGGCGGGCCGACCGCACAAGTACGGCCGCGGGCCCGCAGCCTGCGGCCTCCCGCCCGCCGTCGGCGGCCGCCGACCGCGCCCGGCTGACCGAGCCCCGCTACCTCGGATCACTCGCCAAGCCGGAACTGGAGCGGCTCGCGGGCGCGCTGGACGTGGAGGATGGGCCTGAGCTGACCAAGCAGCGGCTGGTCGCGGCCATCGTCGAGGCCGGGGGCGTTCGCCTCGATGACCTGACCAAGGCCGAATTGCAGCGCCTGGCCCGAGGCCGGGGGGCAACGGTCCGCAACTCGATGACCAAGCGTGAGCTCATGGCGGAGGTCGCCGAAGCCATGCCGGCCGGCCGCTAGGCGGCACAGACGCAGGGGGATGTCATGGATGTCATGAGGATGCTCGGCCGAAAGAGCAAGTGGGACCGGCTTCGGGATGCGGCGGTGACCACCGCCACCAGCGCCGCCGCGCGCCACGCGGGCAAGGTAACGCTGGGCCTGGCCGGCGGCGCTGCGGCGGCCACACTGGCGAGCGCGGCCGTTTCGGCTGCTCGGCAGCACGAGTCCAAGTCATGAAACTGACGCTGCTGTGCGCCTTCGGGGCCGGATACGTGCTTGGCACCAGGGCCGGCCGGGACCGCTACGAGCAGATGCGCGAACTAGCCCACGATGCCTCGCAGCGCCTGGAGGAATCTGGCGTGCGCCAGCTCCTCGAGGATTATGGGGGCCGACTGGAGACCTACGCCGCACGGCCCCAGCGGACCAGGTCAGCGAGCTAGGAGCCGGCATGGCAGGGGCGCCCATGGTCATCCGCGCGCGGGTGCGCGCCCGGCTGCTCGGCATCCGGCTGCTGACCCTCGACGCGCTCATTACCGCCGCGAGCGACGGCACTCCCGGTCCGGGCCCGCGGTCTGCCGCGTGGCCAGGGACTCCGCTGCCCGGCCGCGTGATCCCGGCCGGCCGCGCCACGGGCCGTGCCGGTCTCCCGGCGGCTGAGCCGGGCAACTCTGTCGCTCGTGCGCGGGAGCTAGTCGACCAGGGCGCGCGGGTGCTCGACCAGGAGCGCCGCAGGCGCTAAACCAGCAGGCGCTAGACCCAGGGTGGCGCGAGCCCGGGTGGCGCTAGACCTGGGGGCGGCGCTGGATCCGGGTGGCGGTATAGCCGGTTGGCGGCGCGCCTGGGTGCACTGGGCGTCAGGGCGGGGGAAGGACGGCGAGAATCTCGGCGCCGTTGCGGTAGCACGCGGACACGTCGCCGGTCTTGAGGCTGACCGGGGTGGTGAACGCCTGGCACTTCCAGCCGCTGACCTGCACTGGGCCGCGGCCGTTGCCGGGCGCCCGGCCCTGGGCGACGGCGCTCGTGTAGGCGCGCTCGATGGTCAGCGCGTCGGCGCAGGCCACCTTGCCCTTGGCCACCTCGATCTTCACCGGCACGTTCGCCGGCGTCTTGGCCGACCCGCACGGGGTGGCCGGATGGCTCACCGCCTTCGTCGCGGCCGGGGCGGCCGCGTGGCCGCACCCGGCGACGAGCGCGGCGGCCGCGGCCAGCAGGACGATGTGCCCGCCCCACGACCAGCGGCGGCCCGGGCACGGCGGGCGGGGCGCAGGCGGCTGGGGGAGCAAGGGCGCCTGGCGGAGCGCTGGAGGCGGGCGGAGCGGGGCGCGGCCGGGCATGGGAGGCCGCGCCGCGGCGGTGCCGTGGGGCCAGCGCGGGTGCATGGGCGGTCTCCCTTCGGGGGATTATCATGCCGCGCCGGCCTGCCGAGGCCCAAGCCGGCCCGGTATCAATCCGGGCACTTCTCGCGTTGCATATTCACTCGTCACCATGCATAATCATTCAGAGGGCATGAGCGGGCGAGCGGGTGGAGGGTGGATGGGAGCGCGGGTGGCAGTGGCCGGCGCGAGCGGTTACGCGGGCGGTGAGCTGCTCCGGCTGCTGGCCGGCCATCCGGACCTCGAGGTGGCCGCCGTGACCGCCGACAGCAGCGCGGGCAAGACGATCGGCGAGGTGCACGCGCACCTGGCCGGGGTGCCCGGCCTGGCCGGGCGGGTCCTCGAGGCCTCCGGGAGCGCCAGCCTGGCCGCCTGCGACCTGGTGTTCGCGGCGCTGCCGGCGGGCCAGTCGGCGACGCTGGCCGCGGCCCTCCCGGCCACGGTCAAGCTGGTGGACCTGGGACCGGACTTCCGGCTGGCCGACCCGGACGCCTGGGACCGGCACTACGGCGGCGCGCATCCCGGCCGGTGGGTCACCGGCCTGCCGGAGCTGCCGGGCCAGCGCGACCGGATCGCCGCGGCGAGCCGGGTGGCGGCGCCCGGCTGCTACGCCACCGCCGCGATCCTGGCCCTGGTGCCGGTCGTGGCGGCCGGGCTGGCCCAGCCGCAGGACGTCGTCGTAGTGGCGGCGTCCGGCACCTCCGGCGCGGGCCGGTCGCTGCGCGCCGACCTGCTGGCCAGCGAGGTGATGGGATCGGTCGCCGCCTACAACGTCGGCGGCACCCACCGGCACACGGCCGAGATCACGCAGGCCCTGTCTGAGCTGGGCAGCGCGGCCGCGACCGTGTCCTTCACCCCGGTCCTGGCCCCGATGCCGCGCGGCATCCTGGCCACCTGCACCGCGCGGCTGGCCGCCCCGGACGTCAGCACCGCGGCCCTGCGGGACGCCATCGCCAGCGCCTACGCCGGCTCGCCGTTCGCCTGCCTGCTGCCGGAGGGCCGCTGGCCGGCCACCGCGTCCGTGGCCGGCTCGAACGGGGTGCACCTGCAGGCCGCGGCCGACGGGCGGGCGGGCCGCGCCGTCGTGGTGGCCGCCATCGACAACCTGGGCAAGGGCGCGGCCGGCCAGGCCATCCAGAACGCCAACCTGATGCTCGGCCTGCCCGAGGCAGCCGGCCTGACCGCGAGCGGAGTAGCGCCATGACCGTCACGGCCCCGGGCGGGTTTCGAGCGGCGGGCGTCGCCGCGGGCATCAAGGAGTCAGGCGGCGCCGACGTCGCGGTCGTCATCAACGACGGGCCGTCCCGCGCGGCGGCGGGCGTGTTCACCAGCAACCGCGTCAAGGCGGCCCCGGTCGTGTGGAGCCAGCAGGTCCTGCAGGCCGGCCAGCTGCGCGCGGTCGTGCTCAACTCCGGCGGCGCCAACGCGTGCACCGGGCCCGCCGGGTTCGCCGACACCCACCACACCGCGGAGCACCTGGCCAAGCTCCTGACGGGTCCGGACGGGAAAGGCGGGGAGACCGGCGCGGGCGGGTCCGGAGAGGTGGGCGCGGGGGAGATCGCCGTCTGCTCGACCGGGCTGATCGGGGAGCGGCTGCCGATGGACCGGCTGCTCGCCGGGATCGAGGCGGCGGCGGCCGGGGCGTCGGCGCACGGCGGCGCGGCCGCCGCGGACGCGATCCGGACGACCGACACAGTGCCCAAGACCTGCTCGGTGGCGGGCACGGGCTACGTCATCGGCGGCATGGCCAAGGGCGCCGCGATGCTCGCGCCGGCCCTGGCCACGATGCTGGTCGTGCTCACCACCGACGCCGACCTGCCGGCCGGCCAGCTGGACGAGGCGCTGCGCGGCGCGGTGCGCGGGTCCTTCGACCGGCTGGACACCGACGGCTGCATGTCGACCAACGACACGGTGCTGCTGCTGGCCAGCGGCGCCTCGGGCACCCGGCCCGACCTGGCCGAGTTCACCGCGCTGCTGGCCGGCGCCTGCGGTGACCTGGCCCGGCAGATGCAGCAGGACGCCGAGGGCGCGAGCAAGGCCATCACGATCGAGGTGACCGGGGCGGCCAGCGAGGACGACGCGGTCACCGTGGGCCGGGCCATCGCCCGGTGCAACCTGCTCAAGTGCGCGATCCACGGGGAGGACCCGAACTGGGGCCGCGTGCTGGCCGCCGTCGGGACCACCAGCGCGGCCTTCGAGCCGGACGAGCTGGACGTCGCGATCAACGGCGTGTGGGTCTGCCGCGCGGGCGCCGCGGCCGAGGACCGGGCCGGGGTGGACCTCGCGCCCCGGGACGTCACCATCACGGTCCACCTGGCCGCGGGCGGCCACGCGGCCGCCATCCGGACCACCGACCTGACGGCCGAGTACGTCCACGAGAACTCGGCGTACTCGACGTGACGGCTACCCAGTCCGGCCCGGCCACCGCCGCGGGGGAGTCCCGCGCTGACGCGCTGGCCAAGGTGTCCACCCTGATCGAGGCGCTGCCCTGGCTGGAGCGGTTCCACGGGCAGACGGTCGTCATCAAGTACGGCGGCCACGCGATGACCGACGACGCGCTGCGGCTGGCGTTCGCGCAGGACGTGGTGTTCCTGCGGTACGCGGGGCTGCTCCCGGTCGTGGTGCACGGCGGCGGCCCCCAGATCAGCGCCCAGCTGGACCGGCTCGGCATCGAGACCACCTTCCGGGCCGGGCTGCGGGTGACCACGCCGGAGGCCATGGACGTCGTCCGGATGGTGCTGACCGGCCAGGTGAACCGGGAGGTCGTCGGGCTCGTCAACGAGCACGGGCCGTTCGCCGTCGGCATGTCCGGCGAGGACGCGCACCTGCTCACCGCGCGGCGGCTGCGGGCCACCGTGGACGGTGAGCTGGTCGACCTGGGCCAG
>Ga0193726_1001942_pt1 | contig 14846 bp, 16 predicted proteins | sample H2c1metaG_FD_144928 | JGI IMG/M metagenome (GOLD analysis project Ga0193726, IMG submission 144928) | Soil microbial communities from a riparian zone of the East river system, Colorado, United States - H2c1 | ecosystem: Environmental > Terrestrial > Soil > Riparian zone | place: USA: East River... | reverse complement strand
AACTCAGTCAGCAACTCGCCTGGGACGTGCAGTTCTTTGAGGCACGGCGGGCGTCATTGAGGTATGCGTGCGATGTGCCGAACGTGATCGAGCAGCGACTGTTCGCGCTGACCCGCGCGATCCGGAAAAACCTGGACTGATATTGGCGATGCCTCAACATCATACCGGGCAGCGGCTGAGCGACTGACCGCAACCATCCAGGCTGATTCTTCGTATCGGCGTTCATCGGCGTTCATCGGCGGTCGAATGCAATTTCGTGCGGTTGGAAATGAAGCATCAAACCGCCGATGAACACGGATGAACGCCGATGTTCCCGTAACGACTCCGATGTCTCACCCTCGGTGTCCGGTATGATATTGATGAATTGATAACCATCCGGAATGGTGACGCACGACGGCCACGTCCGTCATTGCCTCTCCGGATCAAATCAGGGCCATGGCGGAGAGTCAACGTTGCCGCCGGATGATAAAACCGGCGGCGCGATGCCGGGTCAGATCCCATCACCGGCATGGGCATGACGAGACCGTTACTCGCCCGGACGCGGAACCGGCGTCCGAGGTTCCATCGGCAGCCCGGATGCCTGCCATCCGTCGGTACCGTCGCGATACCATTCGACCTCGGCGTAGCCCAGGATCAGCGCGCGTTTCGCGGCGTTCCAGGACATCCAGCAATCCGCCAGGCAATAAAATACCAGCCGCCTGGCACGATCGCTTTGCGTCGCCGCGGCGAGGCCCGACCGAAAATACTCTTCCATGGCGGGTGCGAGCACGCCGTAACCGGTGTCGGGCAACCAGATGCTACCGGGAATATCGTCGCGCGGCTTCGGCCGCCAGATCGTGCCCTCGGGAAGCCCGGCCGGCCGAGGCGGCCGCGGTAACGTATCGATGAACAGGGCGTCGCCCGACTTCCACAAGCGCTCCGCCGCGGCCGTGCCCAATGCCGCGCGGCCGTTGAACGTCAGCGGGGTCGCGCTGCGGTAATCATCATTTCGAAAGCCCTCCGGTTCGGGCGGTGCGGCTCCGGCGGCGGCGATCAGAAGGCCGGCGGCGACGAGCCAGGACCTCACGGCCTGATCGGCTTGCCGTTGTCATCGACGATCGGCACGCCGTAATCCAGCAAGATCCTGTTGATCGCGTCCTGGTTCTCGGCGATCAACCGGTTGAGCGTACGTTTCCAGTTCTGATCGGTCTTGCGCACGCCCATCGCGATGTGAAAATCCATGGGGACGCCCTGCTCTTTGAGCAAAGGCACGACATTCAGGCGGGGTTGCGATCTGTTGGCGTAATAGCCGGCGATCGGCCCCCATAGCACGCCGCCATCGATCCGGCCGGCGGCGATATCCTCGACCATCGTTTTGGCGGGCGCTTCGTATCGCGTATCGACCGTGAGCGCATACGAGTGGGCGTCACCGATCAGACCGTTTTCGGCCATGATCGTCGCCGGCGGCGTACGGGCGACGACGCCGAGATGGCGTCCTTTCAATCGCGGATCGGACAACGATACGACACCGTCAAGGTCTTTGCCCGCCGGAACGACAAGTGCGTAGAATGCATGGTAGTACGGGTTGGTCGTCTGGACGAGATCGTCGCCTTTGGAATCGCCGATGATGACATCGCAGCGGAACGCGTTCAGCGTCGAACGCACGAAACCGATGACTTGCGGGTAGTATGTGTAAGCGACCGGCTTGCCAAGTTTCTCACCGATCAGCGCCGCGATCTTATTCTCGAATCCCTCGTTCGCCTCGTTCGAGAACGGTAGGTTGCTCGGGTCCGCGCACACTCGCAATACCTTCGGATCGACCAGTTCCACGGCGTCGCCGAGTCCCGGTTGTTGCGCATTGGCGGCTCGCGCTATCAGCACGCACCCAACCGCCAGGGCGGCAATCGTCCACCGCACCTTTTGTGTTATCCCATGCACGCGTCTTCGGCTTTGCTGAAGGCATCCGGTTTCGGCTCGTGGTTTTCCGGACGTCCGCGCCCGATCGCTCCGTCCGAGCGGGCGCGAAGATAAATGAAGATCGAATCGATATAGCACATGACATTCCGGTTTATGCCGAGCGACGGCATCACCAGATTGGATGAGTTCGAAACATCCTTCTTGCCGTTCGCGACAACGGTAAGAAAGTCCGAATAGCCTAACCGTTGCAGGGACTCGAGCAGCGACGGGGCGTAGGTGGAGCCGAGACCATCCGGCCCATGGCACTGCAAACAATTCGCGGAATATCGAACGAAACCGTTGTAGCTGTAGAAATCGACCTTCCCATTATCGACCTTAAAAGTTGGATTGCCCTCCTTGTCGGACCACTTGCCGTCCTCGGCGCTGACCGGCGCGGGATCGCCCGATCCGTCGGACCGGGCCGTGCCGGCCGCGAGGAGCGTCACGATGCCGACGGCGACAAAAGTGGAGCGAAACGACCAGATCACGCTGTTGTGTCCTTGCTTGCACGGAAGTGAAATGGCGGGGGGCCCTGACCGATGATCGCTGACCGTGGCAAGTCTGGGCCGGCGCATGGCGATCGCCGATGCACCGGCCCAGTGGTCGAACGGTCGTCAGCGCGATCAGTTCGCCGGCAGCGCGAACACTGTCAGTTGACCGCCAAGCGCCGTGTATTGGCTGAGCGCGGCGTAGCCGCCAACAGCGCCGAGGCCATCATGCGGATCGGTCAGACCGGCCGCCAGTCCGATACCCGCCCATCCGCCAACGCCGGAAAGCACCGCGACATACTGCTTGCCACCGTGCGAGTAAGTCATCACGTTGCCGATGATGCCCGACGGGGTCTTGAACTTATAAAGTTCTTTGCCGGTCTTCGCGTCAACGGCCTTCAGATAGCCCTCGAGCGTCCCATAGAACACGACATCGCCCGCGGTCGCCAGCGCGCCGGACCAAACCGAGAATTGCTCGGGCAGCGACCAGACGATTTTACCGGTGCGCGCGTCCCACGCGATGAAGTTGCCCATGTTGGTCTGACCCTGCGGCGGGAACATGGCCAGGGTCGCACCGACATAAGGCTGGCCAGCGGTGTAGGAGACGCGGAACGGCTCATAGTCCATGCAGACATGATTGGTCGGCACATAGAACAGCCCCGTCTTCGGCGAAAACGCCGCCGGCTGCTCGTCTTTGGTCCCCAGCGCCGCTGGGCAAATGTTCTTGCTGTTGACGTCTTCGCCGTTGTGCTCGGTCGAGTATTGCGGCAGGACCAGCGGACGGCCATACGTGGGGCTGGCCTTGTCCATGTCGACCTTCGAAGCCCAGTTGACCGCTGGGTCGTACTTTTCGGCGACCAGCAACTCGCCGGTTTCGCGATCGAGGGTGTAGCCAAACCCATTGCGATCGAAATGCACCAGCAGCTTGCGGGCTTTACCGGCGATGTCCTGCTCCGCCAGGATCATCTCATTGACGCCGTCATAGTCCCACTCGTCGTGCGGCGTCATCTGATAGAGCCATTTGACATGGCCGGTATCAGCGTCGCGCGCCCAGATCGTCATTGAGTATTTGTTGTCGCCGGGCCGTTGCTTCGGGTTCCAGGTCGATGGGTTCCCGGATCCGTAATAAATCAGGTTCAGCGTCGGGTCATAGGAATACCAGCCCCACGTATCGCCGCCGCCGATCTTCCATTGATCGCCCTGCCACGATTTGATCGAGGAGTCCGCCTCGACCGGCTTGCCGAGATTGGTGGTCTTGTTCGGATCGATCAACGTGTCGCTGTCGGGCCCCATCGAGTAGCCGCGCCAGACCTGCTTGCCGTCGGCCACGCTGTACGCCGCGAGCCAGCCGCGAACGCCGAATTCGCCACCGGAGACGCCGACATAGACCTTGTCCTTCACCACCATCGGTGCGTCGGTTCCCGTGGCGCCCTTGCTGGCATCGTCGGTCTTCACCGACCACGCGACCTTGCCCGTCTTGGCGTCGAGCGCGACGAGCGTGGTGTCCGCCTGGTGCAGGAAGATCTTGCCATCGCCATACGCCACGCCGCGATTGACGGTGTCGCAGCACATCACCGGGATCACGTTCGGATCCTGCTTGGGCTCATATTTCCAGAGGATCTTGCCGTCATGGGCCAGATCGAGCGCGAACACCGTGTTCGGGAATGGCGCATGCACATACATGATGTCGCCGATCACGAGCGGCGCGCCTTCATGGCCACGCAGGACGCCGGTCGAGAACGTCCAGGCGACCTGCAACTTGCCGACGTTCGCCGCCGTGATCTGATCGAGTGACGAGTAGCGTTGGTTGTTGTCCATTCCGGTCGGCGAAACCCAGTCGTTGCCGGCCGCGGCGCCCGACGTCCCGGTCTGCGCCATGGCGGCGGACCCGAGCAACGCGGCGATCGCGACCGCGCTGGCTGACAGAATTAGTTTTCCCTTGGAGCGTTTCATTTCGTTGCTTCCTCCCGCGATTGTTGGCAGCGGCTCCACTCCGAGAGAGAGCACGCCAGGCACGCACAAGAGTCCATTCGGGAGGCCGCCACACGGCAGCGCGACACGACGGCGACGGGTTGGTTACCCCATGCCCTCGCCGCCTTCGAGTGCTATCCGCCCTCCCGTAGCCGCGAATAGCGTTGAAGCCGGAGCTTGTGTTCGAGGCTATGCCACTGTCGCGGGTACCGCAACAGTCCAATCACGACCATTTACTGTTCTGTCACATGCTCCGGAGGAACCGCCCGATGCGAAGGCACGAAAAAGAAAGACGGTGGAAAGTATTTGGAACACGCGAGGCGTGTCGCACCGCGAGGATACGGCCGCTGTCTGCCATGGCGCGCGTGCCGATCCAGGATCGTTCTCGCTGGTCGCGATCGGGGGCGGAGATCTCGTGCATTTCGGTGAAATAGCCATGACCACGCCAGCCAACGCGGGTGACATCGCCAATCTGGGCGTCGTCGTCGGACGCGACGCGGTCGCCGTGATCGATACCGGAGGCAGCGTCGCCGTCGGTGAGGCGCTGCTCCGCGCGGTGCGGCGGATAACCGCGAAACCCATCCGCTACGTCATCAACACGCATGAACATCCCGATCACGTGTTCGGCAACGCCGCCTTCATCGATACCGGTGCGATCTTCGTCGGACATCGCGATCTGCCCGGGGCACTCGCGGCACGCGGCGATCATTATCTGCGCTCATATCGCGATGCTTTGGGCGCGACCGCGATCACCCGCGTGCGGATCGTGCCGCCAACGCTCCTGGTCGATAATGAGACCAGGCTCGATCTGGGGGACCGGCCGCTGCGGCTGATCGCCTGGACCCAGGCGCACAGCTCTTGCGATCTGACTGTCCTCGACGAGCGAACCGGAACTTTGTTCGCGGGCGATCTGCTGTTCGTGAGGCACGTTCCGGTGATTGACGGAAGCCTGAAGGGATGGTTGTCGCTGCTGCCGCGGCTCGCTGCTTTGCCGGCTTCACGCGCCGTTCCTGGCCATGGGCTCCGCGTGGCGCCATGGCCGGGCGCATTGGCTGACGAGACGCGCTATCTGCGCGCCATCGAGGCCGACACGCGATCCGCGCTCGCGGCGGCGGTGCCGCTTGAAGCCGCGGTAGCCAGGATTGGGGGGGCTGAACGGACATTGTGGGATTTGTTCGACGAATACACGCCAAGAAACGCGACAACCGCTTACAGTGAGCTCGAGTGGGACTGACGCGGCGGCGCGGTCACCATTATATATGGCGCGGGAGAGCCGGATCTGTAGCGGCTGCGCGGCTGGCGGTGTGGGAGGTGGTGCGATGAACGACAGCGGAATCGGCCGGCGGGCCACCATCGCGTTGCTGGCAAGCGCTGCGTCAGGGCCGTTGGCATGGGCGTCGTATGCATGGGCCGACGAAACCCCGGATCCGTGGCCTTCGCTCGCGGAACAGATCTTCGGCGACCGGACCATTGGGGACGGCGCCGCGGTGCTGACCATCGATGCGCCTTATCGGGCGGAAGATGCCGCGGTCGTGCCGGTGACCTTGCGTTGGACGCTGCCGGACGAGGATCGCCGAAAGGTGCGCGCCGTGACCCTTGTGATCGACGCGAACCCGTCGCCGCTGGCCGCGCGATTCGCCATTGGCGAGGGCTCGGGCGTGGACCGGATCGCGACCCGCGTACGCGTGGACGATTACACGAACTTCCACGCCGTCGTCGAACTGAGCGATGGCGCGTTGTTGGCGAGTGCCCGCTACGTGAAAGCGGCCGGCGGTTGCTCGGCCCCGGCGCTCAAGGTGAGCGGTGACACGATCGCGCCTGGCACGATCCGAATGCGGGAGTTCGCGGCCGATGCGGCGACCGCCCGGCCGGGATGGCGCGAGGCGCAGGTCATGATCCGCCATCCGAACTACTCGGGCATGCAGATGGATCAGGTGACCCGTCTCTATGTCCCGGCCCACTTCATCAAATCCTTGCGGGTTCAGCAGGACGACGCACTGGTGTTCGCGGTCGAGGCGGGGATCTCAATCGCGGAAAACCCGCTGTTCCGGTTCATGTACCGGCCGAACGGCGCGAAGGAGTTTCGCGTTGAAGCGGAGGACAGCGACGGCGGTAGCTTCCGCGCCGCGGTCCCGATTTCGCCCTCGGCGGGCTGATTCGAGACGCACGCCGACGGCTGCTCAGAAGCAGCGCACATCCGCCTCGGCCTGCGCCTCGCGCAGATCACGCACGATGTCGGTGGACGCGCGCGCACGAAATTCCTGCGCCAGATAGCCGCCGCCTGGGGTTCGCTGCATGCGCAGTACGGTTTCGGCTTTCTCATAATCACTGAACGGCAGGATCGTGGCGATCACATCGAGGGCGCAGGAACATCGATGCAGTGCCTCTCGGGTCCCGCCATTGGTGTTCAGGCAGGCGAAGACATAGTCCGCGCGGGCTTCCGTCGGGTAGTCGTTGGTCGGCCGCGCCGCCGGATCGGCGGCCATCGCGAGGTCAGAACCGTGCATGGCGACCAACGCCAGCGCGACGACATACGGCTTACGCATCCGCGCCCTCCCGTGAACCGGACTCTTCGCGGCCCAATATCGGGTGGTCCGCGTCATCCGGCAATTCGCATCGCCACCGCCGGGAGGTTCAGATGCCGAGGTCACGATCGAACCGGTCGCGCCGCGGGATCGGGCACGATTGCCGGCCGGGGTAAGCTGAGATAGACCGGCCGCGGGCAGACGAAAACTGACGGAGCGGCGATGGCAATCGCACTGGCCCGGATCTGGATCGCGCCGGTCGTGCTGGTGTTGTGCGGCGGCGGGACCGTCCGGGCGGACCCGCGGCTGTTCGTTTACGATCTGACGACCGCGACCAAATTCATCGAAGTGTATCTCGCCCCATCCGGGTCCGGGCAATGGGGCGCGAACCAGACGGTGAACGACAAGGACCGGGTGCTCGACCCGGGCGAGCGCCTGGCGATCACCATCCTCGCCCGCGGGGTGTACGACGTTAAATTCGTCGATCCCGATGGCCGCGTCTGCATCAAGGCGGGCGTCGATCTGACCCGGGAAACCACGTTCGATATTCGCGATACCGATCTCGCCAAATGTTTGGCGGGCGACAAACCGCAACGGGAGAAGCGACCATGATCGTGAGCGTGCTCTACAAGGTCGATGCCAGGGGCAAATTCGACCTCGACTACTATATGGCCACACATATCCCGATGCTGCGAAGGCTTTGGGGACCTGTCGGATTAAGCGATGTGCGGGTGCTGAAAGGGACCGGGATCGCCGGTGGCGGCGCGGCGACGTTCAGCTACATCGCGCTGCTCGATTTCGCTTCGATGGCCGCGTTCGAGGAGGCCGCCCAGAAGCATGGCGCGGAGATTCTCGGCGACATCGTGAACTTCACGGACTCCAGCCCGACCATTCAGTTCAATGAGGTGATCGGATGAGCGGCCAGGCTTGCGTGGCAGCCCCCTCCGCCTGGCGCCCGGTCGCCCTTGACCGAGCCAAAGTCAGTTGATAACGTCGTTCTCATGGCTGGATAAACCAGCCGGTTGGAGGAACATCCGATGGCCTGGAAAACTCCGAAAATCGTCGAGATCGCCTTGGGCTCCGAGATCAATTGCTACGCTTGCGCCGAAGTGAAGTAATTCGGCTCCGCGCTCCGTCAAAGGCGCGGTAAGGCAAGAGCAGAACCATGCGCGCGCGTGTACTGGGCGCTGCCGCCGGCGGCGGGTTTCCGCAATGGAATTCGAACGCCGCTGGTTGCCGGCGCGCCCGTGCCGGGGATTCGCGAGCGAAACCCCGCACCCAGGCCTCCATCGCGGTGAGCGCCAACGGAACCCAGTGGTTCTTACTCAACGCATCGCCGGACCTGAGGCAGCAAATCGAGGCGGCGCCCTGTCTTCATCCGGTTGAAGGCCTGCGTTCCTCGCCGATCGCCGGCGTCGTATTGACCGGTGGCGATGTGGACGCGATCGCCGGTTTGCTGACACTGCGCGAGCGACACGCATTTCATCTCTATGGTACCGCGCGCATGCATCAGGTTCTGGACGCGAACCCGATCTTCGAGGTGCTGGCGCGCGACGTTGTTTCCCGCGAAACGATCGCGATCGGCGATCTTTCGGCATTGGCACTCCAGGATGGGACATCCAGCGGCCTTTCGGTGACGCTGTTCGCGGTTCCCGGCAAGATCCCGCTTTACCTCGAGGATGCGACCCAGGCGCCGGTTATCGTCGAGGATGGAGCGACCGTCGGCGCCATGATCACCGACGGCAGTCACCGTTTGTTTTACATTCCGGGTTGCGCGCGAATGACCGATGCGCTCGCGCGGCGCCTCCAGGGCGCTGACATGGTCTTGTTCGACGGGACGCTGTGGACCGATGATGAGATGGTGCGCGCCGGCCTTGGCGCCAAATCAGGGTTGCGCATGGGACACATGAGTGTCAGCGGCCCGGAAGGTACCATCGCCGCATTCGATACAATCGAAGTTCGCCGCAAAGTCCTCGTCCACATCAACAACTCCAACCCGATCTTGCTGGAAGATTCGCCCGAACGGGCAGCGGTCGAAGCGGCGGGCTGGGAAGTCGCTTACGACGGAATGGAGATCGCGTTATGAGTTCTCAGGTGCTGTCGCCCGCTGGACTGGAGGCCGCGTTGCGGCAAATCGGCGCCGAGCGGTACCATTCGCTGCATCCGTTTCACAAGATGATGTACCAAGGCAACCTTACCCGCGGACAGCTTCAGGCCTGGGCCCTGAACCGCTATTATTATCAATGCCGCATCCCGGCGAAGGACGCGACATTGATCGCGCGATTGCCGACACCGGAGTTGCGCCGTGCCTGGCTGCGGCGGCTGCGCGACCATGACGGAGACGAACCAAATACCGGCGGGATCGCACGGTGGTTGCGGCTGACCGACGGGCTGGGGCTCGATCGCGACTATGTCGTTTCCACCGAGGGTTTGCTGCCGATCACACGGTTCGCCGTCGATGCTTATGTGGCCATCGTGCGCGACCGGTCGATCCTGGAGGCAATCGGCTCGTGTCTCACGGAACTGTTTTCACCTGACATCATCGCCGAGCGAGTCTCGGGAATGTTGGCGAACTACGATTTCATCACCGCGGATACGCTAAGTTACTTCACGCCGCGGCTGCATCAGGCGCCGATGGACACGGAATTCGCCCTCGACTACGTCAAGGAGCACGCGCGAACACCCGAGCAGCAGGAGGCTGTCCAGGCGGTGCTTCGCGCCAAGTGCGACATTCTTTGGGCCATGCTGGACGCACTGCACCTCGCTTATGTCGATCCGAAAATGATCCCGCCCGGCGCATTCGTTCCGGCTGACAAGTGAGCGAAGCCGCCATTCCGGCATTCCCCGCCGGTGTGAAATTCCGCTTCGATCAGCGGCGCGACGCGTGGATCGTGCTGGCGCCGGAACGGTTGTTCTTGCCCGACGACGCGGCCGTCGCGATCCTTCAACTGGTCGACGGCGTGCGCAGTATGGGTGCGATCATCGACGAGCTGGCGACCCGTTTCGCTGCTCCGCGCGAGGTGATCGCCGTCGATGTCGCGGCCATGCTGCGCGATCTCGCCGACAAAGGGGTGCTGCGATTGTGAGCTTGATCGAGCCGCCGATGGGCCTGGTGGCGGAACTGACGCATCGCTGTCCGCTGCGTTGTCCGTACTGCGCCAATCCGGTCGCGCTGCATCGTGCCGGTGCAGAACTGGATACCGCCATGTGGCGGCGCGTGCTGGAGGAGGCGGCGGCTCTGGGCGTCTTGCAGTTGCACCTGTCCGGTGGCGAGCCGACCGCGCGAAAGGATCTGGCCGAGCTTATAAGTACCGCCGCCGCCGCCGGACTCTACACCAATCTCATCACATCCGGCGTGCTGCTGGACAAACCGTCGCTGGACGATTTGGTGCGCTCTGGGCTCGACCACGTGCAGATCAGTTTCCAGGATACCGAGCCCGCCAACGCCGATCGGATCGGCGGCTTCAACGGGGGTCATGTCCGCAAGCTCGCGGCGGCGCGCATGGTGAAGGAGGCCGGGCTCGCGTTGACGACGAACTTTGTCGTGCACCGGCAGAACGTGACGCGGGTTCCCGACATGCTCGCGCTCGCCGAAACATTGGGCGCCGGACGCGTGGAGATCGCCCATGTGCAATATTACGGATGGGCATTGACCAACCGCGATGCGTTGCTGCCGGACCGTGCCGAACTGGATCGCGCGACCGAGGTCGTCGAGGTCGCGCGCCAGCGCCTCAAGGGCCGGCTTGTCATCGACTATGTGGTTCCGGATTACCACGCGGTGCGGCCCAAGGCCTGCATGGGCGGTTGGGGGCGCCGGTTGATCACCGTGACGCCGGCTGGTCTGGCATTGCCCTGCCACATCGCGGAATCGCTGCCGGGGTTTGAGTTTCCTTCGGTGCTCGAGCACTCGTTGGATGCCATATGGAATGATTCGGCGGCGTTCGCCCGCTTCAGGGGCACCGGCTGGATGCCGGAGCCGTGCCGATCCTGCGATCGGCGCGAGATCGATTGGGGCGGCTGCCGGTGCCAGGCGTTCGCGCTGACCGGCGACGCGTCGCGGACCGATCCGGCGTGCGATCGATCGCCGGATCATCATCTGATGCTCGCGACGGTGGCGGCCCGTCGTGCCACGCCGCCGGAGTTCACCTATCGCGGTTACGCCGATGCGACAGAGCCGGTTTATCGACCCCGCATCAGTCGATAGGTGAACGAAACGGATCGGGCGGCGCGGGTTATCGCGCCGAAAATTCGTTAATTCGTGGCAACCGAATGCGCGCCTGCATCGCTGATCATCAGACGGTTGCCGGTTCGTATCAGTGACACTGCCTGCTCCTGAGCGCCCGCGAGACCCGGCACCGAAAGTGTGATGATCTGCCCAGGGCGCAGCCTGGCGATAACCCGCACGGGTGTGCTGTCCGAACTGGTCGAAAGGGTTGCGACAACCCGGTAATCGCTGCCTTCTTCCGTGTAGTAAATGCTGCCCATGACGGCGCCGATGGCGACGCTGCCGCCTTGCAGAAGGCAACAGGCTGCCAGGAGCGTGATGATTTGCTTGAGCATACGAAATCTCCGCGGTTGAAGGATCGATCGGTCATCGTGACCGGCGATGCGACTTCTAAGGAACGATTGTCGCGAGATTGTCGTGCGAGAGAGATCGATTTGTCGCGTTTGTCGTGGCCGGGATCGAACCGGTTGACCGAACAGGCGGCGCCCGCCTTGAACCGGACGATGGGGCGGTCCGGCGTGCCCGGCACGATCCTGAGCCAATCACGGATAAATTCAGGGATAGTGACCTGGCCTTTGGTGATGAAATGGGTCAGCATCGTTGCGTTGCGTAATGCAGGCAATTCAATTCACATCCGAACGCCGGCTCGGGTGCCCGTCACGCCGCCTGACCGGGCTCGATGCCGACCCATGGGCCTGCCAGGCCCCAACAACGCAATTTGGGCCCCGCCGGAGGGACCGCCATACGCCTGACGCAGTTCGCCGTGCAGGGCGATCGCATTTGGCGTTCGCTGATCTGGCACGGGCCGATCATCAGGGCCGGTGATTGTGGGCGACACCGCGAGGTTCTTACCACGGAGGACGATTGAGGGCCACGGTGAGCCACGGAGAAAAGAAGAACTGGCGCGTCGCGCGGCGGATTGCCGCTTTCTCGGTGGCCCTCGACGTCCTCCGTTCTTCCTCCGTGTTAAGCGCTTTCTTTCGATCAACAGACTACCGTGCGACCATTGAGGTCCTGGTTGCCTCGACGGCATCAGTTCGCCGCCAAATGCAATCACCCTGGTTCTCCGTGCATGCACCGTGGTCCTCGGTGTTCTCCGTGGTAAGGGTCTTCGAGAACCCACCGCCCGGAACGTCGCCCGCCGGCGGACCCATGCGCCATCCAAGAACGTTCCGCGTCACCGCCGCGGGAGCCGAGGAGACCAATCATGCCAACCCACGACCTGATCGTCATCGGCGGAGGCCTCGTCGGCGGCGCCATCGCCTGGGGCGCGGCAAGGCAAGGCGCGTCGGTCGCCCTGCTCGACGAGGGCGATGTCGCCTTCCGCGCCGCCCGCGGCAATTTCGGCCTCGTCTGGGTGCAGAGCAAAGGCGCCGGCATGCCGCCCTACGCCCACTGGACCCGCCGCTCGTCAGAACTCTGGCCCATCCTGGCCGAGACCCTGCACCAAAAGACCGGCGTCGATGTCGGCTTGCGCCAGCCGGGCGGCCTCACGTTCTGCCTCGGCGATGACGAGCTGGAATCCCGCGCCGCCATCGTACAACGCATGCACAACGAAAGTGGCGACATTGGCACGCGGATGCTGGATCGCGCCGAAGTCCGCGCCATGGTTCCCGGCATCGGAGACCGGGTCGTTGGCGCATCGTTCTGTCCGATCGACGGCCACGCCGCCCCGCTTTACCTGTTGCGCGCGCTGCACCAGGACGGCCAACAAAGCGGTGTCGCCTACCACGCCGGCCGCAAGGTGGACACGATCGACGCCGCGCCGAACGACTTCACCGTTCATTCCGGCACCGAACGCTTCACCGCCCCGCGCGTCGCGATCGCCGCCGGACTGGGCTCCAAAGACCTCGCCCCGATGGTCGGCCTGTCCATGCCGGTCACACCGTTACAAGGCCAGATCATTGTGACAGAACGGCTGCCGCGCTTCCTCGACTACGCCACCCACGTGACCCGGCAAACCGAAGAAGGCACCGTCATGCTCGGCGACAGCCAGGAGGACGTGGGTTTCGACATCGCCACCAAAGTCGCGACCCTGAAGGACATCGCCGCCCGCAACCTCCTGCTGTTCCCGCATCTCCGCGACGCCAACATCGTCCGCTCCTGGGCCGCGCTACGCGTGATGTCGCCCGACGGTTTCCCGATTTATGACCAATCCGAACGTTACCCGGGTGCCTTCGCCGCGACCTGCCACAGCGGCGTCACCCTCGCCGGAGCGCACGCCCTGGCCCTGGCACCGGCCATCATGCGAGGCGCGCTGCCGGAGGAACTCGCCGCGTTCGGCGCTCAACGTTTCGGCGGATCGTGATCGAACAGGATGCGATTGGCGGCGCCATCCAGGTCCTCGTACTGCCCGCTGCGCAACGACCACAGGAACACCGCCAGCCCGCACAATCCGAGGCAAAGCGAAGCCCCGATCAGCCAAAGAATGACGTTCACGCGCGCGCCCGGAAACTGTTGCCGATGACCAGCAGCGAGGACCCCGACATCGCCGCCGCCGCCAGCCAGGGCGTCACCAGACCCGCCACCGCCAACGGCACCATCAGCAGATTGTAGCCGATCGACAAGCCGATATTGCCGCGCATGAGCCCCCTCGCCCGCCGCGCTGTCGCCACCAGATCGGCGATCGCGGCGAGACCGGTGCCCTGAAACACCGCGTCCGCCACTGTCTGGCTGATATCGGCCGCCGTGGCGGGCGACGCCGAAACATACGCCTCGGCGAGGCATGGCCCGTCATTCAATCCATCGCCCACCATCAGCACGCGCCCGCCCATTTGCCGAAGCCGAGTGACCTTATCGACCGGAGAACATTCCGCCCGCCAATCGTCGATCCCAACCGCGGCGGCGATCCGCGCGACCGAGGCCGCGCGGTCCCCCGACAGCAGGCGAACGCGCAATCCCATCGCCCGCAGCCGCGCGATCGTTGCGATGGCATCGTGCCGCGGCCGTTCCGCGAAACCGAAACGAACCGGCGTCCGGCCGGGGCGGCTCAGCCAGAGTTCCGGACCGGCGCTCGCCGCGCCGTCCGTGCCGTCATGCCCGGGCTCGGCGCGCGCATCGGGCGACGCGGTTACGGCCGAAAATGGATTCGCAATGATGCTGTGCGTGCTGACAGCGATCCTCGGGTCAGGCCCGAGGATGACGGGCGAGGCGAGGATGACGGACGAGACGGGTTCGCCTCCCACACCCTCCACCCCCACGAATTCCGCCGATCCCAGGCGCATCCCCGCCGCCGCGACGCCTTGTCCCGGGTGTTCCTCGGCGTCGTCCGCCATTGGCACATTGCCGCCGGCCGCCACCAGCGCGCGCGCCAGCGGGTGCCGGCTGTGCGCGGCGAGCGATGCCGCGTCGCGCAACGCCACCGGATCGATCCCGTCCCGGACCAGCGCCAGCGACGGTTCCGTCAACGTCCCGGTCTTGTCGAACACCACCGTATCGACCTCCGCCAGACGCTCCAGCGCGGTGGCGGACTTCAACAGGATGCCGGAGCGGAACAACCGCGCGGTCGCGATCACCTGCACCGCCGGCACCGCCAACGCCAACGCGCACGGGCAAGTAATGATCAGCACCGCGCTCGCCGTCAGCAACGCGTGGGACAGCGACAATCCGCCCCACACATACCACCCGAGAAACGTCGCCAGCGCGGTCAGATGTACCGTGGGCGCGTAGCGTCGCGCCACGCGGTCGGCGAGCACGACGAAC
>Ga0193726_1001941_pt1 | contig 14855 bp, 13 predicted proteins | sample H2c1metaG_FD_144928 | JGI IMG/M metagenome (GOLD analysis project Ga0193726, IMG submission 144928) | Soil microbial communities from a riparian zone of the East river system, Colorado, United States - H2c1 | ecosystem: Environmental > Terrestrial > Soil > Riparian zone | place: USA: East River... | reverse complement strand
ATCGCGTAGAGACTTCCTGATTCAAACATCAGCCGGACTTCTGGGAATGGCAACCGTCTCTCTGGGTCAGGGACCGGCGCCCGCCGAGCTGCCTCCGGGTGCCCCGTCTGCATTCGGAACTGCCCCCCCGGTCGGGCCCAGTGTTTCTCCTGCGACTTTTGCCGAAGCAGAAAAACTGTTGCGAGTCGAGTTGACCGGCAGCGAACGTGCCATGGCCGCAGACAGCTGGCGCCGGACCATGGCCTCCCTCTACGAGCGCCGCGCCGGACCCCGAAAAGCAGCACTGGAAACGGCCCTTGCGCCGGCATCGCGCTGGGATCCAGTGCTGCCCGGCGAGAAGCCGGGCCCTGAGCGGGACCGGTTCCTGCGCAGCCAAACCGATCCGGGACCGGTTCCTGCGAACGATGAAGACCTCGCGTTCTCTCCCTTGACCAGGCTCTCGCGCTGGATTGAGCAACGCAAGCTCACGTCCAGGCGGCTCACCGGGATTTATTTGAGCCGCCTTGAACAATTCAATCCCAAACTACGGTGCGTGATCACGCTGACTCGCGATCTAGCCCTCGCACAAGCCCAAAGAGCCGACCAGGAGATTGCTGCAGGGAACTATCGCGGTCCGCTGCACGGCATTCCGTGGGGTACGAAAGATCTTCTCGACACCGCCGGCATCACCACCACTTACGGTGCCGAATTTTTTCGTCATCGGGTACCGTCGGCAAACGCCGCGGTGGTGAAGCGCTTGCATGAAGCCGGCGCGGTGCTGGTCGCCAAGCTCAGTTTGGGCGCGCTGGCGCTGAACGATATATGGTTTGGCGGCCAGACGATGAATCCCTGGCTGCTCGAAGAGGGAGCATCGGGATCGAGCGCCGGCCCGGGCGCGGCCACGGCCGCGGGTTTGGTGGGATTCTCGATTGGAAGCGAGACTGGGGGCAGCATCGTGAGCCCGAGCATGCGCTGCGGTATTACCGGATTGCGTCCCACGTATGGTCGCGTACCCCGAACCGGGGCGATGACGCTGTGCTGGTCACTCGACAAGCTGGGTCCCATGACTCGCAGTGTGGAGGACGCAATGCTGGTCCTGCATGCGATTTCGGGTCCCGACGGCGGTGACCTGGCCAGCGTGCCGAGCAAGCTGGACTTTGACGCCAGCGAGAGCGTGCAAGGTTTGCGCGTCGGGTATTTCCCAAGCTGGATGAAGGAGCGGCCGGCCACGGAAGTGGACCGGGCCGCACTGGAAACGGTAAAAAACCTGGGCATGATTCCAGTCGAAGCCTCTCTCCCCGACTGGCCTTACGATTCGTTGAATTTAATCCTGTTCGCCGAAGGCGCGGCTGCGTTTGAGGAATTGACGCTGAATCACGAAATGGATCAGTTGAAGGTCCAAGTGGCTGACGCCTGGCCCAACATCTTCCGCCAGTCACGCTTTCTTTCTGCGGTCGACTTCGTCCAGGCCGACCGGCTCCGCCGCAAAGTTGCGCAGGAGATGGCGCGGGTGTTTTCGGAGGTGGATTTGCTGCTGGTGCCATCGTTGCGCGACGAGATACTCACGATCACCAACTTCACCGGACATCCTTCGCTTACCTTGCGCGCGGGTTTTGTCGAAGTCTCGCAGGCCCGCAGCGATTGGGCGCCCGATCCGAATCATCCGCTGCCAAGATTTTCCCCGCCGCGTCGGGTGCCGCATGGCGTGACGCTGATTGGACGTCTGTTCGAGGAGGGAACGATGTGCCGCGCCGGCCTGGCCCTCGAGCGAGCTTTTGGCGTGACGGATGAACGCCCCCCGGGATTTTAATCGCGGCCGATGAAATGTTGAATTTGAACGGCTTGGGTGCTCGGGCCGCGCAATCGAAAATACCGCGGTTCGCGTGATGGCAAAATGCCCGGTGAACTCAAGGGTGCCCCGCAAAACCAGGAAACAAGGGAGGCAAATTGGCGGGGCAAAAGGGGCGCGTATAGGAGCGGGGACGAACCTAGCGAATCCGCCAGAAAAGGCGCCACCGCGGGGCGGGAAAACACGATAAAGGGCGACGAAAGACTGTTTGTTGGGAGCAGGCCAAAGTAGCGGAGTGCGACCCTAACCAACAGACGGCCAGAGTCATAGCCCGCGAATGAGTCGAGAACATTTCAAAGCGATAAAGAATCCCGACTACCGACAAGACCAATCGCCGACGTCTTCGCTTTTTCGCTTTAAGAACTGGGCCATGCGGAATCATGCCGAGTCGGCCGAAACTGCTCGGTCCCAGGTCAAAGACCATGCCATTCGGTGGATACACCTGTGCGTATCACTGTGCCGGTACAGATTGTTTTCGGGAGGAACCGGTCGATGGATTTTCCGGTATCGCTTTAATTGCTGGGCGCTACAACCATGTCTTTCATGTTTAAATCTAAAGGTGAGTTCCTTGATAATAGGCATGCGCAACCAGGGAGAGGCATGAAACGTCTGCTGTTCTTCGGATCGCTGTTGCTGTTGACCGCCTGCGGAGGTAATTCCGTCGCCCCCACTGCGCCCACACCCCTTACGACGATCGCCGGGCCCTGGGCCATCACCGCCCGATCGCAGGAGCAGATCGGTTACTCCACCCTGATTGAGAGCAATATCCAACAAACTACGGCCACCGGCACGACCGGCACTGGCACCATCACTGCCACCGGCGCCGATCAGCTGATTTTGATCGGACAGCATCCCGCTGGAGGTTTATTCTTCGGTGGCCTCTGCCCGGGCGCCACCGCGGATGATCTCAGCGGCACGCTTTCTTCATTAGGCGCTTTGTCCTTGACCTTGACAGAAGGGGCCGCAACCTACTCGCTCACCGGGACCGTGGATAGCAGCGGAGAGTCGATGTCCGGAACTTATTTATTTACCGGTGGCAGCTGCCCGGATAGCGGGACCTTTAGCGGGGTGCAGGTATCGGCGCTGGCGGGAACTTACGCCGGAAATCTCAGTTTCACAAATGGCCACCATGACCAGGCGACGGCGACTCTGACTGAGGGAGTGCCGAGCAGTTTTACCGTCGACCTTACGCTGAGCGGAGACGACAACACCGTAGTTACCCTGACCGGTTTCGTGGTGGGGAATGCGCTCTCGGTCCAGGGGACATTGGCCGGCCAAGCCGTCAGTTATTACGGATACTATGCCTTCAGCGAAAAGGCCGTGTTTCTGGTCGACGCATCGAGCGGCACCGGGATCGGGACGCTGTTTCTGCAATGAACGAGGTTCCTGCAATGAACGAGCCCCGGGCCTTCACTTTCCCGTGTAAGTGATGCGCCAGATCCGGTGGGAGGCGTCGTCGGTTACCAACCAGGGAGCCGTCGTGAGCAACGGTGACGCCCACCGGCCGCCCCCAGACGTGCTCGTTGTCAACCACGAATCCGGTCATGAAATCCTCATAGTCCCCGCCGGATTGTTCGCTTCCATGCCAGGGCACCCGGATCAATTCATAGGCGACGCGAGTCGATCGCTTCCATGATCCATGCTCGGCGGCAAAAATGCGGCCCCGGTACTGGTCGGGAAACTGGAGAAGATAAATGGATATTCACCAACTCGAACTGTTCCTCGCGGTCTTGGATTCTCCGAGCATGACGCGCGCGGCGGAGAGAGTTTTCTTGTCGCCAGGCGCGGTCAGCCTGCAGCTTCACAACCTTGCCGATGAACTCCACACCGTATTGTTTGTGCGCAGCGGGAAACGGCTGGTCCCGACGCCGGACGCTCTGCGTCTGGCGGAACATGCCAAAGCCCTGGTCCGAATGCGGAGCCGGATCAAGGAAGAGTTTGAAAACGATCTGACGAAAGATACTCGTCCTTTTCACTTCTCCACCGGCGTTACGACGCTGATTTATCAGCTGGGCAAGCCGCTCAGGCAATTGCGTAAGCAGTATCCGAATGCGCAGATTCGGGTCACTGTGGGTGTGACCGAGGAGACGCTTTTGGGGTTGCGCGATCGCCGCTTTGATTTGGGACTGATCTCGCTTCCCGTGCCCGAGGAGAATCTCAAGATCATGCCGCTGTTTGATGAAGAGCTGCTGATCGTGCGTCCCTCATCTACAAAAGTGCACGGCAGGCAAAAGGTGGGCACCATCCGGGCGGCAGAATTGGCCCGAGCTCAATTTCTTCTGTATCCCAAAAACAGTGTCTTGCGGGTACGCATTGATCAGTTCTTCAAGGACCTTAACATCGAGCCGCTCGTGGTGATGGAGGCCGACGACACCGAAGCGATCAAGCGCCTGGTGGAATCCGGGTTTGGATACTCGATCCTTCCCGAGCATGCCCTGCGGCAGCGAACACGCTTCTTCCAGACCTACAAAGTCGAGGGGCATTCGTTGAAGAGGAGCCTGGCGCTGGCGATGGTGAAAACAGATTATCCGCGGAAGCTGACCCTGTCGATCGCGGAATTCCTGCAGAAGATGCTGGCGACCCAATGATCAACTGGAGAGGTCGTGAGTCCAGCTTCCGAAGTTAGAGCGAAAAAGCCGGCTGAGAACACTCACCAAAAAGCGATTGTCAGGAAAATCCAGGCAAATATTCTCCAACGCTCCGAGGTCGGCTCTGCCCACGCTATTCGCCGGCCACACCGATGACGTTGAACGCGCCGGCCACCGTCATGGTGATCCAGACAATCGCAGTATCCTCGGTCACAAAACCGGTAGGATGCAAGCAGAGCATCGTTGCCCATAGTGGTGCCATTTTGGCGTCCACAGCGTCACGGCGTACCGGACCCTCGCTGCGGCGACGGGGGCCGAACAACCGGCACCCCTGCCGGCTTCTAAGATCCGTTGGCGCAAGTTTTGTTGATGCCCGACCAGAATCAAGCCCGGTTTCCGGGTTTCAACTCGACCAGCAATGCCTCGCAGCTTTCAGCGTCCCATCCATCCGCCATCCACCAGCATGACGTGCCCATGAACATAGTCGCTGGCGGAAGAGCAAAGGAAAAGCGCGGCACCGGCAATGTCGAGTGGCTCTCCCCAGCGGCCCGCAGGGATGCGCTCCAGAATCTGGCGACTGCGATTGGGATCACTCCGCAACGTCGCGGTGTTGTCGGTTGCCATGTAGCCCGGCGCGATGGCATTCACATTGATTCCCTTCGAAGCCCACTCGTTTGCCAGGGCCTTGGTCAATTGCGCCACGCCACCCTTGGCTGCGGCATAGGCGGGAACGGTGATCCCACCTTGAAATGAAAGCAGAGATGCGATGTTCAGGATCTTGCCGGCGGCGCCCCGCTCGAGCATGTTCCGGCCCGCAAGTTGCGAGAGACGGAACACCGCGGTCAGGTTAACCGCGATCAGTTCATCCCAATCATTTTGCGGAAATGTGGCCGCCGCCGCGCGCCGAATTGTGCCGGCGTTATTTACCAGGATATCGATGGATCCGAATTCAGCGATCGTTTTTTCGATCAGGCTTGCATGGGTGTCGGGATTGGCAATGTCGCCAGAAAAATAGAAGGATTTTTTCCCCAGCTGACAAATCCTGCCGCTGATTGCATCTTCGGAGCCCTTCCCGTGGCAGCCTACGTTGGCCCCGGCCTCCGCGAGCGCCAGCGCAATGGCTGCGCCCAAGCCCCGGCTCGACCCCGTTACCAAAGCGTTCTTGCCGTTCAGCTGAAACATCTCCAGAATGCCCATAATCCCCTGCCTGCAATCGTCTTCGGTGTTTCGCCTTCGCCTTTGCCCAGCTCAGGGAATTCTGACGGGCTCAAGTCTCGGACTGAGAATTTGAATGGTCGCCAGGGCGAGCAGATAGGCAAAGCCTGCGATGAGGAAAGGGACCATGTAACTGCCCGTCCACTGCAGGGCGTAGCCTACGATTTTGGCGATCAACATTCCGCCGATGGCTCCGGCCATTCCACCCATTCCCACCACCGAGCCGACAGCCTGTACCGGGAAAGTGTCGGACGTCAGGGTGAACAGGTTGGCCGAGAATCCCTGGTGCCCGGCGGCCGCAAGTCCGATCAAAGCGACGGCGCCCCACATACTCTCAACCCGATACGCGAACACAATCGGAACAATCGAGACTGCACAAATCAGCATCGCCGTCTTGCGGGCCAGGTTGACACTTTTGCCGTGCTGAATCATCGAGGATGAGAGCCATCCGCCAGCGACGCTGCCGACATCCGCCATCAGATAAATCACCAGGATGGGCACCCCAATACTGATGAAGGCGACGCCATGTTTGCGCTGCAGGAAGTCGGGCACCCAAAAAAGGTAAAACCACCAGATTGGGTCGATCATGAACTTGCCGGCGATGAAAGCCCAGGTCTGCCGGTAGGTGATCAGGCTGAGCCATTTGGTTCGGGCGAGTTGTGGCGAGGAATCGCTGCGGATGTAGTTCAGTTCGGTCTTAGAAAGGCGCGGGTGCTCCTCGGGCTTGCGATACATCACCAACCAAAAAACGAGCCAAACGAATCCCAACGCGCCGGTCAACAGAAAGGCCGAGCGCCATCCCCAATGAATCGTGATCCAAGGCACGACCAGCGGAGTGATGATGGCGCCGATATTTGTGCCGGCGTTAAATATTCCGGTTGCCAACGCCCGTTCTTTTTTTGGAAACCATTCGGCGACCGTTTTGATGCTGGCCGGGAAGACTCCAGCCTCGCCGAATCCCAAGGCTGACCGGGCGACGAGGAAACTGGTGAAGGAGCTTCCGATGGCGTGCCCCATCGACGCCAGGCTCCAGAAAACCATGGCCAGCGCGTAACCGACGCGCGTGCCCACGCGATCGATCAGTCGGCCGACCACTACCATGCCGACGGCGTAAGCCGCCTGGAAGGCAAACACGAGATTGCTGTAGTCAATCTCGTTCCAGCCGAAATCGTGTTGCAGGGTGGTCTTGAGGACGCCCAGGACCTGCCGGTCCATGTAATTCTTGGTGGTTCCGAACAGCAAAAGGGCGCAGATGGTCCAGCGAAAGTAGCCGATTGGCGAGGATGGGTGTTGCGCCGGACCCTCGGTGGGTGTCGCCGGGGAAGCGGAGGAGGACGCCGGCGCGCCGGATGTGGAGCTAGAATCCATGGTTTTACGATCGCTACTTTTTTCGACCCGCTTCGAGTCCCGAAGATCCCTGGTCAAATCCTCGTTGCACGTTGACCACTCCGAACTGCCGGTCGTCACCCTCGCGATGGGCCGCCATCGCCCATAGGAAGCAAATGCGATGACCCGGCACGGACACGTTCGGATGATATCCGCTGGGCATCAGTACCGCATCGCCATCGCGCACCACCGTCACGAATTCCGGATACTCGGTGTTCTTGTAGACGAGCTGAATTCCGAAGGCTGGCTCGGGCATATCGAAATAGACGTACATTTCTTCCAGCATTTTAGCGTGTTCGTGGGGCGGCCAACTTGTCCAGTTGCCGGGGTCGGAAAAAGTGAAACCGGCAACCAGTCTTCCGGCTTCTACATTCTTTGCGAGCAGCATGTGGAGATGACGGGAGCTTCCGGGGCCGCCCGTGGTGAATCGCAACCCGGGATCGTCGGCGATCTGGGAAAAGCGAACCAGTTGCAAGGGGTAGCGCTTGGCAACGTCGCAGGAGAATTCAGCGATGTCGGTGTTCGCCTGCGTGCTTACCTCCACCGACGATCCGAGCGGAATATAAATGGAATCGAACCCATCGAGCGAAAATTCCTGTCCGTCTACATTAACCTCCGCCCGTCCGGACAGGCAAATCAAGCCCGTCTCCTGATCGCCTGTGGAAAATGATTCCCTGGATTTCGAGGAGTCGAGTATGACGCGCCCGTAAGACAGATGCTGCATGGAACTGTTCTTGGGCGTGATAGAAATGCGGCGACCAGTGTGTTCGTGGGTTTTGCGGAAAACCAATTGCTCGAAGCTGCCTTCCGCCTGCGTGCTCATGAATGTAACTCCTCCTGGCCAAAACACGTGCAAGAGTTTCCCGGCCCGTCACCAGCCAAGCCTCCGCACTGAGAAACCGAGTTTCAACGACTGCGTCATGGCTGATCGAATGATGTTGGCAAGAACAATCCGGGGGCGATCGCAGGCCGAAGTATTTTTTTACTGGTGCAGTTCGCCGGCTGTCAAACCATAAAAATTGAACCGAAAATTCAGTCTGACTCAACGGAGGGGGACAAGGGCCCTGGCGGAGGGTTCTCCCGGCGGCGAGGGAATCAAACCGAGACCAGATAAGACTGAATCTGCGCCCAGACGGAGGGTTCCACGGGTATGCCATTTGTCATATTTTCCTTTCGCGTGTTCAGGACACGAAACCGGGTTAGCGGATGCGCTCGTTCTTGGAATTCGGCGGCAATTGAAAATATTCAATGATCTGGTCCGCGATTTGTGAAAACGTCCCGGCTCTCGGTAGGATGACTCCGGAAACGCCGAGGGCATTTCCGGTCGAATACCGGCACGCGTGGTTGCGCTTAACGCGGACGGGAGATCAATTCGCCGGATTCGTAAGTTCCGACGGAAAGACCTGAAAAGAATGCGGCTCCCGCTCGCTTGATCTGCCGGCAACACTGTATCTGGGGCTGGCGATGACGTCGCATCTGGCGGATGCCTCTGTGACCGCCAGGTCTGCAGATGTCAGGGTGCAAAAGTAGGCGTCAGTAGCCCTTGACCTTAACCACAAAGTAGGTGAATCCAGTCGATCCCTCAAGCAGGATCTGGTGCGGGACTTGCGGCGGAATGCGTATGACATCGCCGGCGGAGAGCTTTCGCCGCACGCCCCCCTCAATCTTTCCGTTGCGTTTTTCATGCGGCTCGACCAGTTCCGCGCCCACCATTGTGCCACCGACAACCAGGGTCGCTGAGCCGGATTGTACAAAGAAAATATCTGCCTGATTCTCGTGCCATTCGACAATGCCGTCAGCTTCCCGGCGGGAGAGCATGTAGGAATCGTTGGCGTAATCGGACAGACGCTTGACCGAAATGTGGTGGGCATTTGCTCCGGCTTCGGTTTTTAGCGTCTGCTCGAGTTGCTTCAATGAGTCAGCCGTCCAATGCTCGAAGCCCTCGGGTACTTTCTCTTGCGCGGTAAGAGCGGGTAGAACCACCGCGAGCAGGCCCAGCAGGCAGAGTCTCGTGATCATGTCGCTTCTCCGGAAATTGTTGGTCCTCAGGCTGAACTTACGTTCGAATGGCGAGACAATCCCGCTCCCGCCCCACGCGAAAGACAATACTCCATTTTTTACGCGAGTTCATCGCCGGCAAACTATAAAAATCGCGCGAGGTGGTGTCAAGTCGTTAAAACTGAAACCGAGATTGAGCCAAACTAAACGACAACCTGCATGCGGTGACAAAAAGGGCCTCGCCTGCTCCAGAAATATTTCCGGAACACCGACTGCGGTTCAAGCATCCGCGCCCGGCCCGACCGCGACCACGAAATACTTTGCCGGAGTATCGCCGACGTTCTTAATCCCGTGCTCGTCGTTCGAGTGCACGAATCCCACCGAGTCCGGACCGAGGCGGCGGCTCGTGCCCTTGATGGTGAGTTCGAGGATCCCTTCGCGAATCAGCCACATCTCGGAATGCACGTGATGATGCGGGGCATGCGGGGCTCCGCCCGCGGGAAGAGTAGTTTCGTGAACCTCGATCGATTCTCCCGTAGCGAGCTTGCCTTTGAGGACGCTGCGCATTTCGGCGTGGTCCAGAATCTCGACTGGCAATCCGTCGAACGCATACACGGTGGAGGGCAGGGAATGATCTTCAGCGGCAAGAGCTGCAGTTCCCACCGCGGCCGGAATCAGTGCGGGAAACAGCAAGCACACTCTACGTCGGGTGATGCTCATACTCACCTCGGGGGAAAATTTCGCCAATCGCTCGCGATCATAGCAGAGGCTTCAAATCCGCTACCGGCCGTCAGCTAGACTGGGACTCCTAAAAAACGGCATGGGAGCAGACTCTTGGTTACAGAAGCCCGAGTACGAATCGCGAGACGCCAGTCCGGTCGCCACAGTCGCAGCTGATCCGGCGTAGAGGCGGGATGCGGTCCAAGCTGCGGCCACCTGCCCTTGTGGTTCTATTCTCCGGGACTCGCACACTGGGGATTGCCTTTTTATTACGACTTCATGGTGCAGCAGTTCGGCTGGACCCGCGCCCAGGTGACTTCGGGAAACGCGCTCAGCAGGGTGATCGTGGAGCCCGCGTTTGGATTCATCGCCGGCTGGATCATCGATCGTTTTGGACCACGTCGTCTGATGATGGTAGGCATCCTGATGGCGGGCGCGGCCCTGGTTGGATTGGGCTGGATCTCGACCCGGGGAATGTTTTATTTCTTTTTACGTTTTTAATGCCTTGGGCTATGGGTGCGGAGGACCCTTGCCCAATCAGATTCTACTGACACGCTGGTCGATCAGTCCTGCGGAAAAGCCATGGGTTTTGCCTATCCGGGCATCGGAGTGGGTGGAGCAACCGTACCTCGGGTTTCGCACGCGCTGGTGCAGCACTTCGGTTGGCAGGTGACACGGCGATCGCCGGGAGTATTGGTCGTATTGCTTTCGCTTCCTTTTGCGTTTTTTGTGAAAGAAGCCCCCCCGTCCACCCGCCGATCGAGAGACATCTCAAACCGAGGTCACGAGAGCGTTCAAGACCGTTTCTTTCTATCCGTTGACGCTTGGGAAGCATGTGTTCCATCGCCGCAATTAGCGGCACGCAACAGAATCTTAAGCTATTTCTCAGTCTCGATCGTCACTTTAGCCAGGGCGAGGCCGCGCGAGTACTATCGCTTGTGTTAACGTCCAGCATTGTGGGGCGGTGTTGATGGGATGGCTCGCCGATCACTTTCCCAAAAAGCAGTTGCCTGCTGCTGCTGGGTGTCGCCTTGCTGGGAGCGGTGGCGGTCGTGGGATTGCCGGAAATGGAGGAAGTCAACTTGAGTGTATTACCGATTCTGCGAATGGGAACCGTAAAAAGCGTGCCCGGCTTTCAGGCACACTTGCATTCCCTCGGACTGAAGATTCCGTGCGATGACGCGCTCGTCTCGGGCGAAGAGTCGCCTCTGCGGCAACCACTCCTGCGCGGCGAAATCAGGCTGGGGAATCGAATTGTGGTCCAGCCCATGGAGGGTTGGGATGGCACCCCGGACGGCAATCCCACGGAGAACACCATCCGTCGCTGGAGCCGTTTCGGCGGCAGCGGCGGGAAGTTGATATGGGGCGGCGAAGCTGTTGCGGTTTCCCGTGACGGCCGAGCCAGCCCGAATCAGCTCTTGGCGGCGCCCCACACCCGAGACGGCTTGGCAAAATTACGCACCACGCTGATCGAAGAACATCGCCGCAAGACCGGTTCCGACGACGGACTCTTGATGGGTCTGCAATTGACGCATTCCGGGCGGTATAGCTGCCCCAACACCTACGGCCGGCCGGAACCACGCATTCTCTATCGCCATCCCATTCTGGATCGTCGGCATCGGTTGCCAGTTGACTATCCTGTGCTTACCGATGCCGAGATTGAGGTCATCATCGAAAATTTCCATCGGGCGGCACTCATGGCCTGGAACTTAGGGTTCCACTTTGTGGACGTAAAGCATTGCCACGGCTACCTGGGCCACGAGTTTCTGAGCGCGCACACGCGGGAGGGACGCTACGGCGGAAGTTTTGAGAACCGCACCCGGTTCCTGCGCGAAGTTGTCGCAGGCATTCGCTCCCTGGCTCCGGGATTGCATGTCGCCGTGCGCTTGTCGGCATTCGACAGCGTACCTTTTTATCCCGACCCCGCGCTATCGTCGCAGGGAAAACCGGGACGCGGGATTCCCGAGACGAATGCAGATGTGATTCCGTATCGTTGGGGGTTTGGCGTCAACCAGCTCAACCCCACGGAACCCGATCTGAGCGAACCGGTCAGACTCCTGTCCCTTTTTGAGGAACTGGGGATCCGACTGGTGAATATTACCGCTGGAAGTCCTTACTACAATCCGCATATCCAGCGGCCTACGCTCTATCCTCCTTCGGACGGATATCTGCCGCCGGAAGATCCTCTCGCGGGCGTGGCCCGCCAAATGGAAGTGGTGCGCGACTTGAAGCTGAGATTTCCAAACCAGATATTTGTGGGATCGGGGTACACGTACCTGCAAGATTTTTTGCCGCACGTGGCGCAAGCCGCATTGCGCGAGGGTTGGGTGGATCTGGTAGGGCTGGGACGGATGGTATTGAGCTATCCGGAGTTGCTCTGGGACGCCTCCGAGGGACAGCAGCTTCAACGGAAGCGAATCTGCAGAACTTTCAGCGATTGCACGACCGGTCCGCGAAACGGACTGCCTTCAGGATGCTACCCGCTGGACGACTACTATAAGGATTCCAAGGAGGCCGAGCAGTTGGCAATCGCCAAAAAGCGCTGACCCATGTTTCCGGGAGATTCGAGCCGAAGCCGGGAAAACTACCGTCGAAGCTTTCTGGGCAATATCGCTTTTCACGAGCCCGGCCGGGCGCACAAGAATTCCGCCCGCGGCCTTCCTACATTTGAGGGGAAGAATTCCTTCGGCTGGAAAAAAGGACACAGGCGAGATTCCGTCGTTGATCCCGATGGCACAGTCATCGTGTTCGTCACTGCTCGCGGTGGCGCGGCTCGTTTACCCTAATCACAGCGGGGATGGTTTCGCTGAACCCGCCGGAGGCCCATGAAATCTTGCGTTCTGCTGTTTCTTCTTGCTCTGAGTGGTTCGGCGTTTGCTCAGGTGGTACCCGTTCCCGAAATTTCCTTTCGTTCCATCCCCGATTTTCTGAAGCTGCCGGCGGATCTGTATCTGGGCGAAGCTGCCGGCGTCGCGGTGAATTCCAAAGGGGACGTCTTCGTGTTTTCGCGGGGAAGCACGACCGGACCCGCCTACGGTGCAAGCGCTGCCGAGCTTCTGGAGTTCAATTCGAGCGGTAAGTTTCTGCGTGAGATTGGTCACAACCTTTACGCCTGGTCCTTCGCGCATTCGGTGAAAGTGGATCAACAAGACAACATCTGGGTCGCCGATAAGGGCTCGGACATGGTCGTCAAGTTCAATCCCGAGGGCCGCGTGGTGATGGTTTTTGGCCGTAAGCTCGAAGCTTCAGACGAAGGCACCGAACCTCTGAAACATCCCAAGCCACCGTTGCCGCCGGTCGATGGCTTGTTCCGGCAGGTGACCGACATGGCGTGGGATGCCGCCGGCAACACCTACATCAGCGACGGCTACGTCAATTCCCGGGTGGCGAAGGTAGACAAGGACGGCAATTGGCTGAAGTCGTGGGGCGAGCCTGGCGACCAGCCCGGTCAGTTCAATACTCCGCACAGCATTGCGGTCGACGCCAACGGGAATGTCTACGTAGCCGACCGTGGCAATCGCCGCATCCAGGTGTTCGATGGCGCGGGGAAATTTCTACGCCAGATTGTCATTGATGTTCCGGTCCTTCCGAACGCGCGCGCTGCAATTGGAAAAAAGCCGGAGTTGCCAATCTCCGGCAATCAGGCAATGGCGCCCGGCGCACCCTGGGCAATTTGCATCACGCCTCCTCCGAACCAGGTGCTGTACAGTTCGGACGGCTTTCCCGGCCGGATCTACAAACTCGATCTCGACGGGAAAGTCCTGGGCATGCTGGGCGAGTCGGGCAAACAGCTGAAACAGTTCGGCTGGATTCACGAGATCGCGTGTCCATCGGAGAATGTGCTTTTCGTGAGCGAGCTTCTAAACTGGCGCGTGCAAAAATTAATTCTGGAACCGACTCACTAGAGCCAACGGATGCCGCTACGGGTGCTTAGGCAAAGACGAGGATGCCGGTACCGGCGTTCCCGAGCCCTGCTTCAGCAGAAATTATTTCGCGCTGGGGCAAATCATGGCGGATCGGAGGGACCTCGCACCGGCCGTGGACAATCTGCAAAAGGCGGTTCAGTTCGATCCCGTCAATCCCGAATATCACTACAATCTCGGGCTGGCCTTGAGGCTAAAAGTCGACACCTCGGCGGCGGTCGAGCGGTTTCGCGAGATCCTCAAGCTGAATCCGAACCATGCCCTTGCGCGGCGTCGCTGGGACTGGGGTTGCGGAGATGGGCGATTTGCCGGGCGCGGCGGGCGAGCTTCGATTGGTGGTCACGCAGGTTCCCTGCGATTTGGAGGGACACCTGCTGGGAACGGTATTGCTCAAAGCGAATGACTTGCCAGGAGCCGCTGACGAATTTTGCAAGGCGATCAGCCTTAGTCCAGGGCTTGCGGAGGCGCATGCCACGCTCGCGCAGACTCTGCAGAAAATGGGACAGAAGGAAGAAGCCAGGAAGGAACTAGCAGAATTGCAAATAATTGACGCCGCTGAAGCCAACAACGGGCACGCAATGATTCTGGTCGAAACCGCCGAGGGCCACCGGAAAAAAGGCGAAGCGACGGCCGCTGTCGAACAGTTACAAGGATGCAGCAACCACTTCACTCGCGAGGAGAGGATACAATGGGATCAGAATTTTCACGTCGAGAATTTATCGCCGGTCTGGGAGTGTTGGCAGCCAACGTCCCCGTGGCAGCAGCCGCACTGCAATCATCATCAAGCTCAGGATCTTCACGACTGGCAAAGTCGCCCTTCAAGATCGCCGTTATCACAGACGAAATTTCGCAGGATTTTGGCCACGCCTGCGAAGTTGCTTCCCAACAATTCGGGATGGAGTGGATCGAGATACGTACCTTGTGGGACAAGAATATCGTCAACCTCGACGCCGCTCAAATCGCCGAGGCCAAAAGGCTTGTGAAGAAGAACAATCTGCGCGTGACGGATGTCGCCAGCCCTTTGTTCAAAGTCGACTGGCCGGGCGCGCCAAAATCAAAGTTCAGTCCGGTCCACGATCAGTTCAACGCGGACTTTACCTATGATCAGCAGGGCGAAGTCTTGGACCGCAGCATGGCGCTGGCAAAGGAATTCTCCACGGATCGGGTGCGCTGCTTCGATTTCTGGCGGCTCGATGA
>Ga0193726_1001940_pt1 | contig 14856 bp, 19 predicted proteins | sample H2c1metaG_FD_144928 | JGI IMG/M metagenome (GOLD analysis project Ga0193726, IMG submission 144928) | Soil microbial communities from a riparian zone of the East river system, Colorado, United States - H2c1 | ecosystem: Environmental > Terrestrial > Soil > Riparian zone | place: USA: East River... | reverse complement strand
GGGGGCCGCGACGGGTCGACTGCTCAGGGCAAGGGGCTCAGCTCGTCAAATGCCCTCTATGAAGTTTCGGAGAGCTGGCGCACATCAGTCAGGTTCCAGGCCGCTCGATGAATAGGGCCAAAGGGCGGCCGCACCAGCTTCATGCTCACCCCGTCGCGCGCGCAGGCGATCAAGAGCCACAGCCATTGCAGCAGGCCCGCGATGGCCACGCCGATCGAGGCGGCATAGCCGCTGTTGGGCAGCAAGGGCGTGAGGCCCAGCACCGCGCCGATCAGGGCGAGATTGAGCAGGATGGGCGTGGCCGCGACATGAGCGAAGCGATCGATGCTGTTCAGCACGCCGCCATAGAGTGAGGCGAGCGAAATGAAGAGCAGATAAGGAAAGGTGATGCGGCCGAACTCGACGGCCATGGCGAAGGTCGGTTCGTCCCGCATGCCGGGGCCAGCAACGCCAGCACGCCCGGCATGCCCAGCATCAGCAGCACTGAGAGCGGCACCAGCACGAGCAGCAGCCCGGCATGGGCCTGCCGCGCGAAAGCAAGCGCGGCGTCGCGGCCGTGACCCTGCAGCTCGCGCGAAAACAGCGGGACGAAAGCCGCGGAGAAGGCACCTTCGGCAAACAGGCGACGGAACAAGTTCGGCAGCTAGAACGCTACGAAGAAGGCGTCGGCCATCGCGCCCGAGCCGAGCACCGCCGACAGTACGATGTCGCGTATGAAGCCCACGAGGTGGCTCAGCAGGGTGAACCCGCCGACCGTGGCCACCGCGCGGAAGACAGGCCCTGATGGACCTGGCGAAGATAGCGCGCATGCTGCCGGCCGATCGCCTCGAGCACACCGGTGCTGGCGGCGGTCCGATCGCCTTCGACGTCGGTGTCAGGGAAGAGCATAAGATCGACATCGAGGCGATGTCGCCCGAGGAGCGCGAGCAGCTGCGCCAGACTTTGTTGACGGGGACTGCTGTTAAGGCAATCTGAGGAAGCCAACATCTCACAATGAACGCCTGCAGCGACGCTCGCGTTTGGTTGGCTCAAACACCGGGCGAGAGCTTGATCGGCAAGCAGATGCTCCGTTCTGAGACGGTTTGAGTGTAGAACGATCGGCGGTTCGTCTACGGTCTTGGCCGTCAAGCAGTGTCGAAGGTTGCCGGGTCGAAGTGACACCGCGCTCCTTGGCTGTGAGGAGGGTGCGGCGAACCCGCCGCACTCGTGCTTCGTTCAGCCTTGTATGAGGCGCTGCACCTGCGCGGCGGCCCAGATGGCGCTGCCGGTCGGTGTCGGCACCTTGCGGGCGGTGAGTTCTCTGGCAATGCCGCGAGCGGAGGCAATGCCGGTGGCTCGGATTTCCTCGATAGCTTTCAGCGCAGCGGCGCGATTGGCCGTTGTATCGCCCCAGCGATGGGCTCGCGCATTGGCGACTGTCTCACGAGCCACAGGGCTACCGAGCTTTACGCCGCGCGCCTTGGCGGCCTTGAGCGCCGCCTTTGTCCGCGCACTGATGACGGCGCGCTCCTTCTCCGCCAAGGCTGCGTAGAGGTGCAACATGAAGGGGTCAGTATCGACGCCCAGTTCCGTGACGATGAACGGCACCCGCTCGACCATCAGCCCGCTGATTAAGTGAACATCGCGGCCAAGTCGGTCGAGCTTCGACACGACCACCGGGGCCTTGAGTTTTCGTGCGTGGGCGAGTGCCGCTGCGAGTTTGGGACGACGATCCAACGCGTCATGCCCCTTGCCGGTCTCGACTTCGGTGTAACGACCTACGATGTCAAAGCCGTACTGGGCGCAGAACGCGTCAATGGCGGCCTGCTGGCCTTCCAAGCCAAGGCCGGACTGGCCCTGCTTGCTGGTGGAGACGCGGGTGTAGCTGATCGCAGTAGGCATTCCAGGCGTCTCGTAACGTATGAATTGTTCGTATCGGATGTTACAGGACGGAACGAATGTTGTCAACGAGGTCGCAATGAAACGGCGCCAAGGCGACTTGAACGTGGGGATCTATTGGATCGCCATTGTGAATCAGCTGGCCGGTCGCATCGGCAGCAGGCAAGGCCCGCGGAGCGCAGCTTGGAGGCTTCCGAGGTCGTGCCTGCAGGTGGCAGTCCGCTGCCAGAATGGCCGCGGGTCAAAAATCCGCTACCTCTGGGCGGCCCAAGTTGAAAGAAAGCTCGCCGGAAGGCGGCGGGCTCAAGTAGGCGCGTAAAGCGCGCCCATTGGGGGAGATAAGCGGCCAAGCAGCGACGCGATCGATCTGCTGGGTCGCCCTAGTTACGTGCAAGCTTTATGCCTGGGAGACGCAGAGCCTTGTACGGCATTCCTGAGCAATACGCGCGCGAGGCAATCTAGGCCGCAAGCAACCGGGCGACCTGCGCAGGTGCCCATGTCGATCGGCCTGCCGGCGTCCGCAGGCGCGTGCGCCGAGCTGGCTGTCATCCATGGCCAATGTAATCCATGCGCCCGCCATCGACCGTCAGCACCTGGGCCGTGACGAAGCCGGCATCCGGCTCGACCAGGAAAGCCACGGCGGCGGCAATGTCCTCCGGCGCGCCAACCCGACCGACCATGGTGCGCTCGCGCATTGACGCTACGCGTTGCGTGAACGCCTCCTCGCTTGCACCGCGTCGCGCCATATCGGTGACGATCCAGCCGGGACAAACCGCATTCACCGTGATCCCGGACCGTCCGAGTTCCATCGCGAACCGCCGCGTCAGGATCAATACCTCCGACTTCGTCGCGGCGTAGAACGTCGTGCCCGGGAGCGCCGTGCCGATGGCGGCGTTGGACGCAATATTGACGATCCGGCCATAGTTGCGCGCCTTCATTCCGGTCATGACCGCCCGCACGGTGTGGATCACGCCGTTTACGTTCACTGCACGCATGCGCTCAAGCTGAGACGCATCGTAGGTCTCCAACGTGGCGGGGGCAGACACACCGGCGTTGTTGACCAGGATCGACACCGTTCCCAGTTTTCCCTCCGCCTCGGCGAACATTGCCGCCACGGCAGCCGAATCGGCGACGTCGGCCTGTAGCAAGGCGGCCCGGCCACCGGCCGCAACGATCTCCGCGCGCAAAGCCTCGGCTTCCGTCGAGTGCGCCACGTAGTTGATGCCCACTGCGGTGCCGCGCGCTGCCAGCCGACGGCAAATCGCCGCCCCGATGCCGCGCGAGCCGCCCGTCACGACCGCCACCTGCCCGTTCCAGTCCATGCCGCGACCTCCGAATCTGCATTAATGTAGGTGCATGGCCACCACGAGTGTCAATCGGCGACTATTTGGTAGTCGGCGGCGGGGCGTCCCTCCGGTCCTCCTCAGGGCAGAACCGGCAAGCCTCCTCAAACCAGGAGGCGGGGGACTCATAGCCCGCATGATGCGCGGTTACGCTGACCGAGACAGAGGTGGATGCGGGGTTCCATCTGTCCGGCATCAGGGCCATTGATAGGGAATTAGTGTCTTAAGGAATTGAGGATTGAAGGGAGATCAGTGGGGTTTTCTGCCCGGCCCCGGCGCCGGCATAGCAGGCGTCACCAGCGTCAGGGCGACGGGGTTCTTGATCATCTCGGCCGGCGGTTGTGCTTGGCGTGCGGCGCTCGACATCGCAGCGACCAAGTTCGAGGCCGGCGGAGGGGGCCGAAGGCCCGCCTCCCAGGAAGGCGGTCCGGAGAACCTCGCCGCCCGTTCCGCGGTCAGTTCCTCGATGGTCTCGCAAAGGCGGTCGATCCGGTCGGGCGGTGGTTTGCGCCTAGGCGTCGAGGCGTGGCCGTTCGAGGTCGGCCAGCAACGGCGGCAGCCACGCGAGGCGGATGAGAAATTCGCCCGCGCCAGGATGGTCCTTGGCGGCCATGGTGTAGAGCCGGTCCAGGGTGGCGAGGATGGCGTCGACGTGGCGACGCTCCATTCGTGCGCGACGGCAAAGGTGGTCAGACGTATCAGATCCACTTCGAGGTCCGTGGGGGGGGCGAGCGCAGCGTGCGGTCAGCCTGAGCGCGCTGTCGAGCCGATACAGGTTGGTGATTGACCTCGGCGACCTGCAGCCCGCTGATCCCGAAGCGCGCTGGGCGAGCTGGCAGCCGGCGCGGCAGGCGGTAAGCCGGCGGGCGAGAGCGCCGAGGCGACATCGGCACCTCCGAGCGACGACGGACCGGCCGACAAATCGCGCGCCTCGACCAACGGAAGGCGCTCCATGCCAGCGACTGATCGCGATCTCGACCTCGACGCGCCGGAGTCGTCCGCAACTCTTTAAGCGGCGACGGCCCGCAGTGGATCCCCGAGCCGACGGGCCAAGCTGCGGGCCGCCCTCGGCGGACCTCATCGCCACAGGGGGGCGACTCTCCGTGCCAGCAGAAGAGGAAAGCGATTCCACTGGCAGAAAACCGGCCCTATCGTCGATCGATCTGCGAACCGCCGCTATTAACCACTCTGCCGAATAAGCCCAGCGCGCACCAAAGCTACGAACTGGATCGCGTCCGATTGTGTCAGCCTACTACGCCAAGGCCGACGCTTCCTTCTGCGAGGGAACCGGCGCGAGAAGCTTCGCCTTGGTGCGCACGATTGATCTTCATTGTCGGGGCGGGCTCCGGAACGGCGACGTTCAAGATCCAGACGCCTTCCCTGTCGCCCGCTGCGAAGCCCAGCTTGGCGTAGTGGTCCTTGACCATGTCGTTTCGGCCGCTCGCGATATAACAGCCGACCAACCGACAGATGCCGCGCTCGCGGGCGCGCAGGAGCAGCTCCCGCAGGATCATTTGCTCGACGCTTCGTCCAAGGACGCGACAGCTCATCAGCCACGTGTCGATGGCCCAGCCTCCCAGCGGCTCGGGTCGGCAGATCACGACGCTGATCATGCCGTTGTCGCCGAAGACGTCGGTCAGTCGAACCTGGAGGGTGATGCAGTTAGGATCCTGTTCGAGCGCGGCGACCTCTGTTTCGGAGTATCGGCGGGTGGTTAGATTGAACTGGTTCGACTTGTTGATGAGCTGAACGATGCGCGAACGACCAACTTCGTCGAATGGCGCAAAGTAAATCTCCATGTCGAGGGAAGAATAATAGGCCTCGACATTGCCGACGCTGTTCTTGAGTGCCACGCGCTGGGTATTGCGTTCATAGAACTCGGCCCGTTGGCGGTCTTCGTCCGAGAACGCGATGCTCTCAAAGTAACCGGCTGCGGCCAGCGTGCGGGCGTAATAAGCCGGATCGGCCGGGAGTTCAGGAACCGCGACGTCGGGAGCATCTGCCGGATGATGCCGCGCTCCGCCGGGTTGTCGTCAAGAAAGACGAAGGAATCCAGCCCCAGCGACAGTTCCTCGCTGATCGCCTTGATGTTGGTCGCCTTGTCGTTCCAGTTTGCCTGGAAGACGGCCAAATGGTTCTCACGAAGCAGCATTTCCGGATGATCGCGCAACACGCGGCGTGCGATCGCATCGTCATTCTTGGAGGAGACCGCCAGCACGATGCCGCGGCGGCGCAGGTCCAGGGCCAACCTCTGCACCGCGCGAAAGGCTTCTCCGACCGCATCGCCTTCGGCGATCTCGATGCCTTCCAGGCCATCATCACCAACCACACCACCCCAAAGCGTGTTGTCGAGGTCCAACACCAGGCAACGACGCGACTTACCGCGCATTGCACCCAATAGTCTCCCCACATGGTCGGCATAGAGCGGTATGTAAGCGTCGGCGAAGGGCAGTTTCGCCAAATTCCACTGGGCTGGACAGTGCCAGCGTGCCAATCCGATGGTCTCTGCGAGGGCCGCGACGTCGAAGAGGATGTCGGATGTCCCCCCAAGCCGTGCGATCAGCTCCCTATTGAAGGTATCGACGAGATTGCGCGGAGTCGCCGTAATCCGCCGATCGGCGCTGCCGAACAAGCTCTCCGGGAAAGCCGCCAGCGTCTGCACGATGCAGGTGGCGCCGCTATTGCGACGAAGAGCCTCGCGGAAGCGATCCACCATCTCGAGCGCACCTAAGGCGTACGTCTCTGCCTGCAGCGGCAGCGCACGCGCGTCGAGGACCAGCAAGACAGCGTCGCATTTCGAGCGGTTGATCAACGACTCAGGGTCGAGGATTTGTTGTGCGTAAAGCCCGTAGGGTACCGTCACGCATTGCAGGGCAATGCCGTGGCGCAGCGCGCTTCCGATCAAGGCCGGAACGATCAGGTCGAGAGTGCCATTGCCCAGAACACCGAGCTTGAATGGGATGAGCGGGACCAGCGTTGCGCCGGACGCGGCGAGACGGCCGACAGCGTCGGCCAGCCGCCGCAGATTCCAGGTCCCCAGGGCGTGCGTCGCCAGCGCCCGCAGCTCGCGTCCCGGCGCCTGCAGCCCATCAACGGCACGCGCACGTTCCTTGAAGTCCGCCGGAGCGGCGGGAAGCCAGGCGAGTTCCTCGAACAGATTGCCGATCAAGGGTACCTCCTTGCGACGGGACGAGTTTACTATGCTCTTCCCTTGACGATCACCGACACAAGGTCGCCGACATTCCGCAGCGCTTGCATCTGGCCCGCCGAGAGGTGCACTCCGAATTCGCGCTCGACGCCGAGCATGAGCTGCACGTTGGCCATGCTGTCCCAGCCCTCGACGTCCTTGGCCGTCGTGTCCTCTCGCAGCACCAGGCTATCGTCGTCGAGGACGTCCCGGAAGAGTGTGTTGAGGCGTGCATACACGGTGTCGGTGGTGAGCATGACTTGACCTTCCTCCTATGCGGCCGTGATAGGATCTGCATCCTGTTCGATGAAACGATGCTGATGCTCCGCGGCTTCAATCAGTTCGAGCAGGGACAGCTCGGCATTGATGAAGAACTAGATGGCGCGCTGCCCATAGGCGACCGCCGGCCGAGCCTCGGCCAAGGCGGCAAAGCCGGCGCCGCGCAAGCGCTGCGCCTCGGACGTGGGTTGAACGCTCGGGACGTGGCGACGCCGTGACAATTTTGGGATATGCGCCGGTCTACAAGGTCATTCGCGTTGCCAGCCCAACTCCACCGGGCCTCGCCGCCGGGGGCTTCTTTGCCTAAGGCGGCCTGCCCTCGGAGAGCGATCCTTGCTCACAGCATTCTTTACCGTCAAAGCATGCTGGCCATATACGGGCAACTGCGACCACCTTTTGATCACTAGCCGGCGAGTGAGACGGTCCATATTCGTCGAACATACAGGACGACAGATCGAATTCCCGTGGCCGGTTCGTCGGGCTAGAAGCGCAAACCTCATGAGTATTCTCGCTGACCGATCAGCCTTTGCATGGATGAGCATCACTGGACGAGGTATTTTGGTGGCGTCCGTTCGCGATGCCCGCTCATCGCCAGCGGTGCTGCTAGCGTTGTCCGGTTTGCCTGTGCTCGCCGCGGCATGGGCACTGTTGTCGCCGCCTACCGTTCTGTCGAATGCGATGACGTGGGATTTCCTCTTCAACCTTTCGGGCGCTTGGGACCTCTACTTGGGACATGTTCCCCACGTCGATTTTCACGACCCGGTTGGCGAGCTTTACTTCATCCTGACGGCAATTGGCTTCCAGTTCGTGGGTCCGGGGCCCTTCGCCTTCCTGATCGGGATGGCGATTGTGGTATCGATCCTGTTCGCAGCGTCATGCCTCGCTGCGGTGCGGCGCCTGCCGCTTCTTCCTGCTGCCATCTTCGTGGTGTTCGTCTGCCTGCTTGCTCTGATGCCAGCCAATATCGGGGAGAGGCCTGACCAGTACACGTTCGCAATGGCCTACAACCGTTATTGCTGGAGCGCGTTCAGCATCCTGGCCTTGATCGTGTTGGTACCGCCACGCAACCGGCTGGGCTGGGACTGGATCGACATCCCGGTAGGCGCCTTGCTTCTTTTGGCAATGTTCTACCTCAAGATTACCTACTTCGCGGTGGGGCTGGCCACGGTGGCCTTCGCCGTGCTCTTTCAGCCGCATGTTGGTCGGCGCTGGCCGGCCTGGCTCGCCGTTTGCGCGCTCGTCATTGCAAATGCCTTCGCTCCGTATAGCCAAGCGTATTTGAATGACATTCTCGGAGCCGCACAAGGAGGCGCCATTCAGTCCAGCCTGACCCAGCACCTCAAGAATTTCCTTGCCGCCGTCGGCGAGTATGCACCTTACTTCGCTGCCTTCGTCGTCGCTTGCTGGATGTGGTTCACTGGCCGGGCCTCGTTGCGATTGCCCTTGACCATCACTTTTCTGTTTGCAACGGCGCTGTTTCTGCTCTCGCAGAACACGCAGTCCTCCGGCCTGCCCTCCACCATCGTAATCGTGCTCGTGCTCTACGACCAACTGCGCACGCACTTTGCCGACGCGCGAGCGCGCGACATCGGACCGTTGCTGCTGGCGCTCCTGGTCTTTCCCTTCTTCGCGATAGGCGCGTCGGCGAGCAGCATCGCCGGTTATCACGCCAAGGCCAACCGCACCCAGATCTTGTACGTCGTCGATCACACCAACCTGCGCGGGCTTGCCGTCCCGGCCGGGGAACGCGGCGCGTTGGCCAGCTACGAGCGCGGCGGCATCTTCGCGGGCGACGACAAAATGCGCGGGACGACGGGCCCGTCGATGCCGCGCTATGACCTCTCTCAGTTCGAATACATCGAGACGCTGCTGGAAGCAGCCGACCTGGTCGCCGGCGAGCGCGACAAGGAGCAGCACCGGTCGGACGGCATCGCGCTATTCGACCAGGTCAATCCCCTGCCTTTCATGCTCGGATTGCCGCCGCCGCGCGCCGCCAACCTTTGGTCGAGCTGGCTCAGCCCGCTGCTCCCGGCGGAGCAGTACCTCGCCAACGTGGAGTACGTCCTTATCCCCAAATTCCCGACCACCGCCAACTGGACCGCGGCTCTCGTGAGCCACTACGGCAGCTACCTCGACGTACATTTCCACCACGTCGCGGACACCCCGAGCTGGATCATGCTTGCTCGCCGTCAGCCCGGCGACCCGGTGCCAGATCCTGCCCCCAGCTTGAACAGCTCCGCGCCACACCCTGAGACACCGCCCGCCAGTCTCTGAAACCGCCGGCGGGTTCTGGCCTTGCCGCATGGCCGGCCCTTTCCCTCGCGTTCCCTAGTACAGCTCCGGCGCGTTACGCCAGACCTATGGGCCGTTGTTCGCGCGCGATGTCTGCTGACGCTACGCTCGCCTGTAGCTGGCAGGCCGAGATTCGCGCCGACTTCTCGCCGGGCTGCACCGATGTCACAGCAGCGGCGGCTGGTTCTTATCGCGCTGATCGTCTTCGTCTTGGATTTGGACCTTTATGGCCGCAACGAGGATCCCAATCACGGACAATAGCAGCAGGACAACGGCGATCAAAACCCAGGTCGGCACCCAACCGAGCATGTTGCCGCCGAAAGTCGGTACCCAATCCACGCTGCTAACCTCCATCTAAAGGGCGCTTCAGCCTCTCTAATACAATTCCACACGACGGTTCCTGGGCGAGGGCCCAATTCGTCCTCAAGACCCGCAATGCGGTCCATCCGAAACCTGCCAACACCGCAAAGTTGAAGAGGAGCAGGGCGAGCAAACCCAACGCATCCAATGTCCTTCGTTTTGCTTTCCCAGGCTCGCTCGCTTTGCCGTTCTCCTGCTTCACTAGTCACTCTCCGAGCGTCACATGAGTATGCGTGCTCCCACTAAGCAACGGCCGACGGAGGAAGCGGGCCACGTGTCAAAATTGTGAGTTCGGATTCGGACGGGATTCAGGCGTCAGTACCGCGATACTAGGGCCTTCCCCTGGGACTCTCGGAAATATGCTAGCCGATCGGGCTCGCGTTTGATTGGACTTGATCGCTCAAATTCGCTGTCTGTCCTTGGAGACACGTTGGATGCTAGAGCGCGCGGCCGGTGGCGACCGTCCCCTATTGACCAAATCCCAAAATTTTCTAGTGATGGCGACGCCTAAAGCAGCCCCACGCGCTCTATTATCTCAGGCCGATTGTTCCTTACGTTGCCGACTTCCACCCCAACCTCCCATGCCTCGATCTGGCCAGCGTAAGGCTTCAGTAGGCCTGCTGCCTGATCGGACGTGCCGCGCATCCATCATAGAAGTGCGAGTCATCCAGCACGACCGGCATGCGATCGTGATGCTGCGCCACACTCGGCGCGGCGTTGGTCGTGACGATGGCAAAGCTCGTGATAGCCTTGCCGCCGTCGCCCTTCCACACGTCGTAGACGCAAGCGAGAGCAAAGGGCGTTGCCTCCTCAATGTTGCTGAGGACCGCTAAGCGCGCACTTGAAGCCACTACACCAAGTAGGCGAAGCCTGATGGTCCGCGTGATCGACTGGCCGCCTGAGAGGACCATCAACTTGTCTGGCCGCGCATCACGAAGTATTCAGTCGGGGTGAGCACAACCGACTCGGGCAAGCGGCCGGCGCCCTGCCGCATCGCCTTGGCAGGCTTGGCGATCGTCGCGGTGGCGATCGTTTCCTACCTCTTCGGCGTATACAGCTACCCGCGCGGACTGTGGCCCACTAGCATCCTGCGTGGGCTAGGCGACGCCGTTCGCGAACCTGGGACACGTGACGATTTCGGTCGGCTGGTCTCGTATCCCGGAAAGATCCAGGTCGCTTGTCCGCCACAGGACGGCCACACCGCGGCAATTCTGGCGATAGGCCAGTCGAACGTGGCGAACCATGCCGCGCGCCGGGTGACCACGCGTCACGGAAGCGCCGTTCTTAGTTACTTCGAGGGAAAGTGCCATATCGCGGCGTCGCCGCTGCTGGGCGCCACCAGCGACGGCGGCGAGTTCCTGACGATGCTGGCGGACCGGCTGGTCGACGACGGCCTCTACCGTACCGTCGTCGTCGTTTCATCGGGCGTCGGCGGCAGTCCGATCTCGCGATGGGCACGGCACGGCGCCCTCAATGCCAGCCTGTCGGCCAGCCTGCGGCGGCTCGCCGCCGACTACCGAGTCACCCATGTCATCTGGCACCAAGGCGAAACGGATGTCGCTAATGCGACGGCAGCCGATACCTACAAGACAGCCTTCGCGTCCCTAGTCAGGACGCTGGGCGAGGCCGGGGTCGAGGCGCCGGTCTTCACATCGGTGTCGACGCGCTGCGTAGCGGCGTGGACCGCGGGCAATCCCATTGCCCTGGCGCAGCGTGCGTTCGCCGACGGGCGGCGCGTCTTCCTGGCGACCGACACGGACGCTCTTCTCGCCCCGGACGACCGCTCCGACTGCTGCCATTTCTCGGAATCGGGACAACGCAAGGTCGCCGTCGCCTATGCGGCGGCCATCAGGCAGTGGGCGTCCACCCGCTAGCTGTGGAGGTTCAACAGGTTGTCGAGAGACATAAGCGCTCAGGTCCAAACTAGCGATGGATTTCAACACGGACAGAAAATCCGCGAGACAGGTTGTCGATGCTGCTTCGTCTAACTATGCCGGCGACAATGACGAGTTGATCGGCAAGGAAGGCGTTTGTGCGCCAATTTTCCGCGGCTGCATAAGGGCCCAGGAACGCAGCGGCAAAGAGAGCTGATCCTTAGTCCATCACCGATGCCACTCGCGGGCCTGTCGCACTGAACGCGCGTCTCGCATTTGTGAACCGTGGCGGCTATCAGATTGCCTTTGGAACACTTGGAATCTACTGAAGTTTCGGATTTTGGGGCGGCAGAGCATGGAGGCCGAGCGGCGAGCCGAAGTAGGTGGAGCGGCTGACATCGACGCCAGGGCCGTTTTCTGCACGCAGGCCCAGACCCCACTCATTTTTTACACCCATCAATAGTCCGGCCATGATGGGCCAATGGTACGCGGGAAAACTTCGGCCCCAGTGCGTTAGCGAGCAAGCAGGGTGCGTTGGCGGCCAAGCAGGCAGCAGATGCCCGCGCACTTGCTTTGCTGCCTACCATTCGAGAGCTTATCGCAGCCGGTTTCGCTTCCGATGGTGGTCCTACAAATGAGTTGAACCGCAAGGGGATAACAGGTGCCCGCGGCGGCCGGTGGCATCGCAGCTCCATGAGGAGGCTGCTTACGCGCCTCCGCCAACTCACGTCTCATGGTGGAACCAACAATAACCTTGCATTGAAGCGGGTCGCGGACATGCGAGCTGAAGCCTTGCGCTCGACAATTCTTGAAGTCCGGACAGCGGGCTTTGTCTCGGGCAAGGCCATCGCGCGAGAGTTGAACACGCGAGGGATACCAACGGCAGCAGGCAGCAAATGGCACCCAACCACCGTTACCCGACTGCTACGGCGCCTTGACAGGCTCGATCGTCTCTCGCGCCGCCGCCGCTAGTCTAGCGCCGTTTTTCTGCCCGTGGAATCGATTTAGCCCCCGGCTTGTAGGTGGGTGCCTCCGGACCCGGCACGCGCCAGCGAGTCAGATTTTGACTCTGGTGGGCACTTGTGTGGGGAAAGTCACATCGACCAAAGGGCCCCAGGATTACCAGCGTCCCAGTGCTTTTCGCGGAAGGTGAAACCCATGCTGGGATATTCGGTTCTGTCGGATCTGATCCGTCCTCGCCCGACTACTTGTCGAACGGTGTCGGTACCGCAGCAGCACATCCTGTTACCGAGAACGACAGCGGACGAGTTGCCACCGTATCGTGACCAGCCTTGGATCATTGACAAGTGCGGCTACCGCAAAATCGATCCAAGTATGACGCTTGTTCCCGCGAGCAGGTTGTAACGCTCGCGTTTCTGCCCAGAAACCTGCGCCATATGGCTCAGCGTCACGCCTTGGGCCGCTGCCTTAAGCCTGCTTCGATCTATCCCTCGTAGTGTCTGCCATCCACTTGGCATTAATCCATTTCCTGACCGCGCTCATGGTCGGTAGCCCAGCCCTGACGAAAAGCCAGACGGTCCGTTCTTCCCTTACATGGGGCCGTCTTCGGCACGGGTCGTATGGATTACCGTCTGCACGGCATAGAACGCTCCGGCCGAAGTGGGGTCGCCAAGGCGCTTATGGTCCCCAGTGTAGAACTTTAGAAAGGTTTTTCTGCTGGCCATATCCCCTGGCTCCCGGTCCATCGCTAGCTTCAAGGGCAGAGCGGTCGCAAGCAAAGAGGATTTCGACCGGCCGATCAAAGCTGACTGGGCCCTTATCCGGGTTCCGTCCGCGCGTTACCATTCGGGGCCCATTACATCGCCTTCGTGCCCGCTTCAAGCCTGCTTCGATCCCAGCGTCGAGCGGCCTCGGAACGTATAACGCCCGCAGCCTTCGCCCATTCCATGCAATGGCCTCGACCAGGACATCCGGGAGGAGCACTTCAAAGCGTCGATTTCTTCAGTGCGATCAGAAATGCATCCATCTCCCACTGCAGGTCTTCGATCTGGGCGGGGTGATTGAGCGCGTCCTGTATCCAGGCCTGAACTTGCGCCGCCGCTTCGGGGGACCATTTTGTACGGTCTCGGCAAATGGCGCAGCCGAAGCTCTGCCGCCAAGTCGTCCAGATCCTCCTTTGCGGGCGCTCCATCGCAAGCCGCGGTGAAGGCAGCGCCCCACCGGTCCCTTAAATCGGGCGTGCGCAGCTTTTCAAATCGCCGGCCACGCTGCTCGTACAGCTTCATTCACTCCATGGCCTGGCTCTCGAAGTATGCTTTGCCGAACGCCGCGCCCTTGTCGTCTGCCATGGCTAAACCTTCGGCCGCCGCTTCAAGCCTGAGCCGCGCCGCCTCGTCGACCAACCTTGCCCCGCGCGACGCATGTTTTCCCGGCTGAACATAGTCTCAGAGTGGTGGCCGTTCATTATGTCGCCGATCCAGACCTTGGCGCCGTCATCCCAAAAGGTCTCGCAGCCGCAGTTGATCTCGCGGGCGTAGAGGGCGGCGATGGCATCGTCGAGCGTCATTTAGCGAGGCTGCTGCCGCATTCGCAGATCGGTATCAGCGCTCGACTCACTTGGCCGTCCCCTTTCCGCCGCACCAACCAGGACGCAGATGCAAATCATTCACCGGCCCGGAAACACGATGTTGGTGGACCGCTGATATCAGTTCCTTTGTCCCATAGGGCCATCGAGCCAGCTTATACTTGCTTGCTCTCAACGGCACGAATTTGGATCTCAGCGAACCGCGATCCAAAACAATTGGCGACCGCTGGCGCTTAGCCAATTAAGAAGCCGCCACTCCAAATCGCTTGCCTTCACTCTCGTCGGCGCGCTTTCTCAGCGCCGGAGCTACGACAGCGCCGTAGAGGGACCGTTGTGCAGGAGTAAGCGAGTCATACCCGTCGTGGATGACAATTCGAGCCACGCGATGCGCATCGGAGTTCTCCTCCAGCAGCCCTTCGGCGATCAAATCCAGGATGGCGTTGTGCAGGTCAAAGTCGAGGTCTCTCCCAGTCATGTTTTCTTCCCCCCGTCTCGTAAACGGGGTGCATTAACAACATTTGTGCCGAGGGGTGCAAATTACATTTTCGAAAGACCGTGCGGAGCCATGGCGGGACTGCCCGGACAGGCTCCCAACTGTAGCAAGTGTAGCAGGGGTGTCGGTATTAGGCGGCCAGCAGCCGCGAGACTTGGGCGGGCGCCGAGCGGTCACGACCTGCCGGGGTCGGCACCCAGCGCGCTTCTAACTCCTGGGCGATAGCTGCCAGCGTCGCTTTGCCGGCCCGGTGGATCTCCGCAATAACCGCCCGCGTCGTGGCGTAAGCCTTGCTCGGCTTTGCCGCCGCTCAACGACCAAGTGGCACCGCAATGTCAAATTTTGGACCTTGAGCTTAAGCGGATTGTCGGCGCATGCCGTGGCGCGGATAGTGCTGGGTGAGAACGCCTCCAAATGGGTGGGAGGCTGTTCAAGCTTGGGGATGACATCATGTACATCGAACGCAACGGGAGCCGAATATTGGCTGCCTATCTGAATGAGCAATTTTCCGGTCAGGAGTGGCTGCCGATCGAGAGCCGTGCCTTGCAGGCGTTCCTGGCCACTGCACCGAGTGTCGGCCGAGGCCGTCGGAGGCCGACGCGGCG